>ERZ1740065.1920-NODE-1920-length-12751-cov-12.285129_pt1 | contig 12751 bp, 13 predicted proteins | sample MGYA00581738_ERZ1740065 | MGnify/ENA primary metagenome ERZ1740065 (study PRJEB43018, sample SAMN04849749) | marine metagenome | isolation source: floating plastic debris | place: Pacific Ocean | collected 2008-09-01 | study: EMG produced TPA metagenomics... | reverse complement strand
CGTATTAGTATTAGTATCTCGTATTAGTATTAGTATCTCGTATTAGTATTAGTATTCCGTATTAGTATTAGTATTCCGTATTGGTATCTACTGTGGAACCCAAGTTCGTATTTTTGTTATTGGGAACATGCAAGGGACACAATTAAACAATGACTTATGCTGTTTCCTTTCCTTGTGACTTCAACCACAGAAATTGCGAAAATCTGTGCATTCTGTTCTTCATGAATCTTTTTGCGGCTAGAAGCAATCCTACTTGTATTTCAGGTATCCGCCATCTCTGCGCCTATACAGCCAGAGGTAAAACCCTCTCCTAATGACTACGGTATGCCGCCGCAGGGCGGCGTGCCCCCGCAGGACTGCCTCCAGAGCTGGCAGCATAACGGCCCGTCGTCAATGACAACCATAGCAAGCAGCCAGATGGCCATGATACCTGCGCCTCACATAGCCGACTACTGCCAGTCTCCCAATATGGCAGTCCCTCCTGATGGCGGCAATGGCTTCGATCCTTACGTAAACAGTCAGTAGATTTTGTGCTGGTACCAGCGCTCATGCCTACTGGCTCCTCGCTCTCCATTGACTGACCACTCTCAGTTCCGTTTGTAGAGAGTCCAAAGTCGAACAAGAAGCCCAAACGGTCTCGGAAAGGGTCTTCAACCAAAGACACATCGTCGCCGCCAAAGAAGAACAATAAAACCACGGCGGCGATGGCGCTGCCAAGCAATTTGGCGGCATCTCCAGCAGACGTCATCATAAACACCATGTCTCACCGCCAGGTAATCAATGCTGCAATCTACTCAGTCTGCTTCATTGCCATCACGGTGTGTCAGTGATACTCGATACAACTGATACTTGGCTTCTCATTGACCTTTCCCTACTTGTTTCAGTAAGTTCATCAAACTGACTGCTCGTGTATTTATCAGATTCCAGAGTGTAAACTGCTTCCAATTTCCGCATGTGCCCATATAAATTTGCTGTTGCTGTACTTATATAAACTTAACCGGTGTACCCATATAGCCTTACTGGATGTACCTATACGAGTATACATTTACAGTATGTGCTCACCTTATGCACTCACAGTACAACTGAAAATAGGAGGTTGCGCTCATTGACCATGCGCTGTATTGTCTGTATTTCACTGTAGAATACTCTCTATTTGCACATAGCCTGTTGATAGTCTATTTCTTGAAAACTCTTGAAAAATCATTACAGTCTAAAATTGGCTGTCACATCTATTCTGTCACATCTATTCTGCCACATCTATTCTGCCTATCAAATCATGTTGGCGTACTAAAACTAAAACAACATCACTTATCGCTCAGCTTCTTCTCATCTCCAAAAATATGTAAGAAAATATCTATTTTTCTTTCTTTGCTTCCAATTTGCTTCACAGCGCCTGCGTCTACCATGACACTGCCTGTTATGAGAGACGTAACTAACATCCAACTTTCTCTACAAGAGGAAATAGAGAGGCTACTTCTGTTTTATACTAAGAAATATTTTCTTTAAGATTATCACTTGTCAGTACGTTCACATTATATTTTCCTCTTTTGTTTTTCTTCTTATTATTATTATTCTTAGTTTCTTTTGCTTATTGGCTGGCGGGAGGAGGGGAGCAGGGGCAGCGTCATTCTTTTTCTACGGCACTTCATCGGGAAATTCAAATTTTTGCTCCAGTATTGGAGCCAATGCTTTTTGGACTCCCAAGGCTTTTCTGTGGTTAGATACCATATTACTGTGCTGGACCCTAATATCATGGGGTTATAGTTCATAGGGTCGTAGTTCACAAGGTCATAGTTCACAAGGTCATAGTTCATAAGGGATTATGAATGTACCACAATTCATTCACACTATAATAGCTATTTATAAAAGCGCTGAGAAGACAACTCCCACCGGGTGCAACCCTAAGCAGGATCCTCAAATGTGGTGCGAAGGAAAAACGATCATATATAGACATCATACCTCCTTTTTTCCTGAATACCCCATACTTGCTAGATCTACCCATAATGTAACAACATTTGAGAGATGTATGGAGTTGTTTCAGCTTGTGGTATAGAAAAGTGCACACCTGGCCTTTCAGACTTATCCATTACGAGAACCGAGAGCCCCTGGCCTGACCATCCACTTGCTCATCATGGGGCACCTGTTTGTCATAACATATATAGCACCTGCCTTTCATAGCATACGTAATTTTCGTGTTCAGTGCTTTCATTGGATGATTTTCTCTGCTGCAGGAGGTGATGCTAGTAGGTGAGCCAATGCTAATGGGTGAGCAGATTGGAGAGGAGGACGAGAGGCAGATAACCCGTCTGGAAAATGACAATAATTCCAGCTCAGCAAACGAACCCAACCCAACGCATGCACACAGTCACCTGTCTGGCCTCGCCACTGACCCGACCAGCAATGGTAAATGACCCATGAAACAATTACTTTGTTATGAAACAGGACATTTTTGAGTTTGTCTCATTTTTGCATTTTTGTTCATTGGTAATTCATTAAAACGAAAATTGCAAATATTTCTCTCTCTATTCATGGTTGAAGCAGTAAGCCGTTCGAAGAAACATCAAAGATATACTGTAAATATTAACTGTGAAATTTTTCCTGCTTTTTTGCGATTGGGAGAACGATTTTCACAATATTTTTTTCCTGGAAGTATGCTACTCACACCATAGTAAAGGCAGCAAATATTTTCCCAAAAAGTTTGATTGTGTGATAGCGCCTCAAACGCAAACATTTCCACAAAATTATGTTCACTACAGTATGGCTGCTAAATTCTGTCAACACATTGAATGCAAAGGTTAAAGGTTGAAAGTTCAAAGGTTATGTTTACAAATGAATCATGTTTAGTACAACTGTCTGTTTGTTGTAGGCCTCCCATTAGGCATTGCGATTCAAGACTGCGCGGCACCAGATTTGTCTGCTGATTGGGAGGCATTGGACCAAGAAAATGCTGAACTAAACCTGCCCTGAGAAACGGTCTAACCATCATATATAATACTATCTCTTTGATAACAATCGCGCGTTTACATACCGATTTCTATTTATTTTTGCCATCTATACCTTTCATGCGGAGTTTCTTCCACTTTCTCCCCAAGCATAGAACGCCGCTCGACAACGCATCTCTACAGGCAGGATGAGTGATATTAGTGTGTTTTCTCTATATGTATCAGTATGGACTGGACTTTCAATTATTCTCTTTAATTTGATGTGTGACATTGAAATCTCACTGTCTCACACACGCGCAGCAGTGCAGACATTTCACCAAAGCTCTCGTGACAATCTCCATATTTGCGCTTTATCTAGTCATCGACTGTTGAATACTCTCCTATGATCCACACTTCTGATGTGGAAAGTAGCATGTTTGCATTTTAGTCTCCGTTTAACTATTGTCTGGTTTGTCCATTGTCTTAGAAGAGGCTTTCGTGATCTCTAGTGGTAATATTGATAATTATACCAGTATATATATATATATGTATATGGAGTAACGACAATCATTTTTATTTATATCGTGTAATTATGATGAAGTAAAGCACTCCGTGTGCTCAATAAAATGTCTATTGTACAATCTGGTCAAAAATCCTAATCTCTACATCCGGCACAACATCAATCCTCAAAAAATCTGCAATATGGCGCCTCGGCTCGGAGGCACTAAATCCCTTTGGCCGCATCAGACTTCTGCTTGGCGAGCTCAGACGCTTTCAATGCTTTGTCCGTAAGAAGCTGCTTTGAGTAGTTGGCTGTCTCTGACAATCTTTCCTTGGACTGTTTGACTAAATCCCTGAGGTTCCTTGGTTCAGTGTTGGTAATGACATGCTCTAGGCCAAGAGTGGCTTTGTGTTGATTTTTACGATATCTGTTGATGGAGAACTCCAGTATTGGGAGGCTCAGACCGTAGCCTATCGTTGAGTCGAGCCAGGCCGCCTTCTCCACCTTGGTGTTACTCGGACTCTTTGGATCCTGACTAAATGAACACCTCTCCACGCAGCTCTAGAAAAATCAGGCACAATTCAGTCCAGTGGCTACTCAGTATGCCTACTATGATCTCACTTTGACTAACAGCCTTCACCTCATAGAGCATGTCAACGACCTCATGTCTGCGTTCTACTCAGAGTAAGACTGACTTCGCCAACTACAATTTTACATGAGAAGCTATTCCTATAGGACATGTCAACTGGCGTCTTTCATTTTATCGACATTATACCACAATAGTAAAAATGATAATAATAACAATTAATAACTATAATAGCAATAATAATAATAAAAATATTAGCAATAATTATCACAAGAATAGCGATTATATTAATAATAATAATTAAAGTTTGATGCTGTCTTATCACCAGCCACAGTATCTGATATAAATAGTACGACTACGACCACATCCAAACAGGCTCGTATGCCCACTTCATATTTAGCAAGACGTTCTATATGCCAGCAAGCTTGTAAGCTGTAACTAGGGCCTTTCACTGCAGCACAACACTGGCCTCATTCAGTCAACACAATTCAGGCTCAGCCTCCAATCACAATGATTGGCTGTGGAGACAATGGGATATCTACGGAATAACAACAAGCAATAGTAACTCTAGTGCCTAACAGAAAAAACCACAATAATGATAATCCTGTTTATATTGAAGTTTTGAGTGGGTTTGCAGCACACACACGCAGTTATGCAAAAAGGCAGATAACAAGATTTCACTCACAGGCAGGTTCTAGGATTAATTATAGGCGTTCTAAGGTGCGATGTAATGTTGGCGTCTGTACATCAATGCGTTTTTTCTGGTCATGGGAACGGCTGAGTTGACATACAAGTCGCTGATATGAAGTGACTTGTACAGCATCGACATATTTGCGCACGCGTAACGCACATTCTTGTTCACTACTTTCTAGGGAGTGATGGATTCTTAGTTAAATCCTCGTGATTGTTTATCTGAGTGACAAAATCTGCCAGTTTCCTAAAATTTCTAATATTTCCTTTTACAAGTTATGACCTCCATGGTATTCGATCTGCACACATACGTGGAAATATGACCAGCTGTTGAGGAGATCAAGCCGCCTTTAACCGCATCGACTTCTGTCGGATCATGGAATGGCAGTAAATGGGCCTCACTTCATGTATCTCCACCTCTCAGCATTTGCTGATATACATAATCATTTACCTAACGCAGCAGATGTAGCCACCTATTTCCAGTATTTCCATATTTCCAAGATATGGCAGTTCATGTGCCAGAAACAAGAAACAGCAGAAGTCAAATTGGAACTATTTCATCGCGCATACTTACAACCAAATATTTTAGTAGTATCATCATCATTCAATCAGCAACGAACACTTCCAATACTCACCATAAATCGCTTCATGGATATGTTGCGTGTGTAAGTGACAAACGTTTGACTGTGTGGGTCTACCACTGACTCTTCAATGATGGTGACAAACTTTGGACCGCTATAAAATCGCTCTCCCCAACGTGGCATGGGATTCGTCTTCGTAAGCAACTTAGTAGTGTATAGTTTACCATCCTCGACATATCTTTCCAGAACATCTTCTGTGAGAACGTGTTTGCTACAGATACGCGATAACAATCCATAGGAGGACGATGACGAAACGGTGTTTCAGACGACACGAAATATGCAACTATTTAAACAAACCTGTAAGGATTGGGATAACGCTTGATTAGTGATGTAGCAACATCTAACCAGGAGTAACCAAAGTCGACAATGTTAGAGAAGAACTTCATAATCGTCCAACTCCACCACCACACTAGTGCTGTTAGATAAGCCGGCTGTAAAGAGGTGCATCACCAGTAGTCGATGAAGTTGCGCACCTGACAATGTTTTTAAACAGCTATGTCAGATTATGATTCTCAGGTTACCTTACCTCTTATCACCCTAGAGTCACCCTTTGCAAAGAAAACTGATGATGGAAAGTAGAATGGAAATTTACGTAAGTGCAGAGCCCAGACGTGGGGTCAGACACGGCAATGGTTCCCCAAGAGTAGGGTGAGTTATAACGGGTAGCAACTATCTGACCTCTCATTTGATTGGTCATTGAGTATTACAATGATTGGCTACCTATTTTCGCCGTCTCGTCGGCTGTGCCAAGTACTATCGCGCGTATACTTTCCCGCGGTAAAAGTCATCGAACTAGTACCAGAGACCTTAGGTCTCTGCTAGTACTTGTGATAAAAGCTGACCAGTTGAAGTTCAGTCAATCATGTAAATTCAGGAGGGTATATGATTTTCTACCCACTACACGACTCCAAAAGAGCGCTGAGGAGGAACAGGCCTATCTAACATCAACTTTTGGTACGCTTGTTCTCAGATGATAAAAAGGAATGTAAAAGCTACTCAGTAAAGACGGTTGATACTCACCCCACATAGAATTATCTCCCCCTCCTCGATATGAATCTAGTACCATCTAGTTATATCAATTGCTAGAAACTTATAAAATAGAAAAGTTTAGGCTCGCTAAATCGGTGTTACCAACGGAAAAACTGTAAAAATATCATTTATCATATGTATATATATCTCTCCTAATATGTATGAAAATTACCAGCATAGGTTAGCCTCAAATAATATTAAATTATCTAGTAACCTTGATCTCTCGCTACAAAATATTCTAATCTATGATTTTCGAATGTGATGATATACGTTGGGATCATAGGTTATCCATAAATTCCGGAAGCGCTCTCCCGTCTTGTGGGTTTTAGTAAATGTTCTTCCCTGTATTTAGCAGCAGTGCACTTAGGGTGTTTAGTGGTAGCAATATATCATTACGTTATTAACGCTTTACCCTCCCCAAGTCTGTCATCTCGGATAAGATTGTGTCGGATAAATTTTAAATGTCAGCTTTGGAGTAAAAGGTGAGCAGTACAATAAGATGGTGAGTTTCTTATCAGGCGGGCTCGTAAATTCTTGGATCCATAGGAAGCTGATTTTCCTAGTGCTGTTTTCAAACGCATCATCAATTATGCCGACCGAATTTCAACTCCTCTTCAACGTTAACTTAGAATATATCGTGTAAGTTCTTCTGATTTAGAACTATGTATTGGCTTTATAGCTTGCTCATTCATTTTTATTGATTTCGTCAACTATAGAAGAGGCCGGTGGCTTAGTTCTGTACAATAGGCCTACTTTTGATGCCATATCATCACTCTTTATTCCGCTCTTATATGGTGCTACTTTACCAAGTTATTCGATATTTTTTGCTCTTATTCAGGTTTCAAATGTGGAAAGTAACTAAACAATCTATTCTCTGATACGAAGCTGCTTATCCACGGGTCATCGGATTGGTGCAGCCTGCTGAAGGTATGTGTTTGATATTACACGCCGTATGTAGGCGTACTGAAAAACTGTTTAGCTCAGGGTACCAGGTCAAATTCAACTCTAATTTAGCATCCTCTGCGATCTTGTTATGCGTCCATGTGTATGATTGTGTATCAGATTCATGGGGGCGGCCACTGATGCCATAGCGGTCAGCTGTCGAGCCAAGTTTGAGCCTGGGTAGTTTTATATGAAGAGGAGAGTTTCACTATTTTACATAATTTTCTTGTTGCCAATCACCGGCTTGTTTCCGGGTATATAAAAATTACTGTGCTCAATAGAGAGCGTTGCGTAAATCGCCTATTGCTCTAGCGCTGAGGGATGCTGTAAAGATGACCCATATGCAGGTAGTATGACAAGTTTGGGTCCGTAGCAGCTGGTGGTTGACTAACTTTCTCATATTTGATTTGTTGATATCCGATCTATGCATAGTGAAATGTCAACCAGAAAAGCGCTGTTTATTTCATCAATATCTAAATTAGAGCTAATATCGATTAGCAGGTCTGATGCTTGAGGCAATATCAAATTAGTGGAGAAAAATGTGTAGGCTAAAAGCTCTGGGGGTTTAAACATGTATACTGATAGCACTAAACAGATAGCTGCTATGTTTGCTCTGGCCCTGCTCTCTGTGTATTATCCCCAATTCATTGGAGATATCATCAGCATTGCTTGATTCAAATCACTGGCCTAAGTGGCCTCAATATGCTCAACTGCGGATGCGTTGGTCACTTGTCACTCACTTGTCGCTCACTTGTCAGACTTGCCAGCCATACAGCCCCTGCGTAGGTACGCGGCTCGCTGTATTTGTGGAAACAAACTCCGCTATGATGGATGTAGATACAAACCCTCACTCCAAATTATGAAAACTTTAGAGCAAACAAACAGCCTTGACCTCTGCCGCACCTTCCAATGATAGATAGGCATTCATAATAATGTCAATGTGGAGATTTCTAGAGTCAACTATGGGAAGTTTGACCTTAGCCCGTTGAACACCGTAGAGCTCATTCACTCAATCTGTCCGACAGTTGTGGGTTATAGACCTCTTCCGTATTTGAGAAAGTCATCTTCCTGGCTGCTGGAGCCTGTCCAAAGCTGGCATGGATTGAACAGCTGGCTCTGACGTTTGCAGGGAGTTTTAAATCTATACACCTGATAACATTGGTCACAGCGATAATTACAGATAGAGTTGTGATTCCGATAGAGCCCAGTGATTTCATGCGCAGCAGCGTATTCTTATGACCATCTGGTTAGAACTGTGCCATAACCTAGCAACTGACTGCCTATCAATTGATCCTCAGCATTTATCGTCAGCGTGTAACATTTGTAACACGCAACCGGGTTACACGCGATAGCTTAATGAGCAATATGTGCTACTTTGTCATATGTACGTGAGGAGAGGCGAGTGAACTTTGAGTATAAGCATCCATCGTTGGTACACGCCGGTTGTGCTGTCAGTTGTGCAGTCTGTTCTGTTACGTATCGCGGCGTGGAGGGAGGACATACATCTTGGATCAGCACTGATCTCACTCATGGTCAGCTGTTGGTTGTATAGAGCAAGAGCGATGTGTGCATAGTCAATAACAAGGTCAACTCTGCTGCAGCTATTCTAACTTGTAGGCTTTCAGTTTTTTGTTATGTTGAACAATATTTATTTACACCCAATCTGCAGGCTGGATTTTTCCATTTATTTTAATCGCAGCTGTCCAGCGTCTGGGTCTACTGCAATGTATTATTGTACTTATGGTTTTACAGAGGCTCAGTATAACAATATGGCGGATAGCGTGCAGCACTCGGAGATGGTGCCGCTGGATTCGGTGGACGGCGCCACTGCCGCGCAGGTGGACGTGGCCGGTATCCACCACGGGGACCAGGTAGACATATCCTTTCTCAAACTGGACGTGGGGGAACTGAAAGAGTTGATGGAACTGCGAGGCATGGAGGCCGTGAATGCCATCAAAGACAAACACGGAAACGTGCACGAGATTTGTCGTAAGCTCTACACATCGGATAATGAAGGTGAGCAAACCTTCCGCTCTCTTCCGACGATTGTTTTACGATGGTCCATGGTGCTGGACGCGTTCGCACGCCGCCATCTTGCTGTTACCAGGACTGAGTGGGGAACCGGCCGTCCTGCAGACGAGAAGACAGAAATACGGCTCCAACATCATCCCTCCAAAACCGCCAAAGTCGTTCCTGCAGCTGGTGTGGGAAGCAATTCAAGACGTGACGCTCATCATCCTCATAGTAGCGGCCATTATATCGCTCGCGCTCTCCTTCGTCGGCGAGAACCCCCAATGCAGTACGTCTCTGTTCTCTGTGTCTATGAACATATCAGCAGTGTTTGAACTGGCACTGACGTCGTCAGCAATGCTATTGATTGCTGAATGTAGAACCCCCTGGTCCTCGGTAACTGTCAGCGCAGAGTTAGTCGTGTTGAACATACAGAAATTGTGACATGGCCCCTCGCAGCCTTCAGCACAGCACCCTGTGCAGCCACACACTCACTACTGGTCTGTTCATTCATAAGTTAGCAGTGAAACTGAATCAATAACTATGCAGGCTCTCAGATTAACGACCCTCATTTGATGGCATGACCAACTTATACATTTGTCAAATTTCACTTGATAATATGATCCGGCACAGTCAATCAGGTAGATGGCTCTATTATTAGATTCCTGCGTGGAACAGTGAGGCTGTGAAACGCTCTCTGATACAGTCTATCAGGCTCAGGCTAGCTATTGCACCTCAGAATGTTACTACCACCAGATTATTACTAGGTGCAGGTGCAGCCAACGTCTGCACTGTTGACCTTGACACTGTGTGCATAGCTGTGTTTATGTCACTCGTATATAGAGCACAATCACAATCAGTTCAGATAGGCAGTCTTTGGCCGTACTGTTGCGATGCGCTGTTACAGAGGAGGAAGGCGCGAACCATGCCGGCTGGATTGAGGGCGTGGCCATTCTTGGCGCCGTGATTATCGTCGTTCTCGTGACGGCGTTCAACGACTGGCGGAAGGAGAAGCAGTTTCGAGGCTTGCAGAGTAAGATTGAGAGCGAGCACAAGTTCTCGGTGATCCGGCTCGGCCAGGTGGAGCAGATACCCGTCGGAGATATCGTCGTCGGCGATATATGCCAAGTTAAATACGGTGAGTGAGATGTGTTGCTGTGAGACTGTATCACAACTCAACCTTGACCTTGACACCATAGACTTCAGATTGTGACACCGTTTCTGATGCTCCCATCTTGCCTCCTTCCATCCCTCTCTTTATTTCTTCATCTTCTTTTCATCTTCTCTTCTACCCTTACATCTTCACTCCTATCACAGTCCTGCCATTCCTTCCTCCAGCCTTATTCCCTCTGCTGTTCCTGTTATCCCTCCGCTGTTCCTGTTATCCCTCCGCCCCTCTCTCCATATTCCTTCCCTTTCTCCACCTGCCCCTTTCCTCTCCCTCTGTTTATCTATTCATGTCTTCTATCCGTCTCACACTTCACGAATCTCACCCCCTCGTTTTCAGTCTGTAATACTAGTTGATGTTCCCTGCATTTTTGAGCCACAAATCCTGGTCCCAATCACAGGGTTACCGTCACACGTATGATGTAAGGGTCATGTTGTCTCTTTGATGCAAAGTGTATGAGCTTAGGGCAAATCATTTCAGTCGACTGCTCAAATAGGCCTAGTATGCGTTGATGATCAATAACGCCCTTTGGGACCTCCTATCAAGGGCTGTAGTTGTGTGCCCACTCATCCACCATGTGATCCAACACACCGCTTCTACTCAGATCTAAGGCTCACTGATTCCCTCGGTGCCCAACTATAGCCCCAGCTCCGTGCGCTTAAGACCTTTGATCTGGCCATGTTCTCAGACTGCTGTATACATAGAAATTTTAGCGACCTCACGATAATAGCTATAATAGCGACTCTAAGAAAAACCTATATTTTTTATAGCTCTTTATGTTATATACAAGCTGGAAAGAAATCGCTAAAAATTGTAAACGCTATTATTTAAAATACTGCTGATTTGACAACACTAAATTTTTTATGTTCACAGTAATCTGCTGTTTCAGGTGATTTGCTGCCCGCTGACGGTATCCTGATCCAGAGCAATGACCTCAAGGTCGATGAGTCATCGCTTACGGGAGAGTCTGATCTCATGAAGAAGGGAATAGAGCGAGATCCTATGCTCCTCTCTGGTATGGCGGTGTACTTAGTTTGCATGCACCGTAATAATTACCACGAGTTCGGTGTCGTAGAAACATGACGATTGTGATTCGTGTCAGGTACACATGTGATGGAGGGCAGCGGCAAGATGGTGGTGACAGCCGTTGGTGTCAACTCTCAAGCTGGCATCATCATGGCTCTGCTCGGTGCGACAGAAGAACCGCAGCCCGCGACCAACAATGCAAACCAGAACGGAGAAGGTTGGTCAGCAGTCGGTACTTCTACTCCATCGCTCGTATCGCGCCGCTTAATAACGATCGTCTCCCCTTGACTTTCAGCGGCCACTAACCTCCCCGAAGGCCAGTCACGTAAGTCAATGCCTTCATCCATTTCATTTGTACATTGGGCAATGCGCGTAATAGAGAGCAGCTTGTAATTACCACTGATGCAGACTAGGTAGCGGCCCGACAGCTGTCATTGGAGTGTTTGTCTGCAGATGTATTGATTGATCAGACAGTAAACTATACCGTCTGCTCGCTCATTCGCTAAACTGTTGCATATATAGATATCACCTATGATAATTCCAATACAGAGAGATGGAGTGCCGACGTTACCGTCGGCTTTTGTCTCTCGCTCCGCCATCGCCCAGTTTTATTGAACGAAAAGTCGTCGATTGTTTACATTGCCGTACGTTTATCTTTAAGTCAATAATTAGTATGCTGCACTCCTTATATCGCACGTTGCGCACGCTCTCAGACTATGCACAGTCTCAGACTATGCACGCTCTCAGACTATGCACAGAATTATGCCGGGAGGGGGGAACCTTTTTGCTTCAGCAATATTTTTCAAGCTATTACGGCATTATGTTTTCTGTTTTGAAATTTGATCATGTGATTTGTAAACAAACCTAGCCTGTAGTTCTCGGAGATGTTTGTAGACATTTAGGTGATATTTACCTCAGGTAGTAATGACCCCCTAAATGTAGTATAGCTTCATGCTATTTAGCTCATAGAGCAGTGGAAGCTAGGTAATGAATGATAACTAATTGTCATTTTGCTATTCTCTCTCTCTACAGTCCTTCATCAGCAGGGCAAATCAACAGGTAATATGCATCGTCGTGGCAACCATATATTTCCGACTCTGTATGCAGTCGCCTCATACTGTCATTCTCTCCGCTGTCTATGGCTCTCTGAACTGTTTGATAATCACAAACATGCTGCCTAATCACTGCCTATAGCCGTAGCTCCTAGCAGCCCTCCCTCTTCCCCTCCAACGGGGG
>ERZ1740065.1919-NODE-1919-length-12753-cov-11.708852_pt1 | contig 12753 bp, 13 predicted proteins | sample MGYA00581738_ERZ1740065 | MGnify/ENA primary metagenome ERZ1740065 (study PRJEB43018, sample SAMN04849749) | marine metagenome | isolation source: floating plastic debris | place: Pacific Ocean | collected 2008-09-01 | study: EMG produced TPA metagenomics... | reverse complement strand
CCCCCCTCCTTCTCCCACCCCCTCTCTCTATTTTTAATTCTTCTGCCACTTCCTTTTTCTATTCTATTTTCTTTTTCGATTGTCATTGCCATTGCCTATTGCCATTGCCATTGCCAATGCTACTGTCTGTTGCCATTGCCATTGACTATACTATTGTCTGTTGCCGTCTGCCATCTACGCTTTTTGGTATAGACCAAGCACTTTTCTATTCCCTGACGCTGCGAAATTACAACCACATGTCATACTCCATTGAGTTCAAGATTATCAATGCAGCGTGTGATACTACAGTTTTTAGGTGTGATTTTTCAGTCCTAGTTTACAGAGATCTATGATTGCTTTGCTGTTTGGGTTGGGAAAATCTGGACTGTATATTGTAATAATTGCCAGACTCCGATTGTAGAAGGTCATGCTATTTTGACTACAAGCGCTTTTGAGTTACACTCGTTACAAAGATGTTGGCAGTTATAACCCCAGAATTTTCTTAACTTGATCAGCTCTTTGTCAGGTCATCATATGCTGTCCCTTTTGGCTGAAGAGGTCCTTGAGCAGAATTGAGGGATTAGCAAAATCTATATCTGCTTTTTACATCACCTTGATATATATGACGGTCCCATTCTTGCTGATAGCTGTAGAAGAGGAAAGCCATAGTGGCCTGGTACTGCCAACACTCAGGGAGCACTAGTCTTACCTAGGCACTGCAGCAGTGCTAATTGCGCATCCAAAACCATTGTTGTATAACTAGATCGCTAAATGCAGTGTCCAGAGCTGGATAGGCTCACATACTCCCATGCATCATCGTCACAGCTGTTAAGTCTGATTTCCGTAGCATTGCAAGCCTCGTAAATCGTCGCACTATAGCCCACAATTAAACCCGGCGATATGGAAAGACTTCCTGCGCAGCAACAGCGCAGTCCATCGCAGATCTTTGCGTGGCTATCACATGATTCCAACTGGATGGATTCTTGAGCTGTATCGTGCAATAGTGCTGCACTGTGACTACAATACTTGCAATGCTACGTGGAAACAAGGCTTTACTGACATTTACCAGCTTTCCATGCTGCAGCGGTACAGCGGTGCAATAAGGCAACAGTGGCCAGTTGCTCTATTGCTGCTGTTGTTATCTGTCATTTCCATTGTCAAAGCTGTGAGGTGATCTTACAGCGATTTTGGTCAGTTGTGGTCAAATATTACAGTCAAGTGCATGAGCAATAATGAAGCGCTTTCAGCTGTTACCATAAAGCTCATGCAAACATCGACGTAATGAGCCGCTGCAATACAGCGAAGTACTAGAACCTTGAGGTTCCATGAGGCGATTTATGTCATCGTGGTTATATGTCAATGTGTTGTCGCCGCATGGAAAGCTACTAAACGCTTGCGTTGAGATCAGAGCCCAGAGCACAGAGCCTAGAGTTCAAGCCGTCAAGTCCACTTGTAGCGAATGCTGAAATCATTGCACTCTGTCAGAATCCTGGTCTAGTGAGATAGTTGGTGAATAGATCTGTAGCTTGATACACTTATAATGTGGCAACGTTTGGATATTCAATTTTCAAATCCGTCCCTCCAAATGGGTACTGTAAACCCAAATATTTTAGCAACCTTACAATATTAGCTATAATTGCGACTCGAATAAAGTGATACCACACTTGAACAACATACTTTCGATAACTTTTTATGCTATATACAGGCTCGAAGTGAATTAATCAGAAATCTAGGCATTAATATTAAAAATACCGCTGACTCAAGCAAAATGCTGTAAAATTACATCCACTAAAATATTTGGGTTCACAGTACCTCGTTAAATCTCCGAAGTAGACCAATTGCGCTAGTGAGAACTTGAGAAACGCTAAATATCACTCCAACATTTTTCTAATGTACTAATGTACTATCTATATGTGAAGTACTCTACAGTACTATCTATATGTAAGGTTCTCTACGCTTATATGAGTTTCCTGCTGGAATGGCAGTATGCTGATGGAGAATCATTTGTGAACTTATTATTTGTTACAGGAAAACGTTTGATTGGCATCATGATGGGGTGGTGAAGTTCAGAGAGTTTTTCTGTTGGGAGCGTTGGAACAGTTTGCCCTATTTGGAGAAGAAGAAACACACCTACAAAAACTGCTTTGCATGCTTAAAGTACGAGACATATTTTCTGAAGAAATGCAATCGGTTATGGAGACAGCAGAACGAGAAGGTGGAGAAGAAAGATGCTTGCATCCAGACGGATCTTAAGATGTATGAAGTTGTCAAGCAAGGAATCCCCAATGAAGTCAATACATGGCAACCACAACGCAGCCGTGTATTGACGGTAGATGATGTGCCTGCAGATATCAAGATGCAGATCATCCACCGAGCTGAGCTGAGTGGACAAGCAAAGATGTTGGCTAAAAACAAGCAAGACATGTCAGCTTTCTTCTCTTCCAAGATAGCTGATAAGAAGCGTCAACAAGATAGACTGAAGAAAAACAGAGATATGTCGGCGTTGTTCTCGAGTAACGTATCAATGAATACATGGCGAAATATCAGGAAAATCCAGTACGGCTACTATGGGTCTCCGGTGAAAAGAAAGCATGTGGGAGATTTGGATAAATACTCATTCGACCGCAAGAAAGTTGAGGACTACTTGCATGGCTTGGGTAAAGGCCTTCACCTTGGAACAGCGATGAGAGGCAAATGGCAATGGCTAGCACGGGAAGCAAACGTTCTCAACACTTTTGGAAAGCCTTGTGAAAACTCAGGACAGGTGAGAATTGTTGTCTTCAGTTTTTGGTAAATCTAAGTCAAGGTTACAGCGATAGGTATGGAAAATTAAAGTCTCTGCAATTTCGGATACATAGAATTACATGATTTGTAGTGTATGTTGCTCACATAAACGTGAGACTGATAAACATTCTCATATTTCATCTTTCTAATGTGTAATATTGTATTGTATGTATTGTATTGTATGTATTGTATTGTATGTATTGTATTGTATTGTATTTTCCTCTCCTGTAGCTCCTTAAAGAATTCGCCACGACGCTTGGCTACACTTTCTCTAAAACTACGAAGAAGAAGATATCTTGGTTCAAATGTCCATCGACTGGAGGCAGTGTGGATAGAACCGCCAGCATAAGTGAGATGTTGAAAATGCGGGATGAGATGATTGCCAATGGGACAATCAATATAGGGAGGGAGATAACTCCCATCACAGAAGCTAGGTTTAGGTACAATGAGTCGGCGTCGTCAGTCGTGAAAGAACAGAGGAGCTTCAATGGACGAATCATAGACTTGAGGGCAATTAGAGAGAGGCACCTGAAGGAGATGGACGGTAGAAATCTGCTAAGAAATTCGGAAGTGAATCAGATGTCAAGGTCACAGATCGTGAAGGCCTTGAACCAGGCTCATCGTAAGTCCACTATCAATCACATCCTTGAAAAAGGTCAGAAAGTTGTGCATGAGCTTATTGTTGCTTGTTTATCAATGTCGTTTTGCAATTTGATGTAAAAACTGGATCTCCAGTATTTCCATCCCTACACTTTATCACGCATACTTTCTGGTGATTGGCCAATATTTTGTTGTAGATTACAACTTCAGCGCGGATACAACCCTAGAGGAATTGAGAGAGGAGCTGAAGCGTTGTGAAACCACTCGGTACCTGTGTATCTGGCAGGACCACTCTCAGATATCTGGTAAGTACCGTACTTTACCCATTTAATGCCAAAGGCATTTATTATTTCTTCAGGTTGAGATGCCAAAGTGCTGAAAACCCAAACCTGTTTTTCTCTCATCTACAATCTAGTGTCTGGATATTTTATCTATTCACATAGGAAATTCACACTACCTGATGTGCATCTGGTTTCTCTACGACACAGCTGTGTACAAGACTTCGGCAGAAGCAGGGTGGGTGATTAATCAACTAAAATTTCAATCAGGTCTGGCAGGTGAACCCACAGGCTATGCCCAAATTGCCAGTAGGTTCTACTGATCACAGACAAAATTTTTCTCCTTCAAATTGACTAACACACCTTCATCCCATCATCAGTTATCAAGTGAGAAGTTCTTGTTGAGTTCTGCCATGCTTCTTCAGCACAAAGATAGGAAGAAAGTTTTTTATGAATTGCTACCTTTCTGCTGATAATTTTGGGAATAGTTATTTTCATGATGATAATGGTTAAATAAGAGTCACATATAGAAGGAACAGCAGCAGATCGGTGCTATAAGGTTACGTTTGGAGGAATCATGGGGAAAGATAGTAGCTGCAGAGAGAAAATGGAGGGCACAACAGCTTATCATTGTTTTACATTCGAAGGTTGGATGTACAGAGCATTGTGGAGAAGCCATATATCCATATCATTGGCCGATCGAAGAGCTCTATTGAGGAGCAGCTGAGATACGTGGAGGAGAGAGTCAGTGAACTGGAGGTCGTAGACATTCCAATTGATTTCAATGGAAGAGAGTACACCGACATAGTCAGGTTTTGCTCAGGTAACTGACAACTCAGAGCTTATCTCTCTTTATCTAACTCTGGGTCTGTGTGGGCATAGTATGGGCAGGGTGTGAATAGGGTGTGTGAGTAGTGTGTTGGTAGTGTGTGGGTAGTGTGTTGGTAGTGTGTTGGTGGTGTGTTGGTAGGGTGATAGTCGGGTGTGAGTAGGGTGTAGGTAGTGCGTGAGTAGCGTTTGAGTAGCGTGCAAGCAGGATGTTAGTATAAACTTCGAACTCACACTAGTAAAGGCTAGCTAACCTAACCCACTCTTAACTCGTTCTGAGTTGAGGTGAAGGCAAACATACATAATCATTTGCATCCAAAGTAAAAAATTTGGCACAAAGATGAAAATAAAAAGCATCGATAACACAGCTGATATTTGTGAGTTTAAAATCGCAGGCGACCTTCCATCCCGAGAGTTTGAGGCAGGCCACAGCATTGGTGGACACTACCCATGTCCTTGTGGGGTCAGGATCAAGGACACGACAGATGTCAAAAACGCATTTCAAGTTGGCCCGTACATCTCTATCACTGACAGAGTTGCAGCTTTCCAAGCTGCCCAGGCTGAAAAGGTTAGCTTCGATGTTTATTCTTATGGACAATGGCAGATTTAAGCGTTTCTGGTCTAAAATCCACCTCCCAAACCCCCTCCCCCAGCAAGAGATGTTAAACTTCAGACTTTGATAAAAGTATTTCATGTATTGAATTCGCATTTCTACCAATATGTGCATCAGTTAGTCATTCATTAACTAGGGGAAGCAATGCGATCAACCGCATGAGTAGGGAGTAGGGAGACCAAAATAGAGCTTCTAGAACTGGCTTGACGTAGTAATATGTCTGCAGGCCCTGGAGTATTGACTAGCCATTGTTTCTTGTTTTTAGGAATCAGCTGATGCTGAAGGCAGTCAGTCGGCAGAGGTGGATGACAGCATGAAGACCGTGCTGAAAGGTGAAGTGTCTCCAGTTGATCCTGTGTAGTTCAGCGTTAGGTACTTTCCGAGTTATGAACATCCAATGAACGCTGAGCAAAAAAGCTGGGTATTACGGTAGTAAATAGTGCACATGGGAGAATATTTTTTTCGCAGTTATCGATGGTTTAAATTATAGCCTCAGATGAGCACCTGGTGAGTGCTTGTATGCAGGAATACGGTGAGTGGAAGCATCTGTGACTCAGAAATTGCTGTTGGTGAGCGGTTCCTTGTAAACATGGTGGAAGCGTATAAAGTATCGGAGTTGTCTTCTCACATGTGTCAGTGCGATCATTTTAATTTCTTGATGATTTTGAAGGAGATGGTAACATTTCTATCGCTACCAAACCTATCTCTACAGTAGTTAGATATATGTTCAATGAGTTTTACTTTTCAGGTATCAAGCGTATGCCCGCCCTCCTCCAAGAAGGGAAAACTCTAGCAGAAATCAACTGTGAGCGCTATGAGCTGCTTCTCTGCGAGCCACTGCACGACCTGATAAACCTAATCCAGTTCCTGCTGACTGAAATACCATATTTGCTGACCAAAAGTGACCTGCATGCTCCAATCAGAGATTTCTGCCTCACAGCTATGAGTAACGCTTGACTAGACATCCTTTCATTCCTCTTCTGTTTTCTAGTTTTCTTTATGCTGCAGACCACCAGATCTAGCAAAGGCTGCTGACGATCTATCAGCAGTCAGCATCCACTCTCTTCATCGATCAGGCATTTAATCCAGTCCTTTACAACTGTATTCCATAGCGACAGTCTAACGGCCACAAAAATAGCGACAAAAATTGACTGCCATCGTTGGAACTTGCTATAGAAATTATGTCCATTATACCTTATATAGGAGTTGTCTTCTCATTTAACGGATTGATATCATTAGATCGCTATCATTTTTATTTCTGAATGGTTTTGAACGTAACGCTAACATTTCTGTTACTGTTAAATCCGGCTATACAGTAATTGTTTGGGAATATTTAACTAAACTATCGACCATCTCTCCAGCCTCACGGCAAATGTTAGCTGGGAATAGATTGAAATCTAGGAAATACTATTGTGACACTAAGAATAGTTTATCGCTGGTGTAGGACTAGGACTAGCTGTTACAACAAACTACCCACCAACAAGCAATAGACCATAAACTCGGCAGTCACATGAACATGCTAGTACCAAAAGCTTACATGCCACCTCAAATGCTAAATGGCAAAGATGGTTTTCTGATATCAAGTTTTCTACCGGTAGATGAGAGGCAGATGTTTCGTGGGAGCGACGCCCGACTAGCGCTCGTCAATCTGACCATACTTATGAGTGAGCAAAAGTATCAAGAGGACTCGTAAGTAACACAGCTCTTCCTGTTTCTTAGTCTTCGCATTCTCAAGGGTCCATTTATGGTGGCTATCGCCAGTACTTCTTCAATGCTACAACACAACTCTCCAAATTAATTGGGTCGAATATACTCTCACTTTGCATGGCCACTTTCTTCTACTCCATCATTATTTCAACCACTATCGTTGTAGTTTAGCGGCCATAAAAAGACAAATCATACTGTAGATAAAATTGATAAAAAAATTCGTTTTTATGTAGCGAAATATTGCATAAGGTTTCTATGTCTACGATGACAGCCTGGATCATGCATTCTTCCTGTCAGTACTTCCATGTTCACATTCTACCCAAATTAGTGGCACTGACTGCACTGATACTATTGACGACACCCACGACTGCACGGACTGCACTGACAGCACTGACTGCACTGACAGCACTGAAAGCACTGACTGACTCATACACACCCATTTCCTAATACTCATTCCCACTTTGCCATTTCATCCTTACCTCTAATACATTTACAGGATGTGTAGGGGCCTGTACCGCCTTCTCTACTCTTTGACCCATATTCAAGGCTTGGCCTATCAGCAGGAGGAGAATCGATGCCCGCGGGACATCCTCAGGTTTCACTTGATGGCCTTGACCTTCACGATCAGCTACTACTCGATATTCCAGAGCTACGAGAGACGCACTAAAAGAAAGATGTTTGGAGCTCCTCTTCATGCTATTATCAACCATTTCGCTCAGACTTACCGCATGGTGTCGTTGAGATCGGTGGTAACTGAGTCGGCTGAACGGATGTTCAATCAGATGAAGTAAGTACAATGCTTCGCTTGCTGAAATGTAGGAAAGCTGAAAGCCCAACTATGAGTTGAGCTTTGCTTAGCTTTTCTTTCTTGTGCCATTTCTTGTTAGCGCACCAACTTATAATTATAGCTAGCACTCATTTGATTCCTTTTTTCATAGAAAGCCATGTTTGAGGCAAATCTTCACAATAATCCTCTCCTACTGGTGAATCCGTTAAGTAAGGAGGGATTGAATCTGTGGAACACAGTGTTGTTCGATCTTGCGATTGACTGATAGGCCATGTGGGGCTGGTAGTCGCCCTTTGTCATGCCATTTGTTATGAAGCGTGAGCAGAGTGTATGGTGAATGTGAACACAGAGTTGGTACGCATCCTGAATAACAAAGCCATGAACCATTCCTCTCCCAGTGTCGGTGCTACTGATGGGCCTATAAGTAAGGCTGTAACAGTTTTGGTTTCGGTTAAACTGACCGTATATTAGCCTCATGTCGGTTAACCGTCTGGTATTTCAGTTTCTGTGCCCAACAAATGTTCCCATTGCGAGCTGCAAAAAGCTCATTATGTTTCCTTCACATCACTATTTTGAGTATGAAATATCTCTTTGAAGTCAATCAATCTATGTTTAACGGAAGAGAATGAGATTAGTAAACATGGCCATAGATGATAGTATTGCATGAAAATCCAAGTGGACTGAACTCAACTCAGACGAATAATGCATTGAGAACAACATGAAAGATAAAACCAAAACTGAACCGAAACCTCCATGGGAAATCGAATAACATACTGAAGCTAAAAATCCCAAACCTTTACACCGATAGAAGCATAAAAATGCCCCTAGTACTTAGCCTAGTTCTGTATGAATGTTTGGGGAATACATAACTCCTCCCTTTAAAACTGTGTATGATCAGTCCCTCAGCCTAATCCCTCTAACGTAATCTATGTTAAGGCGTATGAGTACATCGTCCAACGGACAGGCTGCCAACGTACTAATGAACATCCTGGTCAGGACCTACTTCATGGAAGAGAATGATGGAGAGTTCAAAGGTACGACTGCTTTTAAGAGGCAGCAGTCACAGATATCGAAAGCAGCCGATAATCTGCCAAAGCCAACTCGCACAGTCATTTCAAAGGGCATGATGTCTAAGCACAAGGTGAGAAAAGTGGATTCGCTGTGATAACGTGTACTAACACACAGGAAATATCATCACTCGTGTATAATTTTTTGTCTTTGATCATCTTTTGCAATTTAAAAAATCATTCCAGTCACAAAAAATATTTATCTATTTTACGTATGAATAGTGCAATAAAATACAAAATCATGTTCATTTCCAAAAATTTAATGAATTTTTCCCTCGTTTCATATTGTAGCCTTTGGTTCTTAACTTACTGCACAACATTTCGGACTTCATTGATGAGGGGCCCGGCGTCTGGTACGACACGTTCGATGGAAACATATTCTTCTACGATGGAGATGAAGATGACAAATGGTACGGCATAACTGGGTATCACCACTTCAGGTAGGGAGCAGTGATACTATGTTAGTTCATTTAGTTTCGTTTGTGTCGAAGCTTCTCAATAATATTGTCCATCCACCAGATCTGACTCACTGGAATCTATCCGTAACATGCTAGATGACACGTGGAAGCGCCTGAACAGAACAAGAAATACTGGGATCTCTATTATTGATGATGATGCAGGAAGTGTATCAGATGCCAGTAGGTTATAAATGGAATGTCTTAGTACATCGTTGTGATAAATGAATGAATGATAAATAGTAATAATAATAATAATAACAATAATAATAATAATGAATGAAATAAAAATATATAAAGATAAAAGTCCTAATTCAAGGATGATCAATTAGAATATAATACATGATACTATAATAATGCTGATAACAGTACGTAGCAGTAATACAACAATATATGATGTTATAACAATACATTATAATATAACATAATATTATAATATAACCATAGCATGAGTAAAGTAAGCAATTTCCAACCCAATTGTGCCCAACGGTTAATAAAATATGTGCTCCTTTTTAATTTATACTTCTACTTATTTTGAAGTAATTAATTTCTATTCCCGTGTTACTCTGTTTATTTTCCTTTTTTCTGTGTAGATCAGCGAGTAAAGGCCATGCTTTGCTGTAGTTTCAGTAAACGTCTTACTCATGTTTACAGACCAACTTGCCGAGCAGCAAGACACAGACCAACCAGTCCAGCCAACAGTCGTAAAGCAACTTGATGAGAGGGTAGAGCAGTCAGACGTAGCCTCAAAACCTGCGATGACAATAGTTATGGAGAAGGTTGCTCCAGGCATCCTTATACAACCAGGAACACCAGTAGCAAAGCCTCCGTTTGACTCGATGGAATTAGAAGAACCTGCCGACACCTGCCAGTCTGACACATCTTCAGTCGTCAGTGAAGACATGAGTGTGGCGCTCTCCACAGATGATGAAGAAGAGGCACTTTCACCAGAAATACCAGTAGTTAGAGGCACCAGGATTCTACCAGATAATGCAGAGCTAGATGGTAAGCAAGTCTGAAATACTTATAATATGTGAAATCACCAGATATCTTCAGCTATCTCCACTAATCTGATGCTGTGGAATTTGAATATGTTGGTAAAATAATCCTCAGCAATCAATCAAAGATAGTTGATGATCCGTGACATCAGAGCATGGATATAGTCACAATGACAATGGCTTATACATAAAATACTCTATTGACATAGCTCCCGCACAAGCTACCAAATACCATTATATTATCAGCATCTCTTTTGAGAGTCATGGCCATGAAGTCAACGGAAGCTCAAGGAGAGTTTATTTCCCAGTCGTATTTTATTTGAATAAAGTTTCATATATAAGGCATTGTTATAGCGACCATAGCTGCACTTTGACGTCACAGACCAATTATTTTCTTTGCTTTATTTCTTCCAAAATACTTAGTTTAGGATTATTTTACCAACATACTCAACTTCTGCAGCACCAAATTAGTGAGTATACATGGAGATCACTCGTGATTTCATGCTTCCTTTAAACCTGGTTTATATACATTTCCCAGGCGTTATTACAACTTGTGTGTCATGGGTCATGAGTTATCGAACAAAAGTTCAACTGACTGAGATTTTCTGCGCTAGCGCACTACTTTTTATGATGGTAGCAATGATACAAACAGCTACGATGTATGTGAATGATATCGTGGTATAAAACCAATTGGCTTTCGTCATTCTCATGTCAATTTTCGCGCTCACTACCGCAACTATCTGCGCTCACCCCTGCGCCTATCCGCGCTCACTCCCGCATGTGCTGATGCACGAATATCGACGGGAGAATGACAAAAGCCAACCAATTTTCTCACAGTAGCTGATGCGATAACATGTGAACGAGACTTTACTGTCTGATTAATACAGTCAATGTATTCCATTTCCATTTCATAGCTACTTTAAAGGTATGTTATTATTGCAACCGATAAGTATTTCGACAGATGGAAAAAACCGGCTGCAATACTAATGAAACTGGATGAGTGGCACAGGAAAAGATAAATCCAAATTAGCACATTTAATATTTCGATTACACAGCTATAAACTCTATGAAAAGAACTTAATTAGAGGAATAAGGTTCATAGCATATACTCATGTCTGCAGATAGCGAACTCATGAACCAAACGAGTGGGTTGATGGATGACTACAGCTGTTCTGGCCCCGAGGAGCAGCAAAAGCAGCAGGCACCTGTCAACCAATGTCAGTATGCTGACATGGAGAGCGCAGAGAGCAGTAAGTGGTCCCTCATATCAAATGATCATGAGTTGAGAATCGGAGACAACAAAGTAAAATATAATATGCGTTAATAATACTTATTATCTGATAATGACATAAGAATAATTAATAATCATGTAATTATCATTAATATTGTTATGCTAACTTGCAGAGGTAAAAGTATAATATTTTCCACATTATTAACTACTAATAGTTTAATAATTTGATAGTAATATATAATAATAATAATATTAATAAGTCATAAGGCAGTAATTGATGATTTTTCAATAAGAATACTATTATATTTCCAAAACGCCGCTTTAGTGGGAGGAATCTGGGTCGGACCACAGCCTGCGGTTGAGGATACCAGTCAGGAAAAAGAGGAAAATAAACTCCTATTGTTATCATTTTTATTGTTATTATTATGTTAAATTGTGACACAGGTAGTGCTGGGGTATCATCTCAACCAACCGAAGGAGAAACCTCTCTGTTACCGATTGATCGACCAGTGGCTGATGGACAGGAAGATGAAGGCATAGAAAGAGACTTCTTCTCTTACACTCCTGAGAAGAGACGAGTTCGATTCTTACCTTCAACAACAGAATCCAACTCGGCATGTCACAAACAGCCATCAAAGGCTGCTTCAAAACAGAAACTAATTATGATGTTTGGCTCCCAGTAGTTGAGTGCCGACTGAACGGCTGTTGACAAGTGTTTGTTATTTTGGAGTCCCGTATTAAAATGTTGGTAGGGAGAAGGTGTAGATGTTACACATATGTCACACATACATTTTGTCGTGAGCACAACGTTCTGTTAATGTTTCATGCTGGCGCAAGTATGAGTGAGTTATTCAAGCACATCTGTTGTTAGTAGGAGCGTATTTCTATGAATTATCGATTTGAAGTGTTCTCAGTCAACTGGTGATGACAGTATTTACCCTATTTTATGCTGCTGACGTGACGCTGCAGAAGCATTCAGCTAATAAAGTAGTGTTCAGTCTAACTGCTGACTTTCCAGCTGGATCTGTCTGAATAATCTTTGATACAGAGTATGAAATTACTACAAATTAGTCAAAACGTTCTTCTGTCAAAGTGAAAGCTTTTATAGCAGAGCGTTATTTTCAGAGTTATGATGCAATTGCCTGATTTCCATCACAGGTGCCTGAAGGACTTTCATAACCTTCATCAACAAATGCTTGTACTGTACATTATACATCAATGAGTATCTGAATATCCAGCAAAGGATGAGAGTGTCAGAGTGCAGAATGAGTTAGTGGATGGTTGGAATGAGAGAGCTATGAACTATAGAGAGCTTCTCTCTCTCCCTCCCTCTCACACACACAAAAAAAAAACAAAAAAAACCGAACAAAAAGCAAAACGCAAGCCAGAAAACAAAGACAAAGAGAAGAAAGACGAAGAGAGCAGG
>ERZ1740065.1918-NODE-1918-length-12756-cov-4.298795_pt1 | contig 12756 bp, 8 predicted proteins | sample MGYA00581738_ERZ1740065 | MGnify/ENA primary metagenome ERZ1740065 (study PRJEB43018, sample SAMN04849749) | marine metagenome | isolation source: floating plastic debris | place: Pacific Ocean | collected 2008-09-01 | study: EMG produced TPA metagenomics... | reverse complement strand
GTATGGCGACCACGCCCTGGTGAACTCCTTCGAGGGGCTGTCGGACACCATGTTGCTGTTGCGCTTCGATCCCAGCACCAAGCGTATGAGCGTCCTGTCCATTCCCCGCGATACCCGCACCTGGGTAGAAGGACTGGGCACCACCAAAATCAACGCCGCCAATAGCTACGGTGGTCCTGCCCTAAGCGCCCGGGCCACCAGCGAACTGCTCGGCGGTATTCCCATCGATCGCTACATTCGCATCAACGTTCAGGGGGTGGAAAAGCTGATTGACGTGCTGGGGGGCATTACGGTACACGTGCCCCAGGATATGAAGTACCAGGACGATAGCCAGCATTTGTATATCAATTTGAAAGAGGGGCGGCAGCATTTAAATGGTGAGCAGGCGCTTCAGTTTCTGCGGTTCCGCTACGACGCTTACGGAGATATTGGTCGGGTGCAGCGCCAACAAATGGCCATTCGGGCAGTAAAGGAGCAGGCCCTGAATCCGGGCACGTTGCTAAAGCTGCCGGAGATTTTGTCTACCATTCGCGAGCACATTGATACCAACTTAAGCGTGGAGGAAATTGCGGCGCTGGCAGGCTTTAGTTCCCAAGTTGAGCGCGACTCTGTGCAAATGCTGATGTTGCCGGGGGAATTTGGCAATACGGCCCAGTATGGTGGCGTTAGTTATTGGCTGCCTTTTCCCCAGCGTATTGCCCAGGTGATGGCGGAGCATTTTGATTTTGGTGAGGTGGATATTGAAGGGCGTAAGTCGGCGTTGCGATCGCGCATTGTTATCCAAGACAGCACCGGCGATGATAGGGCGGTGCAGCGGAAAAATGAACAGCTTCAGGCGGCGGGATTCCGGCGGGTGCAGCGCCCTCGGAAATGGTCTGAACCCCTGACTACGAGCCGAATCGTGGCTCAAAATGGGGATGCGATCGCCGCAAAGGCAGTGCAGGCAGCGATGGGCGTCGGCGAAGTTCGGGTGGACAGCACCGGATATTTGGAATCAGACATTACCATTCAGCTAGGACAGGATTGGCTGGAGCAACAGCAAGCCCCGGCAATTGAAGGCGCTGGTGAGTCGGCACCGTCCGACACGGTTGACTTTTAACCGTTGGCTTTTAACCGTTGACTTTTAATGGCGCTGCAATAGTCGGCAATGGCTGGCAACCCGTGCTACACCAGATGGGCGAAAGGTAGTGTGGGGCACAAGTTGGATAGGTACGAGTTAGATAAGTCCGAGCTGGATAAGGATAAGCTGCCAGAAAAAGAGACGCCGGGGGGGGCGGTAACCCTGTGGCGATCGCCTGCCCGCTGGAAATTGACCCTGGGGCTAATTTTTGCCCTGTCCCTGGCGATGCGCTTTTGGAAAATTGGTCAATTCAACACCCTGGTGTTTGACGAGGTGTACTTTGCCAAATTTGCCGACAATTACCTGACCCAGACCCCCTTTTTTGACGCCCACCCGCCCCTGAGCAAATACATCATTGCTGTGGGCATTTGGATTGGCTCCCACATTCCCATCGGGCGGGACACCATGAACGACGCCGTGGGCACCTTGCGCACCACGTTTAGTTACCGGTGGCTCAATGGTTTGGTGGGATCCTTTATTCCCCTAGTGTTGGGGGCGATCGCCTGGGAATTATCCCGCAGTTGGCGACTGGCGACGATCGCCGCCGCCCTGCTAGCCATGGACGGGCTCTTTCTCGTGGAATCCCGCTACGGCTTGAACAACATTTACCTGGTACTTTTCGGGCTTCTGGGGCAATATTGCTTTCTCAAAGTTCTCGCTACCTTTAATCCCCAGCAGGATTTGGGGCGATCGCGCCAGAAAAAACGCCGTGCCTGGTTCACCCTTGCCGGTTTGTTTTTAGGAGCCACAGTATCCATCAAATGGAACGGCGCAGGCTTTTGGTTTGTGCCCTGGAGCTTTTGGCTAACCGCCAAACTTTACCACTGGTGGACCCATCGAAAATCCCCACCGAAACCAACGCCCCAAACGGAACAGTGGCGATCGCCCCTCAACTTCCTCGCCCAAATTTCCGTCGTCTCCATGGGGCTCTATCTCGTCCTCGTCCCCGCCGTACTCTACTGCTGGCTATGGATTCCCCACCTGTTGCTAAATCCAGATCGCAACCTGTGGGACGTAAATCTAGCCATCCTTAATGTTCACCAAAACGTGGGCGGCAACGACATTCACCCCTACTGCTCTCCCTGGTATAGCTGGCCTCTGCTCCTGCGTCCCCTGGCTTATTTTTACGCCCGCGTCGCTGACCCCAACTCTCCCCTTGATTACGACAACCTAAAACCAGATATTCCCGACGGCGTTTCCCCAGTGATTTTCGACGTTCACGCCATGGGCAACCCCATCCTGTGGTGGTTGTCGGTGCTGGCCCTGGCGCTCGCCGCCGCCGGTCTTGCTCAATATCTATGGCAGCGTCGCCCCCTCAACCCGGTGCGCTTATCTAACTCAAGCTGGTTTTTGCTATTCACCCTAGGCAACTACAGCGGCAACCTAATGCTATGGCTCCGAGTCACCCGCTGCACGTTTTTGTACCACTACATGGGAGCCCTCACCTTCGCCATTCTTACCCTCGCTTGGATGGTTAATCGCTGTTTGGATCATCGCGATTCCTACTGGCGCTGGTGGGGCGTTTTTGCACTGGGGGCGATCGCCACGGGTTTTATTTTCTGGTTGCCGGTGTACTTGGGGCTACCCCTTTCCCAAACGGGCTGGAGCATGAGGGTTTGGAATTTCGGCCGCCCCTGGCTACCTAATTGGATTTAGGAGCTGAATCGACAGTCGTGTCTAGGGCGTGTCATCAATTAATCTCCAGAAGCCTTATGCAGTGGGGAGTACGCGCCCTTTAAAAACAAACAAGGCTAGGGGCTGAAACCCTCACAGATCTTGACTTAGGGATTCAATTGATGACAGCCCCTAGACAGGCTCAGTGCTCTTGGACTGTTCTTCTAATGAACGCATTGATCATCGCGACTCGACCATCACCACTTGACCATAGCCAACATAGCCAATTGACCGTAACGTGGGGGTCTAAACCGTTCTGACGATCGCCTTAGACTCAGCTTTTACAGTGTTTCCAATGTTGGCCCCGTCTCCTTCCTCATCTTCTTCATCCTTAGCCTCAGATTTTTCTTGATGGATAGGAATCGAAATTTCAAAGCGTGTTCCTTCCCCAGAGACCGACTGACAGTTCAGCTCTCCCCGGTGCTTTTCAACTACAATTTGATAGCTAATAGACATTCCTAAACCCGTTCCTTTTCCAACTGGTTTAGTAGTAAAAAACGGGTCAAAGATTCGCCGCTTTACCGATTCTGGAATTCCTGGTCCGTTATCTTCAATGATTATTTTGACGCGATTTTTATCAGGAATTGCCTCGGAAGAAATTAAAATTTCTGCCCCTTCTTCTCCCTCATAGGCTTCATCAAGGGCATCAATAGCATTAGCGGTAATATTCATAAATACCTGGTTAAGCTGCCCGGGGAAACAATCAACCGGTGGCAACTCTCCATATTTCTTCGTCACCTTAACCGTCCCACGATTGGGACTTGCCTTCAATCGATGCTGAAGGATCAATAAAGTGCTATCGATACCCTCATGAACGTTTGCCGTTTTATATTCTGCCTCGTCCAAACGGGAGAAATTACGTAGAGAATAAACGATGCCTTTAATGCGATCAGTACCCATTTTCATGGACTTAATAATGTTAGGAGAGTCCTCCAAAAGAAACTCAAATTCATCCTCCTCCATTAGGTCATCGATTACGGGAGACTCAGGGTGGGTTTTCCTATAAGATTCAACAATTTTAATTAGGCTTTCCAGATACTCTTCCATGTAGCGTAAATTGCCATGAATATAATTCATGGGATTATTAATTTCATGGGCAATACCTGCCACAAGTTGCCCCAGCCCGGACATTTTTTCCGTTTGAATTAACTGGCTCTGGGTACTTTGTAACTTTTGCAAGGTTTTCTCTAGGGACTTTGTTTGACGCTTTGATCGCTCCCGCGCCACCTTAATATCCTCAATTAGTTTGGCGTTATTCCAAGCGATCGCAATTTGATTGGTTAACGTTTTAAAGGTTTCCTGCTCCGCCTCCGTAAACTGCGATCGCCGATGATCCTGGATCTCCAATACCCCCAGCAGTTGACTGCCGGAAATCATTGGAATCGCGATCGCAGCAAATTCCCCTCGAAAAATCTGTGGTTCCTGAGTACGTGCCCCATCCGTCACCCAGGACGGCACTCGCTCCTTGGTGGATGGCACATTGGAGGACATGATCGCCGCCTGGGCAAATACGAGTCGCTCTTCCTGGGCATCCCACAGATACACATAGGCAGCCTCGAGCTTAAACCGTTCCAGCAACACCTGCACCGCCCCCTGAAGCAAGCGATCTCGCTCAAAAATCGCCTCCGCCAGCTCCCCGATTGCCACCGTGGTGGACTGACTCATTTCCAATTCTTGGGACCGGTTTTCCAAACTGTTCAACAACTCCCCAATGCGCTCCGCCATATGGTTAAAGCTAACGGACAGCTTCCCTAACTCATCTTGACGCTGCACCGGACTGCGAGCAGCTAAATCCCCCGCCGCCAGGCGCTTTACCGCCCCCATCAGCTTGGCGATCGGCTCCGTGAGGGTATAGCCCAGGGCGATCGCCGCCAAACTTACCACCGCCGCACACACCAGCCAAAACACAATAATGCTTTGAAGCTGAGCCTCAATGGGAGCCAAGAAAGCGCTTTGGGACTGCGCCACCACCAAAGACCACTGCTGATTGCGATTGTTGGGATTTTGACTCAGGGGGACCACCACCGCCTGGTGAAGCTCACCTTGATAATTGAACTCAAAAAATCGAGATTCACCATCAGTTTCTAACTCTTCCACCAGCCCCGGAATCGGTTGCCCGGCGTCAGCGGAAAAGTCAGGCACCAGTCGTCCTTGATCCTGAAGTCGACTTGTTTCACCACTGGACAAGGTCGACACGGGGTTCATAATCAACCCGGAATCGTCATTTTGCGCCAGCCTTAAATTGTCCTGATCCACAAGAATTGCTAAATCGCTAGGGTGCGATCGGCTAACAGTATCTTGGATTGTTGAGGCGTTATATCGAATCAGTAAAACCCCAACAACTTTGTTCGTTTCATCACGAACGGGACTGCTGAAAAAGATAATTGGAGCTGATGCTTCCACGGAATAAATAACATCAGAAATAAAAGGAAACCCTGTTTCCATCGCCTGAGTGAAAAACGGCTCATCCTGATAGGAATTTCCGGTTTTTTCAACGCGAGTGTCAATAACCCCAACCCCATTGGTATCAATTAAAGCGTAGGAGGAAATATTAAATACGTCTCGCTTAGTCAAGGTTAGAAAAATATCTTCCACTTCACCTTCATACTGCGATCGCCTTTCCGGATTAGACTCGTTTAAATACCGTCCCAGATCGGGCAGCCGCGCCTGGCTGCTCAACATTGCCAAGTTTTGTGTTAGAAACTGAGTCAACGTATTGGCCGTTTGCTGAGTATTGTGCAGCAAATTTTGTTGGCTACGCTCAAGGAGAATTTCGCTATTTTGCTGACGATTCCACACCGTTAAAAGGGTAATAGGAACTAGTGAAACAGCGAGAAAAGAGGCAATTAACTTAACCCTCAAGGTGGCGTGAATAAGCTTTTTCATGAGTTATCGTCCTCTTGCAAAGATTCTAAGAGGCGGGGGTTAATTAACGTTTCTAAATCTGGCGGCGCATTAATCGTTCCATTAATGGCAAAAAAATCCGTGTAAAGCTGGGTCGTAAAGTGTAAGGAATCCGTTGTGTTCCCTGGGCTCATAATTTCCAAATTACGCTCCAAAGAAGGCAGCTCAATGCCCTCGAAGGTCACTTCCTGGTCAAATAAATCTTCTTCGTCAATGCCCAGGGAGTTAGAAATCATATTGCGCACTTCGCCGGGATTCTCTAGCCATTACTCCCGAGACTCTAGCCAGCCTTTAAGCAGTGCTTTCAGCTCTTCCGGGCGATCGCGAATCACAGACCGCCGCACCACCAACACTTCAGTAATAAGCCCCGGCGTTTCGGTGCTGTCGAACAACACGTGATAACCATAGTTCGATGCCTGAACCGTGTAGGGATGCCACGTTTGCCCCGCGTCAATTACGCCAGTGTTGAGCTTTTCAACCAGATCCTCGGCATTAATATTGACAATTTTTACCGAGTCCAAAGGCACATTATGCTTCTTGAGCATCTCCTGTACCAGAAGCTCACCGAAGTCCCCTAGACGTGTGCCCAGAACTTTTCCCTTAAGATCTTCCACCTCTTGAATATTATTGCGAGCCAGGATGGCATCTCGCCCTTGGGAATTATTGATGACGAGAATAATCTGAACATCAGGGGTTGTGGTCAAAATGCTGAGTACGCTGCCGAGAGCCACCACAATGCCGTCGTATTTGCCGCTGCGAAATTCGTTGATTTGGCTGATGTAGTCCTTGTGAAATTCAGGCTCCACCACAACCCCTTGTGCCTTAAAAAAACCCTTTTCTTTACCGAGAATTAGGGGGTAATGCCCTGGGGTAGAACTGTAGGAAATACTGATAGGGTCTTGGTTAAGACCTTGGGAAAAAAGGCCACCCTCGCAGCCAATCAAGGTTGTATAGCTCAGGGGAATGATGCATAGCCAGCGGAGGAGTTTCTTCATGCCTAACGACACAAAACGTGCGTAGAAAAAATAGGTGAGGGATTGTGCTGAAAACAAAATCCCAGGAAAAATGGTGTTAATTAGCGACAGGTATTCAGCGCAAAAATAATTTTTTGCTAATTGCTACAAGCTGAAATGGTTGTTTAATTGCCCTTGACAACGACAATGTTTTAAATGCTACGTGGCGATGCTTAATTGCAAATGATATTCAATAGTGCAACTCCGTAATAATAACTGAATCGGGTTCACTATGTACAGTTTTGTATATTGGTATTGTCTTTTTGGGAAAGGTGCGGTGAGTGGGAATTCCCCCATACAGGGATTTAAAAGGGCTGGCGCCTATGGGGCTTATTTCAGAAACTTTGGGATGGCAAAGAATTTGGGGCGTTCAAAATTGGTGGAATTGCGTCAGATTTTCATCAGGCCCTCCATTGCCTTATCTATAGAGGCTTGTTGCTAAAAGAGAATGGCTCTTAAAAAGTGGCTCCTATTGCCAATGCGCTCATTGGCGACACCGTCGAGAGGGTTGGGGGCTTAAGCTATGGTTGGCTATCCCCTGTGGGCACAGTGTGCTGAGCTTTTACTGATATGAAATCCGCTTGTGTGATGATGAGCTCTATCTTGGCGTAGGGGGCGTGCAACGCACCGAATCAGAAATTAAATCTCCTGCGGTGCGTTGGCACGCACCCTGTCATCACATTAGAGAGGAGAGGGTTTTGGGAGAATTATCACTTATCATCTGAGCTTGATATGAACTGACGATAGAAAGTCGTTCAGAAAGGATTGCTCAGAGGAAGCTGCTTGAAGAGAATTGTGCTCGTCTCAAGCTGGAGGACTTTGGCGCTTCGTTGGCGGTGACTTTTTTCAAGTGGAAGTTTTTAAATGGCTGTTTTTGTGGCGACGGATTCGGGGACGGGACGGGCGTAGAGGTCGGGCGATCGCCCCAGGGCAAAGTCCAAAGACTGGCGCAAGGTGGGGTTGGAGCGACTGGCAAAAATCGCCATGGCAATTACCACTAGCCCGGCGGCGATCGCGAACAGTATTCGATAGCCCATGCTATCGGCGATCCCTCCCAGCACCGGTCCCGCCAGGGCAATGCCGCAGTCGAAGCCCATTAGGGTAAGGGCAAACATCTGCCCTCGCTCGTGGGCGGCGATACGGTCGGACATTAAGGCAATAACTCCGGGAAATAGTAGCCCGGCGGCGAGCCCTTCCACAAAGCCGGACAGCAAAATTAGGGGCACCGTATTAACAACGGCGAGCATCACCATTGACACCAGATAGCCCACCAGGCTGATGGAAATAAAGATGCCCCGTCCGTAACGGTCTGAGCGTTTACCCACCCAGAAGCGGGAGCAGAAGCTGGCGATCGCGGCGGCGGTGTAGAACAAGCCAGGAATCAGGATTCGCCCGGTGGATTTGAAAAATAGGGGAATATAGGTGATGAGGGTGCCAAAAACTAAGCCGATCGCCAGCATAACCATGGCGGGGGTAGCAACTTCTGGCGAGAGGAGCCGCTGCCAAATGGACGTTTCTTTTTGGAGAGAGGGGGGATTTTGGGCGGTGTTTTGGGTTTTATCTTGGGGAGCGATCGCTCCATTGGGCTCAGGATTTTGAATTAGGGTCATGCCCAACGTTGCCAATAGCCCAAAACTAGCCGCAATGGTAAAAGTGGGAATATGCCCCAGCTCACTTTGTACAAAGCTCCCCAGCGCCGGCCCCACCGCAACGCCCACCGGCTGGGTCAAGGTCATATAGCCAATCACCTCGCCACGATTTTTGACGGGGGATACATCCACCACAAAAGCGGTATAGGCGGTGGTAAAGGCAGCAATGCTAAGGCCGTGGAACATTCGCAGCCCGATTAGCACTGGGATGGAGCTGGCGAAAACATAGCCCACCGGGGCCAGCATAGCCACGCTGGTACCAATCATTAAAACGATTTTCCGACCTTGGCGATCCGCCAGGCGACCAAACCGGGTCCTTGCCAACAGCAGTCCCACGGCAAAGGCTCCCATCACAAACCCCACCTGTTGGTCTGTGCCTCCTAAATCTTGGGCGTAAAGGGACAACGTTGGCAGTAGCGATGCCATGCTGCACCAGAAGAGGAGAGAGATGCAAAATAGCAGCAACAGATTGCGGCGAGCAGTGACAGGTAGCGCTCCCAGTAGTCGAAACATAATGCGATTTTTGGCGTTGAGCCCCTGTGGGGGATGTGGAAAAAATTTAAGACGTTAGCTCGACAGCGGCAACAAAAGTTGAATCCAGCTCCTTTAATAAAGAGAGGGATTAAGGGGGATTCCGACCCTTTTCCCTTTCGCCAGAGTTTTTCTTGCCAGGGGCAGTTATCAATTGGGCTCCAGAAGCTTTACGCACTGGGCTGATGTAAAAAAGTGCCGTGTTCCGATTCTTTAAGACCAGCGTCTGTTCCACAAGACAGGCGGGGCAAGTGAAGAAATTGCCCCGCCTGGTTTTGGTATGAAGCTGATTGATGGGTGGTTTGATGCGTTATTAACGCGCCTTATCCGTTGGACGTGCCCTTACATGCCACCGATGCTAAGGAGTTCCACGTCGAAAATTAGGGTGGCTTTGGGGGGAATGACGCCGCCGGCTCCGCGATCGCCATAGCCTAGATCGGGGGGAATCGTGAGCTTACGCTTACCGCCGACGCGCATACTCATCACCCCTTCATCCCAGCCGGCGATTACCTGGCGACGACCGATGGTGAACTGGAAGGGGCGGTTGCGATCGTGAGAGCTATCAAACTTGCTCCCGTCCGTTAGGTAGCCCGTATAGTGCACCGTTACCGTTTGTCCCTCCTTGGGTGATGCGCCAGTGCCCACCACCTCGTCTGCGTAGCGCAACCCCGTGGCGGTGATCACCTCGTTGGATTCGGTCATATCAATATTGTCCTCTGTAGTTTGAACGTCAGTTTGGGCGTCAGCTTCGACGTCCTCCGTATCATCCAAGGTTAAATCTGCGGCACTGGCGATCGCCTGTCCAAACTGGGGCACGCCCGATAGGTCAGCGGCGTCAGCCATTAAACGATTGGCCAAACTTGCTGGTTTTGTCGGTGCCACCTCTGCCACGTTTTCCACAGGGGGCGATACCGGTGCGTTATCCGCCTGAGCCGGTTCAGCGCCGGAGGTAAATTGCAATGCCACTAGGATGACTAGACACGCTGCCATTACCCCGAGACTAATAAAAATATCGCGCACGGTTAACTCTCCTTATTGACTGTTCGCCATTGCCCCTTTGGACCATCACACGCAAGGCACACCCACCAGCATAAAACGACCTGAGGCTGAAATTAACGTTTAATTTATTCAAACTCCGGCTTGGCTCCCGGTGCCCTTGGAATTCAAAAATTGAACTCAAAAATTGAACTCAAAAATTGGATTCAAAAATTGGATTCAAAAATTGGATTCAAGAATTAGATTTAAAAATTGGATTTAAGCATTAGACTCAAAAATTCCGGTTCAAATTCCTTTTTGGCGTTGCTGAATCGAGCGATGAACCGATTACCGAGAGCCACGGAACCTCGTTTGGAACTTTGCAAAAACATGTCCCTATTCAGCAACGCCTCTTTTTTTAGGGGCGATCGCCCTCTCCTAACTCCCCACACAATTTTTCTTGAGCTGCCTGTTGTAAAACTTGCTGCAGCCCCTCCATATCGTTGGTGATGGTTTGGATCAGCTTATGCCAGGGGGAAAAGGTGGTGCGGGGCAGGGGGGTTTTAAAAACCGTTTCAAACAGGGTCGGGTCAGGATTTAGCAAAATGGTGCCCTGTTGAAGGACGGTGGAACCGCGCCAAACTTGAGCGCTGCCAATAACCTTGGTGCCGTCAGGCAGGCACAGGTCTGCCCCCGTCGCCAGCCCAAAGCAATTGGGATTATTTTTATTCGACCGGCGCACCTTGACGGTGCCAAAGTTCAGGGGAATTCCCAGGTTTTTAAAGCCCTGAATCAGCCACTGGCATAGAGCTCGGTAGGCGACTGCCCGATTTGTCCCCACCGTTGACGTGACTACGGCGTAGGTGAGCCCCCCCTGATGCAACACTGCCCGCCCTCCGGTGGGTCGCTGTACCAGGGGAACCCGTTGCTCGCGCCAGGTTAGGGTATTCCAGCGCTCAGGGTAGCGGCGCTGATGGTAGCCCAGGGAAATGGTGGGCGTTGACCAGTTGTAAAAACGTAGGGTGGACGGTATTAGCCCCGCTGCGTGGTCTTGCAAAAGCTGGCGATCGCGATCCATCTGCTCTGCTCCCGAAGCCACCGAGTAGGGGAGAAAACGCCATTGGGATGGAAGAACTGACAGGGGGTGGAACGATGGAATGGGCGACACCCTAGGGGCTGTCATTAATTAAATCTCAAACTAATTAAATCTCAAACTAATTAAGTCTCAAGCTAATTAAATCTCAAACTCAATAGTTGCGAGGGTTTCAGCCCTTAGTACTTTTTATTTCAAAAGTACTGTTTATTTCAAAAGTACTGTTTATTTCAAAGGGCATGTACTTCCTACTGCTTAAGGCTTTTGGGGGGTGCTGGATGGCACGCCCTAGCCCTGACCGTATTTTTCAATTAAAGGCTCGTCGCTTTCATCGGCGATCGATGCCACCAGCGTAATGGCGCGGGACAGTTCCGCCGCCGATAAATCCTCCACGGTGCGGGTGGTGACCACCACCACCTGATTACTGGAGATCGCAAAGCGCGCCTCCAAGGTGCTGACCCAGTTTGCCGCCATTAGCTCCGCCATCATTTGGTCTTCGTTTTTGGCCGGCAAATCTAACACCGCCGACCACACCGTTAACGTATCTTCGTCCGATGCCCCGGTTAGCTGCACTAGCACTTCAATGGTGCCGTACTTAAACTTCCACAGGGTGCAAGAACCTTGGCGACTCACTAGGGGGCTACCTTCCTCTGCCAAACTGGCAATGACCGTTTCAATGGTGTTAACCAGATTTTCGCCAACGCCAGGCTCAATTGTTCCACCGGTTAATGAATCAATATCCATAGCCTCTCCCTAAAATTTGACCTTTGAAATTTGCATCTAAGGTTTGCGCTGTTTGGGCGCACCGCAAGCCAACGTTTCTGGGTATTTGCCCATTGGTCTTAAGCTTATCTGCCGCACTGGGTCAGTTTTAGCATGGCCGTTAGAATTCTTTGCTAGGGGCTGCCCTCAATTAAACCTAGACGCTTTATGTAATGGGGAGCGCCGCGCCCTGTTTAAAAAATATGCTGAAGAGCGAAACCCTGATGAATTAAGGCTTTGAGCTTTGGCAGGAGTTACGCGTAAGTTCTGAATGGCTGATCAATGGCTCATTAACATCAGATCGTTAACATCTTTGCCAATGGTGTGTTTCCATTTGCGTATGTGCGTATATGAGCAAGGTGCGGCGGGGAGATTGGCGCGGTGCATTAGTAGGGGGCGGCGACGGGGGAAACGGGGGTCACCAGGTCTGCTAATTTTGGGCTAATGCCGCTGTTGCCATGGGTTTTGTCAACGGCTTCGGCGATCGCCAGCCCTGACGCCAGCGCCCCCTCCACATTGTGGCCCCCACACCAGTCACCGCCAATCCAGAGCCCCCCCGTTCCGTCGTTTAAATAAGTTTTAGACAGGGGATTGACCACTTGGGAATACCGCCAGCGATGTACCTGAAATGACTGGGGATGACGAAAAGGAAGGTTGAAAATTTGCTCTGCTTGGGCCAGAAGCTGGCGACCAATGGGGTACAAATCTTGGGCATCAACCCAGCGTTGGGCAAATTCAACGCTGCTTTGTAAACCCACCACCGGGCGATCGCACTGGGACTTACGGTCTTCCCGCGCGCCCCAAGCCAAAGCACTGTCGTTTAACAGCTCAATGCCTTGCCAATTTCTCAGGGCGGGCGGGTCTAGATCTCGTGCTGGGGCATAGGTCGCCGTTACCATAAAGCACGGATCGTAGCGAACGGGGGAAATAACCCCCAGCAGCTGGGAAACGTTTTCGTATTGCCCTGGATCCACCGTTGCCAACAGCCCCTCCGCTTGGGGAGCCGGTACCGTCACCACCATCGTCGCTGCTTGA
>ERZ1740065.1917-NODE-1917-length-12756-cov-11.658295_pt1 | contig 12756 bp, 9 predicted proteins | sample MGYA00581738_ERZ1740065 | MGnify/ENA primary metagenome ERZ1740065 (study PRJEB43018, sample SAMN04849749) | marine metagenome | isolation source: floating plastic debris | place: Pacific Ocean | collected 2008-09-01 | study: EMG produced TPA metagenomics... | reverse complement strand
CCCCCCCCCCCCCCCTCCCCCCCCCCCCCCCCCCCCCCCCCCCCCCCCCCCCCCTTGTTGCATCAATTTGCAGTTCATCTCAAACTCTCTATGCCACTACATCTCGTATGAACATGCGATACCGATATATGGCATACTAAGCAATTTTAAGTATTACCCATATTTGGCATATTTAGAGGTGCTTTTTCTTCCAATCAGCAGGAACAGTAATGGATATATGGCGAAGCAAAAGTGAACAGAGATGCTGAGACAGGGTGATTAATGAATGATGCGGGGATAGGCCCATGGTAAAGTGGTAGTGAGACATTGGCCTTTGGATATGGTTCGGGAAGTTTTGGAGTGCCTCTGGGTTGGTGAACAGGAAGGTGCGGTGTCAGGGGAGAGCTTCATGGTGTGGCAGCAAGGTAAGCATGTGGAAATAGGTGTGATGCTGAGGGAGATAGAAGCAGGATAGGCGATGGCGAGCATGAGCTGTGTTATAGTGATGAGTGGTGCTCAAGCAAGTCGAGGGCCACTGAGGTAATGAGGTCAGCTGAGCGGGAATAGGGAACAGGTAGATAGCGCAGGGTGCGAACGGCTTCATGGGCAAGGGTTGAATGCATAGGGAAAATACATCGGGAGGCGGCTGTTGCGATAGAGATGTAAGGTGCATGGAGGGGTAGGAGCTATTGGAGGGGAGGTGCACATAGATATGCAGCAAAAAATAGAGAGGCAATGGAGAAATGAGAGGCAGGAATAGTGTAAAGTGGCGCACAAAGATGAAAGTTAAGTTGAAAGTAAGAGTAAACAGAGAGGAAATAACAGTAAAGCGGGTTACACAGTAGATAAGCTGGACAATTGGTTGAATAATATGTGGTGCTCTATGAAATATACTCATAGCTTTACACGCAGCGTAGTATGACATAGAGTTGCCTTACCTATTTTTTTGTAAGGATGACCGCTATACGGCATGTGAACCCACTACCCTTTGACCTACAGGGTGACTAGCCAAGCCCTATTAGACATTACAATGATCGGCTTTTGTCATTCTCCCGTAGATATCCGTGCATCAACACGTGCAGGGGTGAGCGAGAGTGAGCGCGAAAATCGACAGGAGAATGACAAAAGCCGAATGATCACTTCTCGGTAACGGTACACTTCCTCCCTCATATTAATTAACATGTATCAATATTGTGTACACATGTACAAAATGTTAATACATATGTATAAACCATAAGTTAACAGGTTAATTAATATGTTAACATGTATTAATGACTGTTTATATATTCTTTTTCAACTCAATAGAGCCTAGATACCAGCTACGGAAAGTGATTTTGACGTACTCGCCATTTGTAGCCATCAATGCGCTGGCTACACAAGATCAACGACGTTGGTGTGTTGCATGATTGATAGATAGACTCCTTTGCTAGTAAGTTATGTGACTTTAGCAAGCTTAACATCTCATAATCAATAACATTGTCGTTGATGATATCGCGAAAAGAGAGCGTGGTGATTTCTCAGGTCGGTACACCGCTGCTGACTTAAGTTTTCATGCAGCTAATCGTAGTTAAATTGTTACGCCATAGACTAGAATCGGCCACTTTCACACATTTTTTGTAAGATTCCATTTTTAAGTGAATAAAACCTCAGATAGTTGAAAAATGATTACAAAATACTTCTTCCTCTGCTTGCAAACATGGGTGCCTCCCATGATGCAAATGCCAATGCCATCAATGATGCAAATGCCACCCATGATGCAAGTGCCACCCATGATCCAGTGGATGATGCACCAGCCGCCGCCAATGCAAGTACCGCCAGTCCAGTTGACTCACCCTTCTCAAGAGGCTGATCCAAGCACAACCAAGGAAGCAAATAAGGAGAATAACGCTCCCAGTGTAAAGAGTGAAAGGAGTAAGTGGCATGAAGGGGGGGGGGTAAATTTTTCATGATCTTTGCTCAGATTTTGATGTTTATTGTATACTTGATTTAGTGAGGACCGTCGCTGATGTCATTGAGTGTTACAAAGAGGTTGTGCGCCTGATCAGCGATGGCTATTCAAGAAATCAAGCATTGAAAGCAAGCAAGAAACAGCTGACGAGCTTCAACAGGGTCAAGCATATCTACCCGCTCTATGTCACAAGACCTGAAAGACTAGTACAAGTGAGTCAACATGGAATGATCAGTGGCACATTGCATCTGATTTCACATGAGTCTTGTCTCTCAACTTTCAGGTACAATCAGAATGGGATACGAAGAGCCTGGTTACGCTTGACGAAATGTGCAAGCAGCACATTGTCAAGACACTCGTGGGCAAGGTGCAACAACAGGGAAAATTGCCAAAATATGGTAGAAAAACTATTAGTGGTAAGTGGTGTGAACGGAGTTGATTTTTATTTTCAATTCATAATTTTTCATAAAGCACAATTTTTTCATTCTGACAGTATAGTTATCAGTGTGATAGTCTTACTCAGTGTCAAGAAAGTTCAATTTTATTTTCAAGTTGTTATTTTGTGTTTAGTTTTGTAATAAAACTTCAGTCGCGAACGGGCAGAAAGCGGCATTGATATCAGTGTGTTAGCCAGGGTTCTTCCAAAAGTTAATCTCTGATAGCGTAGAAACATGTGGATTTCAACATGCAGGTATGACTTCCCGCTGTAGTCCAACAACCAGTGGCTCATTGCTCATTTGGCATATGAGCACATGTGTACACAATGTTAACTAAATTCTGTAAATGATTTAATAGGGTTAATAAACGTAGGACCCGCAGCATTTTTCACTTTTATGTCGGAACCCCTCCAAATAGGCGCTTTTTTATGCACGCACTTTGTTTGATACGGCGGCTTTATTTTTTCCGCAGTTATTCCGCAGTCTGCGGGTACTTTGTCAAGGTTTTAACATCGATACCGGCACGCTTCCGGATCCTCTTTGTATACGAAGGTGAGATTGTGCTATTTACGCACGCATAATTTGTTGCTAACACTTGGTAAACATGGGCGTTTTTGTCGTTATATTATTCGTACTTGATATTAAGCAACACCTGTCTCTGAATTATGCTACTCTGTCAGCTTAACACGCGCACGCTATCGTCTTCACTTCAATAAACTAGCTTTTAATCAACTGTTAACTGCCATGTATCTGCTAAGGAAAATATTTAAGGGAACCAAGTGTGTGAATTGTCGTACATACCACAATATCACAACTGGTTGTCCTGGCAAGGCGCTTATGATTACAAACTATTGTAGCTTACGTACTCTTCTTAACTGTTCACTGTATCTAAATGCCATTGGACTCTTATCACGCAGAATCACCGACCCATAAATTTTACGTGGCATTCCATTGGCCAATTTTCCCAAATACCGTGTACGGCATTGGCGTCAGTTGCTGGGACGTCAGTGTAAACATTCGCTGGGATTTCCAATGGCGATATACCTACTCGTGTCACTATCTCTACAATATTTGATAATGCCGAATGAGTCACAATGCTTTATGCCACAATTAGCATGCCTCCCTCCGTTTTATACACTGTTATTATTTACGTTTATGTGACATTATTTCATTTCCCTTCCCCTGGGACATACATTTTCTTCTTTACAACTAATAACCTGGATTTGTTATTTCGCAGATATGGCTGTCACATGTACTTTGTCCACGCTGACACAGGCAGAGCATGAACTTCAGGAACAATCAGCAAGTTTCAAAAGTACATGAACCAAAATCCATAGCATAGAAATTGCATACCACCTCTTCATTTTATATTGTTTGCAGCATGGCTGAATGGCAAGTTCCGGCGGCTGGAGACAGGGCCTGGCGAGGCAACGGTTTTTGACACAACCGTTAGCGTAACTGTTGGCAATCTCAAAGCAGAGATCCAAGAGGAGCTGGTTGGTGCCATAGTCACCATCACTGCCAATTGTTAGCATCATATTTCTCACACAATTAAATGATCACGGGCATACAGCGTGCCGGTGCTCTGTTGTAGATGGTGCGCCATATAGTCGAAAAACTCGGCTAACAAACATGTTTCATGTGGAGAGCGGCATAATCATAAATGGTCACGTGAATGTGGTAAACAGCTGCTGCACTACCACTACTGCCACCGCCGATGACAGTCGGTTTGAATGTAAGCCAGTAAATCAAGAGCTTTGTATAACATGCTACTATACACCTAGCATTGATTTGTTGCGTCACTTTCACAGCTGACACCGCAGAATTGAGCCACATTCATCATCAATGTACGTCACCAGCACGTGAAAGGCAGCCAGAAAACTCTGCACAGGAACAGCCAGGAGCTACAGCTGCTGGACCAGATCTAATTAGTGCTGACAATGAAACTGAAAAACGGCAGTCCAGCAGAGGTGAATTTAAACGAATGGATAATGTCACCTGGCTTTATTCTTGCTACCTGAATTGCGTGTTACATTTTTCCACCGTGGATACTCCAGAAGCAGCAGTAGAATTCTGCACGTGGCGGCATGATGTGAGACAGGAAGGTAGATTTATGAGAAGGAGAGAGAAAGTGAGAAGGAAGGAGAAGAGAGTGAATGAGGGAGGGAAGGAGTACGGATTACATAGATGATGAATGTCAAGTTTCGTAAACAGACCTTTCGAACATGCTTTCATCAATTTGCACCGAATTTCTGGGACCTCCAACCATCGGTAATGGGTGCATGTCGTAAGAAGAGATGTGTATGGTAATATGTTGAAAGGGAAGACACACAACTGGCAGTGACATTATTCACTAATATATGCATGCAAACTTCTCGCAGAAGCACGGCAAGCTTGACTGCAAGACGTAGGATTCCTAGACCATAGCGTCTGACCCAATTGCAGCTGGGCAGTGTATCACACCGCTCCCAAATATATAACAGGATGTTGGCCAAAGACACCTGAAATGCAGAAATATGGGTTAGGTAAAGTATATAGTAGAAATGTTCCTCATAGTCTGGAGATTGTAATAAACTGAAGTGATGGGCGTGTTACTTTACAATTTCTGCCAAATGTTATCCGTTAGTACTGGCGGTCTAATCAAGCTGTCAAGCTGATGATCCAGTAAATTCATAATTTTTGTGATCCTAATCCTTTATTTGGGCGGACACTAATAATAGCACTAGCATCTTTTTATATTCATAATGTATTTTTCACGGCCAGTTTTGGTGCTCCAGCTGGGCTTTAGGGAAATTTTTAAATCTGACATGGGGAATAAATTTCAAGAGCAATATCAATTTCACTGGAGTTTCATACTTCAATTTTTTTTGTATGGGAGGATAACTCCTAATTTCAAATAATTGCGCACGATTATTAATTCATGTTGATGAGAATCACAGATAAATAATGACGTATCGCATAACAAAATTGTAGCAATCACATTACTCAGTCATTTATCATTCAGGTTTTTAATTAGTTATGTTAGCAACACCATTGCAATGTATCAATATCGGCGAGCATTATTTGTTTATTATCATATTTATTATCATATTTATATATATTATTTATTATATTCATTATTATTTATTTCTTGTTCCACTCCCATGAATAATGAATTATGGGTTATTCTCATTGTGCTACGATACATATTGGAATGAACATGCGCATTTGCTCCACATGAGTACTTCTGACTGGTCATTGCACCTGATAGGTAGGAAAGAAGTTGCACATTGGGACTTTGCAACTTGGCAAAGAGTTTCTAAATAACTTCCATCACAAGTCACTAAAGGTATAGCTGAATAAGAAATGAAAAAGAAAGATATGTGTCCTACTAGGAGTAACATTTGACATGTGTATATTGAGCCTTTCACATTACCACACCTATCTTAACCTTTATCAAAATGATTTATATAGCAGATGAGAGATCATTCTAAAGTCTAGTCAGGCTTGGTCAGTCACCCAGTAGGTGAGACGGTAGTAGACTCTTTTGTTCATGTCGAGCTGTTAATATGCCCTGCAGTGGGTTTACTTATAAAACTTAAGTATGTCATACCATGCTATATGTTTTATAATGCACAGTTCATCTAAGTTAGTACGCTGAAGCATAGCAAAGTCATATCCTAACGCCCGACGTCTCACCAGCCCTGTCCTCACCCCTGTACCATAGGCCTATCCCCATATCATTCATTGATCATCCTGTCTCAGCATCCCTGTTCAGTTTTGCCTCTCCATATATCCATACCTGCTCCTGCTGATTGGGAGAAAAGTACCTCTAAATATGCGATATGTGGGTCATACTTGAAATTTCTTAGTATGATGTATATTGGGCATATCGGTAGCAAGTTTTCATATGACATACAGTGGGCATACTTAGTCTGATATATGCTGGTCCCGAGAACTTCTGCCGTCTAACTGCTTAAGGTTATGGCATAGCTTTCTCGCGTGGCCTATCAGTGAGATATTGCTGAGCTGCCTGAGATAACGTCGGATAATCTGAGCTGCATGGGATAGAAATCCTAGGCCTATGCTAAACTTATCCGAGTTCAGAAATATTGAATATCCGACATCTATGGTCTGCCAACTTGTCGTGCATCACCTGATTGTGTCAACTTCTACCATAAAAGATAAATTATTATGTTAGGTGACTTAAGCCGGGAGCACACCTACGCGATTATGGCGCGATTCAACCACAAAAGCGGTAGAAGCGATGGATTTATGGCTTCTTTTGGACCGTTCGCGTATATTTAGACATGTTTAATATTTTCGCTTGCACCGCCTGGTCACATAGCGCTGATTGGTCAGCTCGCGCATGGCTTACGCATGACCAGCAATGTGATTGGTTGTGCGAATAGCACCGCACATGGTGGTGTCATCAGGTGTGCTTATGTTCGCCTGAAACTACACAACTGCTACCGCTCGCACAGCTCGCCCTACGCTTAGCATTAGCATTGAAATTCTTTGCGTCAATTGGATTCATTATAGCTGCATTTTATTGTTGGTAATATCGCCTCAAGCTTTGTTCCTTCATGAAGGGGTGTATCTGCTAGCCTGGACCCTGTATGCAACCTTCGCAACGGTTTGGTCATTCGGCAACGTCTCCCAGGTCCATCCAGTTGTCTTCAGCATAGTGGAGCTTTTCGTTGCAGATCTTCATTCTTGGATTCTTGTATCTTCAGTGCTTCATGATCGTCACACACGGCAACCAGCTCCAGGGCATCATGCCTACCTGCGACAACCTGCTCCAAGTCTTGACGGTGCAAATCTGTAACATTAAAGGAAGAAGGGAACTTTTAATTTCATGTGATGAAAAGCTAGTTACGTGAGCAAGGTGAGCAAAGTTTTTCAACGTGTGGATTTTTGACTGATTTCGCAAAAAATCAGTTTGATAGGAATCAAAATTATCTCCAACTCTAACTACCTCCGGATATGCTATTGTATCTTTTAAGCTTCAGTTCCAATTTTTCTCTCCATGTCTTTTCACGTCGCTGCAGCAGTTTTGCTCCGGGATTTGTGCGCTCTAGTGCTGGTATTGGTCATGATCTGCCACCAGCATAAAGCTCTCCCTCACATCCTTAAGGTACGCATGAGGGCTTTACGCTAGTATCAGACCACGAGTAATACCAGTATAAGAGAGGACGACACCCTGTGCTAAGCTGGTGCATGAACAGGACTAATACCGGCATAAGAGAGGACAATTACCGGTGTAATTCCGCCTCGCCAACCAGCAAGGTAGAGGATAACTGCCATATGTCAATTACTCTTATCTGGAAAACTTGGAAGTTTGAATCCTGCCATACCAATATCACTGAACTATACATGAGAGTCCAACACGAAACAGCAGACAAAAAACCCAGACCGGGTGCAAACATCAATCTCACACTAAATCTAAATTTGTGAAGCGTTTTACGGCTGATATTACCTCAAAAAGGTAGCACTGATGAAATTCCCCTGTTGCACTGATTTCTACAAATGAAATTACTCACAGGTGTCATAAATCATACAGATCTTTGGAAGACTCAGTCTGCATCGTGCGCACTATCGTGTTCACTCCATCCATCGTAAACAGTCTGGATAGAGAAACATTGATGTCACTGGACTTGAGTAGTCTAGAAAGCAATGGAAGGCCTCTCATCATCTCCAACATCTTCTTGTTCTCGTTCTTTTATGTCACATTTCTCATCCCGTCTTACGTACTCGTGACACTTTAATCAACGGTCTGGAATTTGTTAACTCTGAGATGGAAAATTGAATGAGGAGCTATTTACATGGAAAATTTAATAGACAAAATGATTATGTATGAACGGTCTCTAAATAAGAGCTGTTTTTTAATGTTTTCGCTAACTGATCCACACACCGGTTTAAGCTCTCTAGCTTAATGAAATATACCGTAAAAGCAAAAGCAGATGCTACTGGAAATGCTGTGAGATAGGCGCGATGAGCAAACAATGTAACTTTACATATACATTTGTTGAATGATTCACAATAGAAATGTCTAAACCTCGGCTAAAAACATGAGATAATATGATTCATCTTAAAATGAAATTTAACGCTGAACTGCTATTATTTATAGTATTACAGCAAGCTTGGCAAATCAATTCCTTTCAAGAAAGCTGATGGCATTCATGCATGATCAGTAGCAAACTGAATGAAGCATGATTAGTATCTCAGACGACCAACTAGTTCAACAACCTCCGTATCAAAAGGCTTCATTAGCGACCCTGAAACCCATCAACACCGTCTCAGCATGAGGTGGAGACAGCGGCAAGCAATCGATGTAGCACATAGTTGTATCATTGACACATGTATCTCAGCTGGAACACTCGTGAACATATCCTTTCAATAAAAGACTCGTTGCTTTGTCTCACTACCCTAACTCTCAGAATACCTCAAAATGCTCTGAGTGGAGATTAGATATCATTGTTTGAACATATCGCCATATCACATGAAGTCAAGTCAAGTCGATTGAAAAGTGAAAGTGAAAGTTGAAAACTGAAAACTGAAAGTGAAAGTTGAAAACTGAAAACTGAAAGTGAAAGTTAAAAACTGAAAACTGAAAGTGAAACTTAAAAACTGAAAACTGAAAGTGAAACTTAAAAACTGAAAACTGAAAGTGAAAGTAAAAGGGTAAAAATAAAAGTAAAAGTGAAAAGTGAAAGTGAAAGTGGAAAGTATGATTCCACAGCTTTCGAATTTTCTTTTATTTTGGCTCATTTAAAAACCAACTGAAATGTAAATTTTCACAATGGTTTATTTTAGGTGATTTTCCGACGAAAAATTGGTGTATAGTTCCATGCAGCTGCATAATTGACAAGCATTCATATGTATAATGACAGTCTAAAGTAAAGGGTTAGGCGAACATGCATTGTGCACAATAATCGACGATGTGCTACTGCAACTTCACATATCTTATCAGATGAGCTGAATATCATTAAAAACGATTGGGATCACCAGAAACTCACATGTAAACATACTAATCTGACGTCCTATAATTCTTTTCTGATCGTAGAATTATCATAAGGTAAGTCAGTGTTGAGAAATCAAGCAAATAAATTAAGTTAGGGGCAACGTAGGTTTGGGACAAAATGCAAAGATACTTTTAGAAAACATGCCATTGAATTGCTGTAAAATACCGAGTTTGGATGCCTAAGAGCACTGCAGTATAGCACGGAAAAAAATTTGTATTGTTTCTTTGAAAAATATCAAGCTAGTTACTTCTTCTAATTGTAAATACAGCTCTACACAAATCTCTACTCTCAAGTACCAAGCAAACCAGAGCTAAGCCGTAAACGACTGCAGGAACAATCCAATCGCCGATGAGGTTTAGTTTTCGAATGTACGCTGAGAAGAAAAGTGCGACACTAACAAGTTGAAAGATAGAAAGATACAGCATAACAATGAGCTTAACTCATAGTGTTATTGTCCACTCATGCAGAGCTCATAACTTAACCAAACCATAAATGGGAGTGAAGTAGCTGAAAAACACATGTAATTCGTAAATAGATGGCAAGTCACGCGGTACAATCACGTGACTACAATTGAAGTTGTCTCCGCATAGACATAGCTCCTACTCGAGCAACCTAGATACGATCGCATCGTCAGCATATCCTTTGACCATCAGTATCAATATGTCTATGCAAGGTCAAGGAGGTTTGACTCTTCAGTTTCCTTTCATCAGGACCAAGATCATAATATATAAGACAAAGCAGTACCCGGTTTAGCCTCTCACCTACGTCATCATTGGATAGCTTTCATCAGCTGATTTCTCAACACTGATTTCTTTTATGATAATTTCACATGCTGAATGGGATTCCTAGACATAAAATTAGTATATGTACATGTGAATTTCTGGTGATTCCAGTCTTTTCGCATGAAACAAGTTTCCATTATTTGAGGTGAGCCTCCGCTCGTGACATGAAAATCTAGTGATTTAATCTTGTTGTGCTGTTTGTTGAGGATTTCTGATGATTCCAACTGTCTCTTAACCTCATGTAAATTTGAATCAGTAGCTTTGACTCATTAATCTCAGATGGAACGATGAGCTGTACTCAGACCTCAAACACCAATACAGCGCACCCAGCCGCGCAAGCACCCGCCAAGAACTGTGACCTCAAAGCATCAGAGTTCTCCATTCGTCGGATCATATTTAACTGCACTCCGTATATGGTTGCATTTATCGCAGCCAGAGAGTAGAGAGGGAAGGTAACTCCTATAGTTGTAAACAATTTGTATGAGCACTCATCACTGGAGACAAATGGGTTGCAGTAATCAGCATTTTTTACTCTCCTATCTGTAGCGGCAACGGTTTCACGAGTTGTTACCTTGTTTATCAGACTGAATATAATTAAGTCTTATCAGCTTACAGGATTCAATCAAGGAACAGCTGAACATACGTAGATAGGCAACAAAGACAGGTGACACATACAGGTGACGTATGTACATATAGGTGACTAACTGGGATTACGACACTAAAGAGATCAGAGCCAGCCATTCAACTCGTCAGAGGTCAACTCGATTTGCTTCACTGTTCATTGGCTAATAATTTAGTGTATATAAATTACTATCTTAATCCGTTTAATGATAACAACTCATTCCACCGACCGATTCAGACATCATACTAATCTCCTAACTGGCGATAAACCTATTGACGGGAATGCTGAAGTTCAACTGCACCAATGCCATTATGATCAATCTTAAGGCTTGCGCACACCATGTGCGAACCCAGCGCGTGCCAGCCAAAGCGTCACAAAGCAGCGGACGCACGTCCAGATATGAGCTCTATGCGTCTATGTTTAGTATGTTTGAAATCAGGCACGTCATGCTCTGCACTATTGGCTACTGAGAGGTAATGACCTCATGTGTCCGCTAGTGCGCTCGCTCATAGGTCTATTGCAATAGGTTCGCTTTGACCAGTCGCTTCGTTGAGGTAGCCGGCTCACAGGCTCGCAGGTGCATATGTACTCCTGCCGATGACGTCTAGTGGGCACAAGCCTTAGGTTGCAGACACCCACACAATGTTCAAAGTCCAAGAATACTAGATTTCCCCATGAATTTGAGGCAAGTGTCGATAATAGTAGTAATTTCTGTATTTAGAATTTAGAATAATTTAGTATAACGTCTAATTATCTATCAACTGATACGTGGCGCTTTTTGTTATTGTTGGTTAGTTGTGAAAGCGCGCAGTCCCACGAGAATTTTGATAGTGATAATGGATAGTACAAGAGAGAACAACTCTCAACATACCGTATAACTTTGTGCGAGCACTCACTAAAACGGTAGAAATTTCAGTGAGTGGATCACTTGAAGAGTAATATGACGGTACACGCTGATTTAGTGATGACTTGTGACAGCTACACCTACCTCAGCTTCATACCTGTAATGTCTCCCATATCCCTGCCCCCCTCCCCTAGACTACTGCATATTTGAATATTAGATGCCGATTGCTATTATTGGTTTTCTAATGTTCTCCTGTGGCTCATCAGCTAGAGCTTGCTGAGCTGAGCTCAAATATGACAGAATCCTAGCTTTAGGGGGTGGGACTTTGATCTACTGCTTTTCAAAGCTCAAAGAAACGGAATTTCTATTATTCTCAGCCTGACGGGTTACTGATATGTTGTATGTATAGTCTTCTGATAAGAGTGATAATTAGCGATTCCAATGATAGTTCTCTGTTTTTATCCATAGATCGAAATTTAGTTTTTCTATTGCATAGAAATAACTGAAATCAGCGAATATATGTGATATCTTAGATAAAGAGAGAAAGTAAATGGTTACAGTGGGCTGTACTTCAGTTCTGATGTGCCGTACGGGCCTATGTGAAAACAACTTCTATCATGTGATTATTCGCATAGCCTGGGCCAATTCAGGATCACATCATCAAAATAACAACTGCCTGCGGCTGCCCCATAGCTCGCTAAACATCACTATTATAATTTAAGGCCACTGCAAGCGCTAAGATGGAACTGCCAGAAGTTAGTCTACAGTCTAATATATTATTTTGATAGGTTATGAGTAGCCTATCTTTTTTTAATGTAACTGGCTCAGGTGCAAACTGTTTATCAGACACCCCATGTGTTGCTACTGGGTGTAAGTCTGGCAGATGGCGTGAAGCAACTCTTTGAAAGGAACTCACCATCTGACTACCAATATATTCCCTTTTTTGGCCTCTCTTCTTCTCTCTCCTTCCCAACTTCCCTCTACCTCCTTCCCTACTTCCCCGCTGATCCTCCCCCTATATCCCTCTCTCTCTCTCTCTCTCACCATCTCTCCTACATCCCCCTCACCCCCTCCCCCTCCCCCTCCCCCCTCCCCTCCCTCCCCCACCTCCCTCTCTCCCTCTCTCCCTCTCCCCCTCTC
>ERZ1740065.1916-NODE-1916-length-12764-cov-11.365174_pt1 | contig 12764 bp, 3 predicted proteins | sample MGYA00581738_ERZ1740065 | MGnify/ENA primary metagenome ERZ1740065 (study PRJEB43018, sample SAMN04849749) | marine metagenome | isolation source: floating plastic debris | place: Pacific Ocean | collected 2008-09-01 | study: EMG produced TPA metagenomics... | reverse complement strand
TTTCTGTGTCACAGGAGTGAAGGTAGGCTGCAGTCTTGAGATTCTAAATGAAGTGTGATTGTATTTAATTTTCACTAGGAGCTGTTCTCTCTTGTGTGATACGACTCGGGCACGTTATGAAGATGATACGGTATGCAGTGCGGTATACGGTTACCTTCGGTGCGCACTCGTATCCCAGTAGAGTGCAGGATACGGTCACAACGAGTGCGGTTACCAGTGCGGTGTAGTGCGGTTACCGGTGCGGGATACGAACTAGCACTGGGTGGTTCATAGACATGTGATATCTGGTTACCGAAATTTGCAATGTATGTCCATTTATGACGCATGTATCAACTGTTTTTCTTCGTCCTAAGATGACTAACATTGTGGAAGTTGTGATCGAGGATGTTGTTACGCTGCAGAAGAACAACTGCTTTTCACAATAACTGAACTTGTGCTGCCAAGTTTCCTCTGTACCACTGCAATACTGAGGTTGTGTTATCCCTCTTGTTTTGAAACGCATTCAGTGATCACTGCTACATATACATTCCCAGTTGCATATCGAAGAAGACCAAAGGACTTGAGCTGCAACGACAACCAACCCAATACCTTTGCTAAGCTGGCGATACCGTTATCACGAGAGTCGTCCATATATCAGCGTACTAATGGAACGAAGCCTACAGGTCAGCTATCAGAGCGAGGAACTGATTGAGTGGTGAGAAACCTTATGAGAGTCTTTCTTGTGACCGGTAGAACACTTGGTTCGGATATCTCGGTAGATTATTCAACTGAAGGATGAGTCATGTTAGCAATGATCAGATGTGACCCTGCATGACATAAACTACAATAGGCTTCATCGGCTCATTGCTTAGTATAGGCTATGTAGCTAGCTATCTTCAAATTGTCTCCCCCTGTTATTTTCTGATTTTTCACTTTCTTAACCAATGAAATGTGATCTTTCGAATACCACCAAATTTGGTCCAATCAGAGCATCAGATCCAGATCTATAGCCAGCTGCATAGCCTATACTAAGCAATCGGCCAATGCAGCTTATTGTGGTTTTTGTCATGCAGGCTCACAAATATCCAGGGACTATGAAAGGACTTGTAATTCATAGTTGATTTTATTCACACAGGGGGGCTACTTGTTGCTTGGTCGAAACCAGTGATTGTTGCAAAGATGGAAGAGAAAGAACGAAGGAATATTTAATCCTTATGAGATGCTTTTCTCATGAGACAGAAACATTGGGAGGGCAACACATCTGTGTACTGTGACACCTTGTGCAGCCTTGTGTCAGTCTGGGAAAATAACTGCTTCACCAGCCGGTCACTGACACCGTCAATGGAAGACACCCCCTCCCCCCTGCTTACTGTCTGCTTGATGAATCGCGTTCTTGTGTGTTTTTGTTTCCATTATCTCTTCTCTTGTTATTCAATTTTGAAAGTAATACTTTGTAATGTTTAAAATCATTATTTCCTATGTCACTAACTGTGATGGTTAATTATACTATCGAGAGTTTATGTGGAATGGGGGATTCTCTACTATACTCGCGAGAAGATGTGAACATTTGAACTCGCATCTTTGGTACGGTTTCATTAGCAGCAGCTCCATTTCCATCACGATAGTTTCCATCACAGCCACCTGTGCCTGTCATGTCACTTCAATTAACTGAATCAGTTTACTAAGAAATTCAATGTCGGTCAGTCCTGCATTCCTTGTTTTGTGATCACCGTTTCACAGTCCCCTGATAGCTCTGAGGTCTTGCTGTATCATAGTGTAGGATAATGACAGGTCCATGGTAGTGGTGTTATGTTCCAAGATGGAGCCGATACTTGCTCTCGCACTCTGTCTCTGAGAGTTTGATATCCCGACACTCCCACTATACTCAGCCTGTGTACAACCCATGCTGCAGAGAGTGACCTTTCCAAACTTCTACATGTTACATCTATGACACATCAGATACTGCGATACATCCATACGGCTGACTGTATTCAGGTGGTAATCAATCACTGCAATTATCTCTTGTCTTCACACAGACATCTCACTATGCGGTCTGTGCCTGGTGTGACGAGGAGACAACTCCATATATCTCGCCTGTTGTGACAATGGACTGTTCTGGTTCCATATCTCAATAATGTTAACTTGGAGGCAGCTCTGCACAGGCTTGTGGTCAAATCCCGTTTTCACCGTGCGTAGAGAGAGAGTTTTCCTCTCTCTCCTCCGTTCTGACTAGCTAACTTTCGTATATATCCTCGGATTATTTTACGTACAGTGCTGTACAAGCTGAAACTTCCTCTCACTGTAGCAAGTCATACTGCAGGTCTCCACTAGTAGAGCTTCGACCCACGGCCTGCCTAGATAACCATGTAAATTTCATGATCGTAACCACGATAGCTGTCAACCCTCCCGTATTTCCTGGAGACACCTGTATTTAAGGCGCAAGAACATAGGGTCAAAATGGTTTCTAATTTTATCTCATGATGCTCTCTAGTGGCTCAGTAGTTCAATATTGGTAGGCTGAGCTCAAATATGGCGCAATCCTAGCTTTAGAGTGCTGGCTAAAAATAATGAAAATTGAATCTCAATCTCAATCTCAATCTCAATCTCAATTTCAGCCTGAGGAGTTGACAGGGACGGTGACAACAGACGGTTTACTACACGTCTAGATCACAGACTTCCGCACCACCGAAAACAGTCAATATGCGTGGATGGAAATGTTTGCAAATGTTCTCACTGATGCCTGCAGGGGAGGCTAGTCTTGTTATGCAAAATATTGCATGCCGTTGATTAACATACTTTATCAGAGGCACTGCCGCCTTTCATGCTTTACTACTCCTTCTATCACGTGATGTGAATGTTATTTCACACCGAGCTATGGTAGATGGTAAGTTGGGCTTATCTCAGTTATATTTGCGGGGTGTATGGGTATCAAACTGCTAAAATAATGGCATTATGCTTTCGCAGATGTGTAGCAGCACCTGTATTGTGCGCGGGTTTGTCCTCCCTTGTGCTTGTATCCGTTGTGCCAGGGAACCTGCGTTGCGTTGGGAGTTATCCTCTCTCACTCCTGTTTGAGTGCTAGTCCCATCCTGGTGTAAAGCCTTCACGCTTACTCGCAATTTTGGTACAAGTTGTGCCATTGGTTCCTTGTTTCTGAATATTGGGACGGTCATCGTTCCTTTGTGACTTCACTGGGTTCAAACAAACCATGTGGTGTCTCAAATAGCGTTTTGACCATATTTAACTATCATTAGTATCATGGTCATGAAGTCCTCTTACAGCAGGATTCACATTCGTTGCTACACGATTTCATATGACCAATTGGCGATGTCAGGAATGCCATGCAAAGGGGACTTGTGCTAGCTATGTTGAATACTCTCAATCCTTAGTGAAGGCTATACATGCAATCCATGGAAAAAATGAATACCGATGTGTGTAAGGGCTCTACTCCACGTCTAGCACAGGACTAAAACTGGGGTGAGCCAGGACAAATCCCAGCGCAAAACCCTCTCACCGATAGTCCTGACGAAGCATAACCTTGAAAAGCTTTCATCAGAAACATCACCTTTACTGCTCCTCACGCCTCACAGCAGGGACATGCCTAGCTGTACAAAGCCGTACCACTTCATATATCACTTCCCTCTCCACCTCCCTCTCCCTCCCTCTCCACCTCCTCTCCCTTCCTCTCCGCTGTAGTATGTTGGTTTTTTTCTTCCCGATGGTGCGAGACTTGATTAGAGCACTCTAACAGCCCTCGGTTTGATAGGTTCAAATATGAACCCCAGATAGCTTGTAACCCATCCCCATGAAATTTTTAAATCTAAACATTTTCTGGGGTTGCCCCAAAACCCCCCCCCCCCTGTCCCAGAGGGGACACCCTTCCCGTACCCACCCATGTGCCTTTGGCGCTACAGCTTTACACTTACGCATCTTTGCTATGCTCAGTTGCTTCGCAAGTTATCATGGCGGTTATATAATTTTCCAGTGCCGCTCTGAAAAAGATGCGCACAGTCATGCATCGCAGGGTGACAGCTCAAGCTTCAGTTGAGAATAGAGAACGTGGGCAGTGATCCACAATCTCCGATGTAGAGCTGAATGCAGTTGGTTTGCATGATTGATGGCACTATCACTCTCCGTGCTTGACTACCGTCTCCCTAATACCATACTCATTTTAATGCCTGCAGGGCAAAGAGCAACGAGGAAGTTGTGCTTGGCTCAGTTCCAGCATTAACCAGAGTGTGTGCAAGCTTACTGCTCACAAACAGTTTCATCAGACGGTGCACATTTACTGCTACTTGCTCTTCGCAGGGTGACAGTTCAGCTATTCTTGAAATAGTCACGACAGACAGTCAACTTTTATTTCTACAACTTCCCTTTTTCTGGTTGCAAGACCAACCAAGGTAAGATGGTGTATTCAACCTCAGTCTATCTGTTGTTCAGACTTAGTTGCTGTTTATGTATATCGAATTATCTTTAACTTCCTCTCACGTAGGAGCTCCATTATCATCTCTTGTTGATCGTTGCAATTTGTGGTGATGGCATCAGTTAGTTACACCTAGTTACCATAGCATAAGCTGCACTGGGCATGTCACTAGCCGGAGCAGACGTCGCTAGCCAAAGCAGACGTTGCTAGCCAAAGCAGACGGCATTAGTCAGAGCAGACAAAAATCAGAAATATCATTGAAGTAATCAAAAGCAACTGCACATCGCATGTACCCAGTATCTCTGCGACCTCGCTTCATGTTATAACAGGTGGTTTTTTAACCAAAAGGGATTCTTCTCCAGAAAAAACTGTAGCATCGGTCTCCCCAACTTGAAGTGACCATTGAGTTCATTTGTGAGTGTCATCTTTATGGGAGTTGAAAGTTAACGGGTATGGTTAACTTTCTGTACTTAAAATATAACTCTATGTGTTACCTTTATCTTAACACCAGTGGTTACAATCCCTGTCGTATGGGTTGATATTTCTGTTACATTCCTATAATAATGGCTTTGAAGCAGAATGTTATTTGATAGAAGGTAATATCATGCAACTATGCTATGCTAGTACTCACAATTGCGACAACAAAAATTGAGTTTCATCAGAAGGAGCGGAGGTTATACAAGCGTTAGAAGTTATAAACACAGCAGCCAGCAGTTATCCTGGATTTGAAAAGTAAACCATATAGCAGACTCAAGAGTAGAGCATGAAAAGCATTGACCAACTACTTACCACTCGGTGAATCTGCCATGATGCAGCTCCCACCTAAACTAGGCCGTACCAGTAGCTCCCGTGTAGCCTTTGTACATAAAGGGAGTTTGTGACCCTGTGACATGTCACACTGAATATTTTTAATGAATAAATAAAGTCCGATAGGTCGCGAACGCGCGTGTCAAAAGTAAAATTAAAATCAAGTAGGCACGTGCATTTGTTAGTAAACAATTTGACCGGAGATGATGAAACTATGATGCTATACGCTTGAGCGCATTGTAATGATAACGTCATTGCACCAGTGTGTGAACTGTATTTGATGGAGTGCAGGTTTTCACCATGGTGATTGGATGAGCTGAGTCTGTCACTCAGCGCTCATTGACAGGGAAGGGAGAGGGCTGATCCTAGTTGAATGGGTGAAATCATCCTGTACCGACAACGCTGTCAGCTTAGCGCTGGCAGGCTGCCAGTGGGTACACAAACCATATCAAAACATTCAGTGGTTTGGAGGTTTCACCATCTGCCATTGTGTCATTATGTTACAGAGTGATGACACAATACTTCTGATCAAAGTTTTTTCAGCTTCATCAAACCTACCTACCTACCTACCAGAGCACGAGCCACACTGCAGCGGTCACGAGTTGGAGGACATATCTGATAGCAGACCGATAGCTCGGATAGTCACCACAGCCTGAGAGTGATATACCTACTCAAACTCAGACTCAGTGAGTACATATTTACTAACAGGCCATGTGAACTGCAGAAATTCTTCATATCCATATGCTATGCTCTGCTGGTTGCCTAAACTCCCGCATAGGTGTGATTCCCACATTCGGATAGAACTGTGTAAACTTATAAAACATCTCTACAATCTATGTAAAACATAACATAGCAACTTAAATATAAGTCACCTACAGAGAAGTTTCTAACAGCACAGTAGACTAACATATGTATGTAAATGTACATGCACTAACTGTGAGCCAGACAAGAACCAAAAAGCAGGCAACGACCGGCGACCACTGAAGCTCAGCCTAATGCGTTGTAGGCCAGTTGTCTCTCAGTTCAATTAATGGCATGATAAGCGTGTGCTGGTATCCAGGAGTGTTGGTAGCCAAGTCATATTTCCATTCTCTCTTCTATTTCCTGTCTGCAGTGTGTTGCATTGTTACAGCAAGATGAACTCAGAAGACGATGAGGTTGATAAGGTAGCTGGATCCCCATCGACCTCACGCTCCATGGTGGCACGTCGTCAGTCTACACGTGAAGATGGGAAATATAAATTACCCAAACAAAAGGAACCACCGGACGGCTCTGTAGCCGGAGGTAACTGCCAACCCTTTCAGATATGGGGATGGAAGGCGTTGTAGTATATTACCAGCAGTGGGTCTGCAATAATCAGGATTAAGCCCAATTCACACGCTGCAATGAGCAGCCCAGTCCATCACATGACCATGGCTTGCGATTTGATGAGTGATATTTTCAACGTGGCAAATTTCGACCTGCGATTTGTGCCATCACATCTAAATTGATTGGCCGATACCAATTTAACGCGTAAGAAAATACAGATCTCAAAATCATTGATATCCAGTGAACGAATTAATTGAATCAAAGCAAGTCACAGAAGTACCCATCGCCATGACTGTTGAGACAATATGCAATTACCAGGTCAGAAACGAGTTGGTGTGAAAATCAGAAGAAGAGAAGAGAAACGATCAAAGCTGGAAGCTCAAGTTGAGGAGGGTACAGCTGGAGCAAATATTAACAGGAAGACTGAAGCGGCCCTAGCAGAAGGTAATTGACTTGAAATCCAGCTAGAGTTCTTTATGATGAGTGAGAATTGATTTGTGCTGATTGCTGAAAGCTAGATCGATAGATGACCTGTGATCCCTCTGGTCGGTTACACAGCAGTTTTATTTCCACGTGTTTCGTTCAGTATTTGGGTCTAATAGCTAACTCAACCTTCACCTCTCTCTGCCTGTATATCCACCTGAGTTTTGTCATTTTCCGGTCAATATGTGTGCATGCCGCACTGCAGCGCTACCTAATGGTCATGTCACAATCCTGTCTAGCAATCATGTATACTGGTCTGTTGTTATTTCTGTTTGCCTATCCCTTGTATCTGACCCGTCCACTAATCTATACGACTATAACCGGTACCACATCTTTAGGTTCACTACGGCCACCAGAGGTAGAAGATGTGGAGATTCAGCCAGGGCGTCGATCTGTCGGAGTCCAAACCAGTCAGACAGACTACCAGTCCGGTATGTCAGCTTAGATCTCACTCTTACTACTTATGTATGCCAAACAAGCGGAGTTGATTCCTTCATCAGCTTGATTCGATACTGGAGGACTGCACATGCCCTACTTGATGGTCAGTCAGGGCTGACGAGGAGGATAAACTGATAAAGATAGGAAACTATCAGTGCTTCTCTTATAACCAACTGCTCAGCTCAATCGCAAGCCTATTGGTTAGATCAGTTGGTACTAGGAAGCTATTGAGTGAACATTCATGGAACCATAGGATCAGTCTACAGACGAGGTCAAAGTTAAAATGCATTGAAAAGCTTATGAATGGCAATTAAGAAAGCCTGCTGATTGAAATATAGGTTAATTTTAAAGTGTACAGGAGGGCCGCTCATGAGGTATTCATGTAAGCACTGATTGTAGTAAGATCTTCACTCACTTTCAGACCCGGTATTAAGTTTTGTTGTGGTCAGAAGTGATTCATTTGATTCATTTAGAACAATATCCAAGTAGCGTTAGTTGAGAGGAAGGATAGTGAAGAGTTAAACTACCTACACACTAGTTAGAAAAGGATAAACTGGAATAATGAAGACGTCTCGGTCATCATTGTGGAGTAGCTACTGGTGTGACATGAATAGCATGAATTTTTACAGGTAAAAAGTATATTTGGCTCCATCAGGCACACCGGGACATCGGTGGTAAAATCCATGAAAAGAGTCCTGGAAAAAGGCCAGCAAAATACCTGACAAAGACCAGACAATTATTGGACAAACACCAGGCAAATACCAGCGCAGCGTAGGGAAATATGCTAACACTCAGTACTCAGTGACACCCCAATGCAAGCTCAGTACTGGTATTGAGACAACATACTGCACGAAGCTATGATTCACTCCACAGTCAGATGTCTTATGAGTTATGAACCAGTGGAATTGTATACAGTACTTGGTGTCAACGTCGATTAAAGAGTGAAATAATGAACAAGATTCCCATCATGCAGCTCCTCGACTCCACTACTCGTAGTCCTGACTGAGCAATCATATGGATGTCACATCCTTTGGGTTGTCTCCCTTTGCCTTTCCTCATATTTCTTCTTTCCGGGAATTATCCTAACCGCACTGCAGTCCTACCTAATGGCCGTGTCACAATGCTGTCTAGCAATCATGTAGACCGGTCTGTTGTTGCTTTCCTTTGCCTAACCCCTGTATCTGCCCCCTCACTGAAGTCTCAACCCCTGAGATCTGCGCCTCTTCTACAATATCCTTTGTGAGTTTTCAGATATCTAATCGAGACCCTTGGTTTAGCAAGCCTGCCAAGTCGAAAACATTGATTTGGGCTGCTTATGCTAGCCCTCGACTTGCTCTCGTTGATTGGGACAGTAGGAAAACTATAAGCCAACTGTCTAGTCAGGTAGTAAGGTCAAGGTCACATGACGTAGCGCATCAATGTCAGCAGACTGCTATAAACATGTGATTTATAACTATTCTAACTGCAAAATACTGTAGATTACAGATCACTACTATTTTTCAATAAAGTCAAATAACTTCATTAGAGTAAAAAAAGCTTATACCCCTAGGTATACCCTTAGCATGTGCTAACTCAAGTGATGTGGACAGCCAATCAGGCGCCGGGGACAGCCAATCAGCGTTCTACTCGCAAATTTGCGCCTGTCAAAGTTCAACATGCTTTACAAGTTGCTAGTTTGAGCACTTGTGAAAGTAGATTATTCAAAGATTTCCTGCTATCCACAGCTTTTCTGTGAGTGTGTAGCCAGGCCTTTATGCATTGCGATGGTTCCACAGCATCAGCGGCAGACCGCTCCTATTCCTCTTACCCATAGTTGTCTCGACCAAATAGCTGTCCGGTCCCTCAGCCCTGTATCTCGTAACTCCCTCCTTTCCTCTGTCTCTGTGGCTGACACTGACATATACATGAACCCTTTCTTCTGAGGCCGTAAAAATTGTGTTATATGAGATTCGATATTTTTAATTGAGTGCTGCCACACAATTATAGTGAGTTGAAGCTGATGAATAAAATTTGCTGCTTTATAATATGAAATCAGATTTCAAAACGGATGCCTGGATGCTGAGGTATATGAAAGTGAAAACGTGATGGGAGTTGTCTTCTCAAAAATGGGTTTATTTTTTGATGATGGATCTTCACTAATATCAGAGTGGAAGACTTAAAACCGTTTTCTGCATATAAATCTGAAATCAGATTCCAAAACGGTCATCTAGGGACTGAGATTTACGTAAATTAAATTATTTCAATCAAGAATAAGTCCGTGATGTGGAATAACCATAGCAGTAACGGTTTAGCGTGCGATAAGAATGACGTCACATGATTCATGTAGCGCAATGGCGCTAAAGAACCTGCAGTCATGAAGATGATAATTGTCTCAAACTTGTACATGTGTTGGCTTTCCAGTGTACCAAGAGGATGTGCGAGAGCTGGTAGAGAAGTTCAAGGGCAGGTACAAAGAGAAAGGGAGGGATGATTTGAACCAAGAGGAGGTCACGTTCCTTTCCGAGATAGCAGATGCCTATGTCAGACGGGCGGAGACTTCATCCAGGAAGTGGGTGGAGCTGCTGAAGGTCAGTTTGATAGATTTCTGTACTGTAGACTGGAATTATTTTGCGCCGAAAAATATTTGTGAAAATGCGAGGAAACCTCGATGGGAAAATTTTTGCGATCGACAATTTTTTGCGAAAGTTCATCACGACTATAGTAACTATATAACCATTTAAATTATTTGCGATACTGTAGACTGGAATTTATATGCGAAGGAATATTTTTGCAATTATTTTGCGAATGGTCAAAATTGCAAAAATATGATCGCAAAAAAATTTCAATGGCTTTATAGTGGTTATAGTTGTGATGAATTTTCGCAAAAAGTTTTGATCGCAAAAATTTTCCCCCCAAAGTTTCCTGCCCTTCTCCAAAATATTTTCCAGCGCAAAATAATTCCAGTCGACAGTAGTATTTTTTGCGATTTCAAACATTTGCAAAAAATCCAGTGCAAACAAAATATAGTATACGGTAGTGTTACGATGAGCCAACGTGATACGCCTAAAGTCTACATAATACTACGTAAATACCATTAAGACATTGATAAAAGATGAAGAAAGGAGCATCAGTGGTAACTTCCATCTCGTGCACTGGGCATCAAGGTAGGAAAAGAGCGAACAAATGCATAACGGTTACATTCCGACGACATTGAAAAGTGAAATGAACATTCTCTGCACTAATGAGAGGAATACGATGAGCAAAAAGAATGGTAGGGCTGTGTAAAACAATTGTGCAAAGTAGTCATGGCACTGGTGATCTTATGGTTTCCTTTTGTGAAAGTTTTTGAAGATTATACGAGCAGGATCCAACATTATACATTACATGTAAGTTGTGGAAATATTTTGTAGGCTCACAGTCTGTACAACTCTTGTTTCGCAAGAGATGAGGATCCTAAGTGGCATGAGAAAGCACATCAGATACAGATTCGCTACTGGGGCGGTGAAGAGAAAGTGTCCTTTCCTGCTCAGGTTGAACTAACAAATCAGTTAAAGCAGCAGCTGGGAGAAATCAGGGAATGGCTGAAGGAAGAGCTGAAGAAATGTGACCAGCTGATTGGGCGAGTGGATTGCGAACCAAAAAACATCCGATCAGAAAGTAACAAGAGATGGAGGGAAAAGTGGATCGACACTGTCAAGTCTTTCAGTGAGGAATGCAACAAGAAGATGACAGAATTCAGTGGAGCAGTCATCAAACAAGCTGTCAAGATCTGTGGTAAGGAGCCATGTCAGTTCGTTGCTGTCTGCATGGGATCGATGGCCCGGGGAGAGATGACGCCGTACAGCGATCTGGAATTTCTTTTTCTTTTGGAGAACAAGGAGGCCGGCGTAGAGGACTACTTTGAAAATTTGGCGGTGACAGTGTACTTTCTGATCGGAAACCTCAGAGAGACGCGTCTGAAGTACATGAACATTGAAGAGTTGTCAGAGAGAGCAGGCACCTCCCGCACTCTAAACGAAGCACAAGTCAATCGCTGGTTTACGGACACGAGTAAGAACGGGTTTAAGATTGACGGATTGTCTCCAAATGCCGGCAACATACCAACAGGAAACGGATCGGAAAAGCAGCGCAATCATCTTATCGTCACAGTGGAAGAGCTGGTCGCCAGATACACCAAGGTATATCGAGAGGTGCCTGACTACAAGAAAGCCTTGAAGGGAGATCTCTCTGCCATGCTCTCATCAACTGCCCTCATCTATGGGGCGGAACATCTCTTGGACGCCTTCCGGGAAAATATCACCAAAGTTCAGCCGTCTCCAAAGAGGCAGTACGTAAGCCGGGAAATGCTGCTGATGGACGCTGAAAAGTTTAGTCTCGAGCCACAAAAGAACATCATGGAGAAGGTCAACCTGAAAGAGAGGGTATACAGATTTCCAACGATTTTGACTTTTGACTTGAAGATTCTGCACTGCCTGAAATCTTCAACATGCTGGAAGGTGTTGGCAGAAGCAGAGGAATGTGAGATCTTACCGGAGGCGGTCAAAAATCTGCCTTTTTTGGTTTCCGTGGGCGTTTATGTGAGGCTTTCAGCATACTCAGCTTACACCTCCCAGAGAGATGTCATGTCAGTTGCTCTATCATCAGTGCAGACAGGATCACTGAGGCAGGAAAGCCATGTGTGGAAAATTCCGAGAGACCTACTGTTGATGATGATTGTGGACAGTAAAAGAGTGCAACGAGTTTTCAAAGGACATGGCAACATACAGACAATCCTGGATAGTGACTGCGAGACTATGGATGACGAAGCATTGGCATTGACGTGGTTCTACTGCCAAGACTACCATCAATTCCTCAATACTGGTAAGGCAGTGACAGCTATTGCAGAGCCGTCAGCGAATCCTAGGTGGGCTTTCATGACGCTTAAAGCTCAGCTGGAGAGGATGCAGTTTTTTCAAGCCGAGAACACCATAAGAAGGCTGCTGGAGGGTGACTGTCTTGCTATGAGTGACAGAGCAGAGACCTACCGTTGGTATGGTGAACTTCTCCGCAGACAGGGGAAATATGAGGATGCTATGGACCATCACAATAGATGTCTTGCTATCAGATCGGTCGGAACTGCTGGCATCGGCAAAGAAGATGTTGCTGACTGCCACATGGACATCGGCAGGATGATGGAGTACACAGCCCAATACCGGGAAGCGTTAGAGTGCCATGAGAAATGCCTCGCTATGAGGCAATCCATATATGGGGAACAGAACCACTCATCCATTGCCAATAGCTACCACAACATTGGCAGTGTGTACGACTCACAGGGACAATACAAACAAGCCTTGGAGAACTATGAGAA
>ERZ1740065.1914-NODE-1914-length-12766-cov-11.313980_pt1 | contig 12766 bp, 8 predicted proteins | sample MGYA00581738_ERZ1740065 | MGnify/ENA primary metagenome ERZ1740065 (study PRJEB43018, sample SAMN04849749) | marine metagenome | isolation source: floating plastic debris | place: Pacific Ocean | collected 2008-09-01 | study: EMG produced TPA metagenomics... | reverse complement strand
CCCCCCCCCCCCCCCCCCGCCTCCCCCCCTCCTACTCAGTTGCTGTTTAGGTAGTCAAGCTAATCCAAAGCCCCTTTCAAACGAAAGCTGACTGCCTTTTATGTGTGGCTACAGAGAATATTTAGCATCAATTATCTTACTCTATCTCTCCATCAAACAGCTGGCTGCGCTAAACACCGGCTGCTTATTTTAAGACTGATTCACGACTTTTTCGCGAGAAGTTGATGATTGATTTGAGTAGCTTATCACCTCTCTGGTTTTTGGTTTACCATCGTCATTAGTAACTTACAGTCTCTGCCCGCCATTCAATACACAACTCAGTCTCTAAAAACCCGTGGGAGAAAACAAACTCCACTGATGATCTTAACAGTGGCAGATCCATGATGATAGAACCAGCGGGTGCCCAGCTGCACGGTAACTGTGGACCACTCAATGTAGAGAAGGAGATAAGCAAATCGCTGATGCTAGGATGGATGCGAGAGGGCATACCTTTTCCTCAGGGAGGGGAGAGTCATATGGTTTTGAACAGAAAAAGAATTGGAGTTTTAAGTGTACTTAGAACACATTTCAGACACGCTAGGTAAGATTTCGGTTATGAACATAAAAAAGAGACCCATGTCTACTCAATATCACTCTGTACGGGTTGCTTCCTATTATTGGTAATTGTCTCCCCGCTCCGAAATCTCTTGAAGAAATCCTAATACTGTTCAAGACTTCTTAAAATTTCTTTAATGCCTATACTGAGCTATTTTAGGGCTGGGAAATAGACAACAATTATCTTCGACCAGAAGTTATAAAAGGGCCTTGAACTTTACCAACAAACCAAGCCACTAACCTAACAGTGCAGTCAGTATTATTCAACCGACTCAGCTACAGCTGCTGGTTTATGTACAGGTGATGTACTGGATATTTCCAACGTAGCTGTTGCCCACCAGACTACAGAAGTTACGCAACTGAGTGATCTTCTGACAAAGACGATTTACTAGAGCATTTCATTGATTTTCTTTCTGTATGCACCACAGGCAGCCAGAGAAGCTCACGGATTAGCTGTATTGGGGAGCCGAAACTAAGACAATGAAGTGATTATCTAGTAAGCGTGTAATATTTCTTATCATAAATTATATAAATATAGAATCTTTTGTTATTTTGAAGAAAGTGATGGCAACCATTGGCAGCCATAAAGAGTTTGTTGCAGAAACAAAGCGCTCGGTTACATACCTGAGTTTGGTGTCTGTTCATGGCATGCACACTTGCAGCAGAATCCACGGTCAGCCAGACGAGTGGATTCCACTGCTCTCCATGGTGTGAGGTAACGCCTGATTCTCTGTATGAGGTAGGCGGCGACCTCTGGTGGTAGGGTGCCGGCTAGTAGTCCCAGGAACAGCTTAGCAACCGAACTAAGTGCTGCTTCCAGCATTACACCAGACAGGCGGGTGGCAATCAAGCATGTGCAGAGCACCTAGTGGCTGGCTGTCACCTGTTGTGGACAGCTTGCTGATAAACTGCGAGTCATTACATGTTGATTCAATAAAACCATTCATCAGGGGGCTGAGGGGAGGTGAAGGCAGCTGTTTCTTATTAACACTAGGGTCACATTAACAGTGGAACTGGACAATACTTATTCATGGCAGGATGGGGCGGTGAGATAGACCCCCAACTGTCAGATACTTCATGCTGTCTAGAATCTGCTCAATTCTATGTAAAAGTGGGAAATATTTTGCCACGCTTGCCAACACGCAAGTCAGAAGTTTGTGCGTGACACTTGTCTTTCCTGTGAGGATGGGGAACACACCTGCTTCAAAACGTTAGAGCCAAAATTGTTCTCACTAGTTCCCTTATCGATTAATGCTCTGCAATGGCTTATCCTGTTGAGAAAAGCTTAAATATGACAGAATCATAGCTGCATGGGGTATTCTTACTCTGACCAGCCCATAAGATAAGAAAAACGTTATCCCAGCAGTTACAATTTAACTACTTTTATTGTCTGCCTGGTAATACATTCCATTATCCTATAAATAATATATGTAGTAGTGTATATGAGCCTCACAGTTGACAGGTCAGCAACGGGTGCTCTCTCAGCACTCTAATGGCCATGTAGTTCTGTTTCAGAGTTTATTAGTTCTACCCCTCATAACTTCATGTCATTCACGTATACATATATATATATATGTATATATATATATATATGTATATATATATATATATATATGTATATATTATGGGTAACGGAGTCTATGGAGATGCCAATGTCGTTGATGTTTTAGATTTAGCTAGACTCCATGCTGCTTCCGATTTATTTAATTAGTTTAGTGATCATGCAGTGAGTGTGAAGTATGTGACCTAATTAAAGCCTGACCAATCAGGTTGTCCCGTCCATTATGTCTGATTGATAAATGGCTGACAGTTGGAAAATCAGCAGCTGCAGAATTACTTATCCTGACAGAGGTGAGAAATAGATCATCAGGCTGACCAACTCTCTCATATTTCCTTATCGATAGACAAACTCCCACCAATATTTAGCTACTGTTTACACTTGGGAGTTGTGCTCTCTTAGAAAGGCCAAAAATTAATGTAAATTACGATCTAACTCAGCTCTCTATTTACAATTCATCCTCTAACCTCTAACCTCTGACCTCTAACCTAGGGCTGAAATCGATGCTTTCCACTTTCTAATGTTGTCATGTGGCTGATGCCTAGTGAGGCTTTGTCTGAGACAAGCTCAAACAGGACAGAATCAGTGTTGCCAACCTTACGATTTCAGCTTTTGAGGAGTTAATTTACCACATTAGGTCATGTAATTGCTTTCTTTGTCAACCACAGGCTCACAGAAACTGACTGACGGTATTAGATGCTCAGTAATGCACTGAAATAAACGCCGTAGAGTAGATTTCAAGGCAGTATAGGGGGTTTCTATTTTTAGATTACTGAAATCTACTATATTTTTCCATTTGGGTTGGCAACACTGGACAGAGTAATAGCTGTAGGGGTCAGGGATATGGGGGCTATAAGCTACGACTTGTAAACATTCAGAAAAAACTGAATCCCCTATAGCAAACTTGCAAGAAAAGTTGATGAGTGTGCTGATGGTCCTTAAACACTGATGTCAAACAAACTAAACATTGAAGCATAGGGTGATTATTCGCTGCTTTGCGATGCTTTGGGACATTTTTTGACGCTTTGTGGCGCTTCGTGACGCTTCGTGACGCTTCGTGATGCTTTGCGACGCTTTGTGACGCTTTGGCTCGTATGTCCTGGGTTCTCGCATGGTTGGTGCAGGCCTTTAGAGTTTCATATGCATCAATGAGTGGGAGGCAAATCATTGAATTGTTTCTGCAGTTCGATTTATTTCATGTCATATTCATACAATAGAAAAATTTGGCTTCTCCAATTGTCAAACAAGATTAAACTCAGTAGTTGGCCGCAGATCTGCTCATAATGCTGATGTATGCTGAAGACAGTGTAGAAAAATATAAAAAACTGATAATATGAGATTTTGGTTGAGTATGATGATACACATGGGGGGAGGGGGTTGAGTTTCCAGTCACTCAGGAAGAAGATGAGGGAATATAAAATTTATCACACTAGTCTATCTGGAGACAAAGGGAGGACAACTCTCGGATAGTAGGCCACTCTCACTGCGATATCGGACGTGGTGCGATTTGATGGGTTTGGCCTTGCTTGATCTGATGTCATCGACCTTGCTGTTCCGTTCTAAAAACAGGTTCAAAACAATATTTTAGCCACAAATTGATACACACTCATAACTCGATGTATTTGGTACGCTATTATGCGAGATTGATGTCATATTGCGTGCAGCTGCTATGCAAATCAGCTCGATTATGATTATTATTCACAGACTACATCATTCCGACATGCATTAATTGAGTATACAGTACATTTGATGTAATGCATAAAAAAAACACTGTATCATACATTGAATTAGAATGGATAGAGGCAGTGCAATCACCTTTTAATCTCATGTTGGCTAGTGCGGTAGTTATCTCCACATCGTCTTCGTTGATAACGTCGTCTAGGATTGTCAGGCTGCTTGTACGACTGCGAGTGCTGCCACTGTCATCTGACCGGAGTAATATGTCACCATCGAGACTGCTCGAATGGACGAGCGCGGATGACCTTCTCGACCTCCTGTGAGCTATAGAATTCGCTGGAGGTAGGGAGGAGCGGAGCGTCACCCTTAGTGTGGATCTGTCATTGTCAGGAGACAGGCTATCTGTGCTGCTATCAGACGACACTGTGCAGTTAGAAGGAGTAGAGTCAACCATTTTCTTCTGCGCACGCAGACGGCTCCAGCTGCTGTAGGAGTCACCGTCTGAGGTTAAGTCCAGTGTGAGCTGACTAAAGTCTATAGATCTCCTTTTGCCTCCTGGTTTCCTTTCCATGCTGTTGCCAAAGAACTCAAAATATGAGCTAGGACTTGCGCCTGGGCTACTGTAGTCTGAGGTGAAACCCGGGTCAATGCAGGATTTGACGCAGTCTCTCGGATTTGTCTCTCCATTTTGTTGTTTGTTGCGACCGTTACATCGCCTGCGATATGTTACTGGGTGTCTATCGCTCATGTTGTCCAGTTGCTCCTCTGATGCAGCGTCGAAAAGTTTGTCAAAGTTTCCCTGAGTAAGGTCGCTGTACTGCATGGGGGAGCGCGTCTGTCGTGGGTATATGATTGGCTCCCTGTATTTAGCCTCAGGAACCTGGTTTGCTTTCTCTTTCTTCGCTATGTTCAGTAGGAGGGCAAGGCCGCCTAGTTTTTGCTTGATCTTTTTCCTCTAAAACAGTCATAAACCATCATGAAATAGTTGCAGCAGGCTTATTGACTGCGGAATGAATTAGGTTTCCAGAGTCTAGTCCAATGAGCACCGCTTTAGCATTACGAAACAGCCAATTATAACACTAATTAATATGCGAAAGCCCAAAACCTTGGCTAAGAAAAGCTGTCGAAACCGCAGGTTATTTGAGTTTGGTGACACAACACACCGCTGGTAATAGCCACCCGAAGTTACCATGACGAAGAGTCCTTACTGCATGTAACACATAACATTTGAATTTAACTCTTTTATTCACGGCCTTGTGGTCAAGCAGGACTTCTAATGGTACACGAGAAGACAATTCCTTTCTTAAACCAATTTTTAGGGTAGTGAACTGTCCGTTTACCTTGTGTATGGTAGAGAATTCCTGATAGTGTCCTGCTGTCAACTGAGACTTGCTGCGTAGAATCATCTGCTTCAATCCCACAATGCCCTGCTGATTGATTGCGCTCGTGTAAACGTGTCCCACGCATGTATGTCCTATCAACTTTGACAAGTCGCTGGGAGTGAATCGGTCAGATGTTTTCAATCTATCACATTTGTTTCCGACGATGAATATATCGGCATCGGCTAAAATACAAACAAGTAGAGTAGGCGGATGTTGATCACAGAGGGCGGTGAGCGCTTCAATGAGTTTTAGGTATTGGTATCAGAGGTGTTTTCGATGACTATGCGTAGCATTCCAATGTGACATCTGAGTGACAGGCTGTGAATTGGGAGGATCCAAACATAGCTCTCTGACGTGTAAACCAGGACATCAGGCCGTGTATCGAAGGTAGGCACGGACTTACGTTTTACGTTACGAACTCCGTTAATTATTCTTATCAGCGATTCTTTCCAAGTGGGGGAGACAACATCGTAGACGATGAGGACCAGTTGTGCCATCTTGATATAGAGAGTCTGCATGGCCGGGAATTCGTTCCACGCAGCCGTGTCGATCATCTGTATGGGTAGGTATTGTCCATCTGCAACGCAAAAATCAGTCTGCTGTGATTTTTTGGCAAGAGAAAGCGTTGAGGATATCAATGTTAATAAAATGGCGTAAAAAAGCTGCTGTGCTTTTGGCTTGGAGTCACGGCAATCAGTCACTTCAACTATTGCTCCAGATAGAGAACTATCAGCCTACGTCAATCATTTTTGCTCCGCATTGATGGAGTTCAAGTTAGACAGTAACAGACTCTGTCGCCAGCCCACTCCTGGGACAGTGCGCCAGACGCCTCAGGTTAGCAGTGAATGTCATTCAGGCGTAAGTAACGCATGTACGGTAACCGACACTGGCTAGTTGCTGATTAAATGTTCCTCTGATCAACACATCTATCACAGCCTGTCACCCACCATCCCTCTAAGCATTGTGGCGCAACAATTCTCTGGATTAAGTTGAGTTATTGGATTACCAGTCAGATTTGTCTGAAAGAACTTGCTCAACAGCTACTAGTAGCAACCATGGCCAACTTTTGAACCAATAATAGCTGGTATATAGCAGTCAAGGTCATGTGGGATACAGCTAGTGCTTAAATAAATCATTGATGTAGTTGAACAAGGAACTACACCCATCTGCAGTAGTGAGGAAACATCCGGTAGTGACTCACGCTCGCATAGCTACTAGTAAGTCATAATTGGGATCTGGTGTGCGAAAAAACATAAACCCGTGGTTTAATCATTCATCGGTACAACCATGCGTAAGATTGATGCGCTGTGGCAGCGAATTCATAACTGCATACCTCATCTGGCAATCATCCAATCACGCGGCTAGATGAATGAAAGCATATTCTCATACATTGCATTAATTGTGCAGATGAAAAGCCTGAATGTTTGTTTACATTCGGTTAAACATAGGGTAGCATATGGAGCCTCTACTCATGTCTTTAATAGTACGGATGATGAACTTGGAATTTCCGACCTCATATTTCCTTGTTTTTGGTTTTCCATGTCGTTGAAAATAAATATTATTTAGTTCTGGCAGCTAAATGTATTAGTAAGCATTGTACTTATATGGGCATTGAACCAGCAGGTGCTGACTGTGCCAAAGGATTGTGATATGCTCCGAGGTGAGGGGAGAGAACCACTGCTAAAAATCTTGTGACTACCATATAATTCCGTTTGGATTTCGGGCTATGTCTAGATTTTAAGTGCATAGAAAAGCTATAGTGAAACTAGCATCTGTTTAACGGATGAACTTGAGTTGGACCAAAGTTCTCCCGTCGGGATTCTCAGACTATCTTAGACCAATATTTTACATCACCATAGAGAGATTCCCTTTATAGCCATTAACAAACCATTGTCTATTTATAGACAGAGATGGATCTAATTTTATACGTTGCTCACCTGGAAGTTTCCATGTGATGTTGTAGCAGTCGTCTATGGTGGGACGGTAGACATCAAAGTCGTGTTTCTCCTCTGCCAGCTGATGTACAATGGCGGATTTACCAACGGCTCGGTTCCCGACGACGACTATCGTCCTATTTGATTGTTGGCTCATGTTGAATACTAAACCTCTGCTCCTGAGTATGAGGTTCGGGTACCTAAAACAGAGGAACTGATCAAAATGGCACCATTGAAAATCAAAGATTGTAAAATTATACATCAAAGTTGTCACAATATCTTAGAATTGACAGAAATTGTTCAAAATAGGCCAAACTGCCCATGATTTAACATATCCAACCTTTTCCAAAGAAATTGAGACTGAAGAAGCGAAACAGTTATACGTAAGATCTACTGCCGACACGCAGCGGTAACCGACTGGTATGGCAGCAACAATAGAGCACCTGCTCGCGAACGCAGCGCTATCGGAAATGTGTGTAACAATGCTTGCAGATCGCAGTTTTATATGTGCGGCGTTGTATGGCCAAAAGTTCAGCTGCCGAACGTAGCCGATAGCTTCCAACCAATCAAATGGTGTTGTTGTTGATGAGCGCTTGCCAGAGTGGATGCACCTGCGCTGCACTTGAATCCATTTATTTATGGCAAGCGCCTCATCTAAGACGTAATATTATGGGGAAAAGTGAAGTAAATACTTTGAGACCCAATTAGTCTGCGGCCATAATTAGGGTGTAGGAAATACCCTCAGCTGCCGGATAGATAGTTAGAGCACTGAGAGGCCCACAAGTACGCATCACGTCAGCGGGAGACAAGTGGTGTGCAGCAGACTTGGGGTGCATCCACTCTCTACTACTGATATAAACAAATCATTCCCTCATCTGCATGTGATTATAGTACACAGCACAACGACGGTCAGCAGCGTTTCGCTGAATGCAATCACTAGTGATACACAAGCAACGGATCAAGAGGGCACGGAGGTAGTGGTTCTTGACTGTTAGTGAGCTTGCACTGTAATATACTCATAACTCAAGCATAACACTTCGCGGACTCAATAACGGAACAGACACAAGAGTGCACTGCCTCCCGCTCTCACCCTCTCACCCTCTCACCATCTCTCTCTCTCTCTCTCTCTCTCTCTCTCTCACCCCCTCTCTCATCCTATTCCTTCCACCCTCTCCCTCTCCCTCTCACCATCTCCCTCCACCTCCCCTCTCTCTCCACTACCTTCTCTTTCCCCCTCTCGTTCTCTCTCGCTCCCTCCCTCTCGCTCCCTGTAAAGCTACTCTTGCGACATTCATTAGCAATAGCAAACTCAGAACAGCCAAAACTGCAAAAGTTGTTACATGAAAATGGGAAAATCGAATTAGTGGAGATTTGTTAAATAGCTCATTCAAAAACTATTCGTTCATTTACTCTGAATTGTATCATCTAACTAGCTGGTTCTTAGGGTGCGATTGGCCACATTTAATTGTGAGCTCGCGAAGTATGATGCCAAAGGGTGAGCGCAACGCACCAGCTGAACTCGAAGGAAGTCAGACAACGTAATGAAGAAGTTCCAGTAATCTGCTCTGCTGTTCAATCTCTGTCGGCAGAGAGCTGTACATGTGAAGGTTTATTTCCATTAAGGATTTCGATCGGTGCCGCCGTTAACAGACACCCACCCACGAACCTTTCAATGAAACCTCTATCCAGGCCTATCACTCATCACATAGCAATTTTATTTCCATTACCTGCGGTTGTTTACTATCTCGATTCTAACAGCCCAAAAATGGAAGAACACGTTGAATCTGCAGAAATCACCGGATGTTCAGCGAAACGAAAGTATGCATCATACTAACACCGTGATTATCCAATGCAAAAAAAGGCATTAACGATCCTAAATCACATAATTCCATTTCTTATGAATGATTATCGCACGACGACATCAGAAATCCCTTTAACCGGAGACAGAATACAGCTCACCCACTCACCACGACTGTCGAGTATGGAGCATCAGAACTGACTGACGGCCAGATCACCGAGAGGTAAGTATTATTAGGCATTCGATCCAACCCTGGGTACCACAAGGTGTAACGAGTTGACGTCAACTCGTCCAATTGAACGCTGATCAGCGATATCAATCACATAAAGCAGCTACTGCGGTTGGTACTGGTGCAGTATCCCTCGCTCCGCTGTACCAGACTAGACAGATTGTCCACAGACAGTAGCATTTCTGGCTGGATTCAGCGGTGGAATTATCCACTATTTTTAGTCACGGCCTCTATCTCTGCCCCACCTTTGATCTATGTGTTTACGTAGGGAGAGTTTGTTTCGGCCAGTGCTTTTGTTCTTTAATTTATGATAATCTAGCCTCAATTCCATCATGCTGTCAGTGCAGAACTAAACTAACTTTAGACTTTGACTCCCGTGACCTGCTATGGCTTAGGCTATCAATGGTAATGGATCAGGAGGGCTTAAAATCGAAATCGGAAATTCTCAACTGAAAAACTTTCCTGTCCAATGGTCGAGGGATTTGTCATACAAGAAAGCTGTAGAGCCATTTGTCATGAACCAGGGATAAAATTATGTAAATATGTGAATGGAGATGGCAGAGTGACACATAGAGCTTCAAATACCAGAAAATACTTTGGAAATTCACATGCTCATTGACTGCATTGTGAGAGATGGAGGCAAAAAAAAGGAAATGGATAAAGTCAAGAAGTTGAGCAACAGCTTGAACCGATAATAACTCAGATTTTTTCCTAGAACCACATGTACAGAGCACAGAGTACATGTACATTACAAGAGATCCTCCTCACAAGCAAGAATTTCAGGACATAGTGGTGATGGAAAAAGAAGGCATCATCTTCATTCGTCAGCGGTATTTTGATGGCAATACACAAGTAGAAGAAGACCAACCATCCATGATAGAAACAGCAGCATCAATGGAAAGTAATAAAACCAGTATCTGTTCCAAAGACCCTCAGCTTGAAAGACCTCACAGAATGGCCAGGGAACATCCGACATAAAACCCACGATTTCATGGCTATCTGACCTTATCAGAGTTCCAACAACAGAAGGCCCTGGCTATAACCTCTATGAGGCACGTCTATAAACTCACACAGGGCCTGACTATGAACTCAAAGTGGAAAGGTGCTTCTGCTGCCAGATTTAGGAATATTTCTCATTCATCAGCCTTCTGCAATCTACCACTCATTGTGAACTCTATGTAGCTATGATCCCTCGGAAGGAAGTAATCTACAAAGTCAGCTGCTGCTGTGAAACCGATACATTACAGTCATTCATTCATTTGCCATCTCGCATCATGTACGTTAGATTTATAGTGAGCAACTCACCTGTTATGTCGCCAGATGAAGTCTCCACTAGTGGTCTATTAGTGCTGTTCTATCTCATCCAGTTACTGCAGTGCCGATGTTGACCTGGTTGCGTTCTCAAACTCGTGTGTTGACTCGCGAGTTGCGATCGTGTGAGTGATGACAATCTCTCTCAGCATGTCTGGATTGATGGATGGGTTTGGAGGGTCATTAGTAACCAGTGCGTAACTAATAATGTACAGAGCAGATGGTAAACTTTACGGCCAACTCAACACACTGACACAACGTTTATCTGTGACTTGAAGAAGGAAACGTTGCGCAATTGGAGGAGGAGGAGGTTGTCACGGTGTGAAGTTTGAAGAAAGGAAAACTAACGGCAAAGATCAAAGGTTCATTGATGTCATTCTGTTGAAGGTTCACTTCCTGTCTCATTACCGATACCAATGCGTTTCTCATGCATTTCAATCAAGTTGAGAGCACGATGTCATGGATTGCCGCTGACAGCGGAGAGGGACAATGTTTTCAAGTTCGACAGCAATGATTGCGACAAGCAGTATCTGTAAGAATCCCGCTAATGTAAGCGGATAGAGTGACCCAAACGATGCCAGCGACGTTCCTTAATCCTATTGCCCAATCACACTTGGCTATGATGTGGTAAGGAGCTGGATTCTTTATCCCAGCCTCATAAACAGGCCTATTTATATACTATTAGGCCCCCCATCAGACGGCTATTTAAGGATGACCATAGAGAAGATAGAGCTTACGATATCATCATCAAAAACACAATGTGCGGCTGCTGGGGAAGAAAACAGATTTAATTTTCGAGAAGTTGGCAATTACCATTGCCTAGAGCGTGAGGCTTAGAGTGATCGATGCACCTGGCCCAAAGGTAGAGATAAGCATCTATATTCGGTTTGTGTTTTACAGTGAAACTTCACCTCTCTCTGCTGAACAAGACGGCTGCAAACTGTGTTCTGATGAAACCATTTTTGCTAATTGATTAGTTTAGACTGAAAGGTTCAAAGTTCACTTTTTCAGGAGCAGTGCAAAAATATCAGCCTAGAGTTTGTCTGGCAGCTTCAAGGCAATAGATCCTAGATGTCTGAACTGTGCATGCTACCTACTTACATCCATATCAGAAGACGCTGTCATTTTCAATATCCATGTATCTGAACCTAGAACTGATGCTCTGAAATCTTCAAAATCGAGGAGGGATGTTAATGCAGACATTGTGTGATTGGACCAATCCATGATGGTGTAATACAAGCTGGATGTCACGCGTGAAACTATTGATCTGAGATTGTCCAATGGCTTGATGCTTCAACCCTCAAGCAATGAGAATGATTGCTGTAGTTAGGTACTGGAATTCTATTGCACAATTTACAGATGTATTCTGAGAACTTTTCAATCTATACTCACCGGGAAGGGAATGTAAAAGTACCACAATGATGAAAATCAGTGAGAGGGAAGGAAGTAATGATAGATTGGGCTTTCGTCTCAGTCTTACCAAAATTGGAGAGTTGAAAGTCTTTGGAAATGCAGCTACGACTCAGTGACGAGGAAGGAGGTAATTGCTGTTGATGAGTCAAGTGGTGTTAGGGGCCAGTTAGGGAGGATGAGGCAACTGTAGAGTGGAGCGTGGCGTGGCAGGCACTGGCACTGGCCTGTACACACTCACGCATAACTGTGACTTATGATATATATATACGTGTTGATTCATAATTGCTATAAACAGAAGCCCGCGAACTCAAGAGATAAATTGTTGAGATTCCAGCCTGTTGCTATTGAGAACCCTATATGGACATTGAGATTATCTGAGCGTAACCCTCCCCTCTCCCTCCCCCTCCCCTCTTCCTCCCCTCTCCCTCCCCTCTCCCTCCCTTCCTTCCTCTCTGTTTATTCTCTTCCATTCATCCATATCTACCTCTCTATCATTCTTCCCTCCACCTCTCCACCCCTCCAAATCTCTCTCTCTCTCTCTCTCTCTCAACACCACTGTAATAACACACTATAAAAAAAAAAATATTAACCACCCATTATCAAAAATCTGAAAAAAATGTCCCATCACCAGCCACTCACCCATCCTTCTTGCACTTCCCTGACCCCCTTCCTCTTTTCTTCTTCTCCTATCTCGTTCTTTTTCCCCCCTTCCTCTCCTCCATCCCCCATCCCTCCACCTCACCAGCCACTCACATACCCCCTCTCTCCCTTCCCCCATCCCCGTCCTTCTTCACTTCTCCCTATTTATTTCCCCCTTTCCTCTATCTCTCATCTCTCCACCTCTTCATCCCCCCACTTCCCCAACTATTA
>ERZ1740065.1913-NODE-1913-length-12768-cov-4.042634_pt1 | contig 12768 bp, 12 predicted proteins | sample MGYA00581738_ERZ1740065 | MGnify/ENA primary metagenome ERZ1740065 (study PRJEB43018, sample SAMN04849749) | marine metagenome | isolation source: floating plastic debris | place: Pacific Ocean | collected 2008-09-01 | study: EMG produced TPA metagenomics... | reverse complement strand
CTGTAGCCAAACTCCGTGGTTAGACGGATCCATACCGTCCGCTTTAAGCTGCGCTAAATATCTTGCCAGCACCGAATCCGCGCCGGAGTCCTTGGTCTCTGCCTCCAACTGCTGGGGCGATCGCCCGATGCCCGACCAACTCAACCGCGCTCCAGTGCCAACGGCCACCGACTGGACCGAGCTTGTACCCACCAGCACCGTCGCCGCAATTTTCCAGCCGCCCATTAAAAAGCTCTGCAACTTAGCGCACCGTTCTAGATTTTTCGCCTTCTTACGCTTCTTTCGCTTCCTTAAAGGATTGGCGCATCACTGCCCGTAAGCCAAGCCCTAGGAAAATCAGGGAAATAAACGCCAACAGCCCACCCCAAAACCAGTAGGGAAGGAGCAACTGCTGGGCAATCATCCCGGTGTCAGAATACTGCAACCCGCGCCCACCCACGCTCACTCGCTCGGTAAATAAATAATCCAGGTGCTGATAGGAGCTAATGCACGCCTGGACGCCCAAAAACTGTACCGAAAAATACTGCATCCATCGGGGCGTGTACAGGGGAATCGAGGCGATCGCCACTCCCAGGGCCACTACAGTAGCACCATTCCAGCAATGGACGGTCACAACAAGCCCCCCGCTGACACCAGCGATCGCCCAATGGGTCCAAACCACAAATTGCCGCTATGGTAAGCCAAGCCTGCCCCGGACGGATAAAGCATCAATCGCTGAAAGGTGCCGCCCATGGCGATCGCCGTTAACCCATGCCCCATTTCGTGGAACCAGGTAGCCAAAATTGAGAACGGATACAGCACATAGAATCCAAAGGGAACTTGCCACAGGATTACCGTGGCGATCGCCGCCCCAATCAGCCAGGTCAGGGACTGGGACGATTTTTTTGGAATCGGAGGCGCATCAGTGGGCGAGGGCGATTTCATGGGGTTTGGGGACTCGTATCCCAAAAAGTCTGCGTGTTTCTATCCTATTTTAGGAGTTTCGCAAAAGTGTCTGGTTTGACCTCAGCAGCTGACCTCAACAGTCACCCTAAAAACGTTGCCCCAAAAAAATATTGCCCCCAAGAACCGCTCCCTACAATAAGCGAGCCTTCAAAGCATCCACTTTATCTAACTGCTCCCACGGCAAATCCAGGTCCAACCGTCCAAAGTGCCCGTACGCCGCCACATCTTGGTAGAACCGTCCGCCGCGATCGCCTGGCAAACTCTGCAACCCATAAGCATAAATAATCCCCGCCGGACGCAGCTCAAAAATCTCCTTCACCGCCTCCAGCAGCTTCGCCTCTGCAACCTTACCGGTCCCAAAGGTATCCACCATAATGCTCACCGGTCGCGCCACCCCAATGGCGTAGCTCACCTGCACCTCGCACTTGTCCGCCAGACTCGCCGCTACAATATTTTTCGCCACATGACGACACGCGTAGGCTGCACTGCGATCCACCTTGGTAGGATCCTTACCCGAAAATGCACCGCCCCCGTGCCGAGCCGAACCACCGTAGGTATCCACAATAATCTTGCGCCCGGTGAGCCCCGAATCTCCCTGGGGACCACCAATCACAAACTTCCCGGTGGGGTTCACCAGCAACCGCGTATTATCATCAGGCTGTAGCTGAACGTCGCCAAACACCGGTTTGATGGTGCTTTCCCACAGATCATCACGAATGCGCTTTTGGATGGCGTCGTTATCCGTCACCCCATCGATATCATCAGCGTGCTGGGTGGAAATCAAACTCGTATCTATCCCCCCTGGCTTGCCGTCTTCGGACACCACCGACACCTGGGTTTTACCGTCCGGTCCCAAATAGCCTAAATCCCCCGACTTACGCACCACCGCCAACTGCCGAGACAGCCGGTGCGCCAAACTAATGGGCAACGGCATCAGCTCTGGCGTCTCGTTGCAGGCATAGCCAAACATCAGCCCCTGATCACCAGCACCAATAGCATCAAAGGCTTCATCGTTACCCGTGCCCCGATTTTCCTGGGCGACGTTCACTCCTTGGGCAATATCCGCCGACTGTTCGTCCAGGGCCACCAACACCGAACAGCTATTAGCAGAGAAGCCATTGTCTGCATTGGTATAGCCGATTTCAGCAATTTTTTGCCGCGCCAGGTCAATAAAATTCACCGTTGCCTTAGACGACACTTCCCCGGTGATCAGCACCAGCCCAGTGTTGACCACCACCTCAGCCGCCACTCGCGATCGCGGATCTTCACTTAGGAGTGCATCCAGAATGGTGTCTGAAATCTGGTCACAGATTTTATCGGGATGTCCTTCGGTGACGGACTCGGAGGTAAATAGATAGCGACGAGACAAGGAAGCGTCCCCCAAAAACGATAGGAAATAACAAAAATAAAATTGGGTGCAGGGGCCAAAAATAGTCTGCTGCTGACTTTTGCAAAAGCGGCTGTCTATGCCTAGCGGCAAAAGTCGAAGAAAGAGACGCCCAAGAAAGACTTGAATTATTTTAAAGGGTGATGTTGGGCAAAATTTAACCTTTGATCAATTGACTTAATAAGAATTCGACGAAAGCTTCTCAAATAGAGCAGCCAACTGTGCCTTACTTCAGGCTCGCAACTAACGGATCTAGGGTGGGCGCATAGGCATCTGCGCCGAAGTCAACCTCTTGCAAGCTAGTCTCACGGCGCACAATAATCACCCCAGCGCTTCCCCCTCGCCGCCCCAACAGCACATCTGACGAGGCGTCGCCCACCATTACAACCTCGTGGGGTTTCACCTGAAGCTGTTCACAAGCTTTGAAAAGAAGCTGTGGATCAGGCTTAAGGCACTCTGGCGTTGATCCCAAGGCGACAGAACACAGCGATCGCCACTGGTAGTGCTCCACAAATTCTTCCACAAACTTCGGGCTATCCGCGGACACAATGCCCACTTTCAGCCCCGCCGCCGTAAGCCGTTCTAAGCATCGCTGGGCTTCGGGAAACGGCGGCGTGTGGACGGCTTTGGGATCCAGTTCTTCATCCACTTCAGCAAAAGCGCCCTGGGCGATCGCCAAAGCCTCCGACCAGCCATACCCCTGTGCCGCAATCAACGTTGCCGCTGACACCTGGTTTTCAAACCGCGACGCCACCGCCAGCGCCCCCTGCATATTGACCTTGTCACCATCAATGCCCAGCGCTTGCCGTAAAAACTGACCCGTGCCAGGCGCTCGACGATTGACAGCTTCTGAGCGGCGATCGCCCAGGTTCCATAAAAAGCCCCTCACGTTAGCAAGCGTGCCGTCCTTATCAAAAAGAACAGCACGCAAGCCATTAAACCGAGTGGCGCCACATTGAACGTCAACCATTACCTAGGGCGTATCATCATTAACCTCAGTAGCCTCAAAGTTCAGAACGCTCGCCCCTTATCCCAAAAAGGATTTAGGGTCTGAAACCACATCACCATGAGGCGCAGAAAAACAACCGAGGATACACCTAGCCAAGCCTAAGCTTTAGCCAGAAGCCATCTTAAGCTTCCACAGGCTCAGGAGCTTCATCTTCAGCCGCAGAAGTCTCCTCCTCGGTAATCGCGGCAGCTGGCTCTTCAGCAGGGGATTCTTCTACCGGTTCACTGGCAGTCGGATCTTCAGCAGGAGCTTCCTCCTCGGCGATCGCAGCAGTCGGCTCTTCAGCAGGGGATTCCTCCTCGGCGATCGCAGCAGTCGGCTCTTCAGCAGGGGACTCCTCTACCGGTTCACTGTCAGCAGCAGGCTCAGGCTCATCAGTGGGGAGCGGTAGCCCCTCCTTCTGCAAGCGCATCTGCTCACGATACTTCTCCGCCATCTCCTCCGCTTTGTCATAGACAATATTCGGATCCTTCAGCATATCGCCCGGCTCAGGCTCAAGCTGCTTCGTGGACAGGGAAATACGGCCGCGCTCCGCATCCAGATCAATAATCATCACCTTCACTTCGTCGTTGACGCCGAAGATGCTGTTAGGCGTATCAATATGGTCGTGGGAGATCTCAGAAATGTGCAGCAAGCCGCTCACACCGCCAATATCAATAAACGCACCGTAGGGCTTGATACCGCGAACGGATCCAATCACCACCTCGCCCACTTCCAGGCGATTCATCTTACGCTCAACCAGCGCCCGACGGTGGCTCAATACCAAGCGGTTTCGGTCTTCGTCCACTTCAAGGAACTTCAAAGGCAGCTCCTCAGCCACCAAATCTTCTTTAGGCTTACGGGTGCTGATATGGGATCCAGGAATAAATCCTCGTAATCCCTCAATACGAACCAAAGCACCACCTCGGTTGGTGGCAAACACGTTTGATCGCACCGTCGCATCTTCCGCTTGAAGCTGGCGCACCCGCTCCCAAGCCCGCATATACTCAATGCGGCGAATCGACAACGTTAGCTGCCCATCTTCATTTTCATCAGACAAGATGAAAAATTCACGGGTTTCGTTCGATTGAAGAACCTCGTCAGGATTTTCAATGCGATTAATCGACATTTCCTGAATGGGAATGTACGCAGAAGTTTTTGCGCCAATATCAATTAAAGCGCCACGAGGTTCAAGGCTAAACACCGTGCCAGCAACAATATCACCAGGACTAAAGTGATAATCGTATTTGTCTAAAAGGGCGGCAAACTCGTCAAGAGTAAAGCCAACGTCAATGTTTTGGTTTTCTTGGGTGGGCATGCTAACGGTTGAGGCTGTTTCCGCAGGTAAATCAACGAAAAATCGCAGGCTAAAAACCTTGAGAACAAAAAAATCAAGGCACGAGCAAGCGGTCTTACTTGACCCTACGGCATAGGGTTGACTAAAAGATTCGGAGATCTCATCGTACCACGCCCAAACAGATTTCAATGCTCAAGGCAGCGAATGTCCCCTAGCCTTGAGCATTGAAAGTTCGACTATTAGCGCACCGCCCTATCTATTATTTGACCTTACGATCAACATAGGTTCATTCGGTAGCAGGCATTCGTGGGATGCTATTCAGCGCCTTGGGGCAAGAGCTCCCGAGGCTCCGAACTGTCTAGCTCGGACTCGGACGCCTTTACCTCCACCTGACCATCATCATCCAGGTCAACGGTCGCCTTATGACCTTCCCTAACCTGACCGGACAGCATAGCCTCGGCGAGGGTGTCCTCCAAGAGACGCATAATGGCACGGCGCAACGGTCGAGCACCGTAGCTAGGGTTATAGCCCTCTTCAATTAGACGCTCTTTAAAGCGGTCAGTCACTTGAAGTTCAATACCCTTCTCGGTGAGTCGACCAAACACTTCCTTAAGCAGAATCTCAGCAATTTCCTTAACCTCGTCCTTGGATAGCTGACGGAATACGATGATTTCGTCAAGGCGGTTTAAGAACTCAGGACGGAAGTACTGTTTCAGCTCTTCATTCACCAGAGATTTAATGCGGTTGTACTGGGAGTCTGCCAAGTCATCGGAGAACTCAAAGCCCAGTCCGCCGCCACCTTTCTCAATGACCTTGGATCCAATATTGGAGGTCAAAATCAACAGGGTGTTCTTAAAGTCCACCGTGCGTCCTTTGGCATCGGTCAAACGACCATCCTCCAGGATCTGCAGGAGCATGTTGAACACGTCAGGGTGGGCTTTCTCAATCTCGTCGAACAGCACCACAGTGTAGGGGCGACGACGTACCGCTTCAGTGAGCTGGCCGCCCTCGTTGTAGCCCACATAGCCCGGAGGAGAACCAATTAGCTTGGAAACCGTGTGGCGCTCCATAAACTCGGACATATCCAGGCGAATCATTGCATCTTCTGAACCGAAGAAGTAGGCTGCTAGCGCTTTTGTTAGCTCTGTTTTACCTACGCCGGTAGGTCCAGAAAACACAAAGCTGGCGATAGGGCGGTTGGGATTCTTCAAGCCGACCCGAGCGCGACGAATAGCGCGAGACACAGCTCGTACTGCTTCATCTTGACCAATCAGTCGCTGGTGGAGAGTGTCCTCCATATTCAGCAGCTTCTCGGACTCCGACTCCGTCAACTTATTGACCGGAACGCCCGTCCAAGATGCCACAATATGAGCGATATCCTCCTCGTCAACGACGGGGGACAGGTCTGTGGTGGTTTCGTCGGTCTTTTTACTTTGAGCGATCGCCCGAATCTCGGCTTTAATCTCCATTTCGCGATCGCGTAGCTCCCCAGCCTTGTCAAAGTCCTGGGAACGAACTGCCTCGTCCTTATCCTTAAGAACCTGGCGCAACTCTTTATCAAGCTCCTTAGCCGCAGGGGGAAGCTGGGAGTTGAGCAAACGAACTCGAGATCCCGCTTCGTCAATCAGGTCAATGGCTTTATCGGGCAAGAAGCGATCACTGATATAGCGGTCCGACAGTTTCGCCGCCGCATCTAAGGCGTCGTCGGAAATTTTCAGCTTATGGTGTAGCTCGTAGCGTTCCCGCAAGCCATGGAGAATTTCGATAGTTTCTTCCACGGAGGGCTCGCCCACGGTCACCGGTTGGAAGCGACGCTCTAGGGCCGCATCTCGCTCGATATGCTTGCGGTACTCATCCAAGGTGGTAGCACCAATACATTGCAACTCACCCCGTGCCAAGGCAGGCTTCAAAATATTAGCGGCGTCGATCGCCCCCTCAGCAGCACCGGCCCCAATTAGGGTATGCACTTCGTCAATCACCAAAATGACGTTACCCGCTTGGCGGATTTCGTCCATGATTTTTTTCAGACGCTCTTCAAATTCACCGCGATACTTGGTACCTGCCACCAACAAGCCGATATCCAAGGTAACAACGCGCTTTTCTTCAAGAATATCGGGCACGTCACCGTGGGAAATACGCTGGGCCAGTCCTTCGGCGATCGCCGTTTTACCCACCCCCGGCTCACCAATCAGCACCGGGTTATTCTTGGTGCGGCGTCCCAAAATCTGAATCACGCGCTCAATTTCTTTCTGGCGACCCACCACCGGATCCAACTTGCTCTCCCGCCATCTGGGTCAGGTTAGAGCCAAACTCATCGAGGGTTGGGGTCTTGGTACGTCCCTGGGAACCGCCGCCGGTGCTAACCTCAGCAGTTTCGCCCAGCATACGAATCACCTGGGTACGCACCTTCGTTAGGTCAACGCCCAGATTTTCCAAAACTCGCGCCGCAACGCCTTCGCCTTCGCGAATGAGCCCTAGCAACAGGTGCTCGGTACCGATATAGTTGTGACCTAGCTGACGGGCCTCTTCCAATGACAGCTCTAGAACTCGTTTAGCACGGGGAGTAAAGGGAATTTCGACGGCAACGAAGCCGGACCCCCGTCCAATAATTTTTTCAACCTCAATCCGGGCGTCTTTTAGGTTGACTCCCATGGATTTCAGCACTTTGGCGGCCACGCCGGTACCTTCACCAATCAATCCCATTATGATTTGCTCGGTGCCGACGAAATTGTGACCTAGGCGACGCGCTTCCTCCTGGGCAAGCATGATCACCTTGCTGGCTTTTTCAGTGAAGCGTTCAAACATTGGCGGTTACCTAGTCGCCTGCTTAGTGCTGGCAGAGTCGATTCTAGCATAGGGCAATGGGGCCGCGGGCACTGGCGTGGTGCGGGGTGGACGGGACTTTGGCGTCTAAAAAACGGGCTGTATTGTGGGATACGAAACCTTTGAAAGAGCGCCAGTGTTTGGAAACGTTTTGTAAAACGATGAGCTTTACAAATCGATCTAAATTTGCCCCGTCGATGGCGCATTATCCAATGGTGGGCGGTGACCCAATGGCGCGGAATCTTTACTGATTAACAATTTAGCGCAGGTTTCTATGGGAGGGGATCGGTGAAAGGTAGGGATATCTGTCGCTAGGGGGACGGTGGGGAGGGTGGCGATTATCTGGGCTGGGGACTTTTTGTCTTTAACAGAGGGCTAAACCAAGATGGGGGTTAGGTTAGGGCGCTTCGGGGATCCACTGCCAATGATGCTGGTGGAGGCGATCGCCCACGGTTGTTTCCCACTGTTGCAATGTGTCGATAAATTGCGGCCAACCCAGTCGGTTGAGCCACAGGATCGCAGCGCTGTCGCCGTTGGGATAGTATTTTTTGCGAATGCCCACCTGTTTAAAGCCGAATTTTTCGTAGAGGGCGATCGCTCGGAAATTATTACAATTTACTTCCAGCGTGGCTCGCGTCATTCCTCGACGGTGGCTGTTTTGGAGTAGCGCCAGCAATAACAACTGCCCAAGCCCTTGATGCTGGTGGGGAGAATCCACGGCGATCGCCACAATGTGGGACTCATCGACGATAAACCACACGCATCCCAAGCCTATTAACTGCTTTTCTCGATGGGCTTCCTTGCGGTCTTCGGCGCTAGGTTCAAGCCACAGTCCCACAAGAGCACTAGTGTCGTTGCCAATTTCCCGTTGGTAGCCATCCCGATTCCACAAACCGCCTAGGGCTGAATGGTCTAGCGCTAACACTTGATCCAGGTCGGGTTCGGCGATCGCCCGAAGGGTTAATTTTCGGTCCGAAGATTTGGCAGAAGGGTTTAACACTGGGATCTATCAAGAGAGGGCAGGATTTACGGCGATCAGGATTTACGGCGGTTTTGAAATGGAAATTTTGAAATGGAAATTTTGAAATGGAAATTTTGAAATGGCAGTTTTGAAATTTCCATTTTGAAACAGTAATTCTCACCCGGTTTGGGGCGATCCTGTCTAACCCTTTCCCAAGGAATTGCAGTAAAACGTTACTCTGTTTAAAGCCAACTTTCGATATATTTGGGGATTTCGAGTCGATGACTGTAACGCCTGTTAAACCTCCCACTTCGGTGAAGCATGAGGTTAAAGATCTGGCCCTAGCTGCTGAAGGTAAAAAGCGCATTGAGTGGGCGGGTCGGGAGATGCCGGTGTTGCGGCAGATTCGCGATCGCTTTGCCACTGAGAAGCCTTTTGAAGGGCTGCGTTTGGTGGCCTGCTGCCATGTAACGACCGAAACCGCTAACTTGGCGATCGCCCTGAAAGCCGGTGGTGCCGATGCGATTTTGATTGCCAGCAACCCCCTGTCTACCCAGGATGATGTGGCTGCCAGCTTGGTGGTTGACGAAGGGATTTCCGTCTATGCCTTCAAGGGCGAGGACACTGAAACCTACCTGCGCCACGTGAACATTGCGTTGGATCACAAACCCAACATCATTATTGACGACGGTAGCGACGTGACTGCGACCCTGATTAAAGAGCGTCAGGACCAAATCAGCGAAATCATCGGCACCACCGAGGAAACCACCACCGGTATCGTTCGCTTGCAGGCCATGTTGAACGACGGCGTGCTGAGCTTCCCGGCAATGAACGTCAACGATGCCGACACCAAGCATTTCTTCGATAACCGCTACGGCACCGGTCAGTCCACCTTGGACGGTATCATTCGTGCGACTAACATCCTCCTCGCCGGTAAAACCATTGTCGTTGCGGGTTACGGCTGGTGTGGTCGCGGTGTGGCGATGCGAGCTCAAGGTTTGGGTGCCAATGTGGTGGTGACCGAGATTGATCCCGTACGGGCGATCGAGGCTGTGATGGATGGTTTCCGCGTCATGCCCATGGCAGAAGCGGCTCCCGTCGGCGACATCTTCATCACCTTGACCGGTAACAAGCACGTTATCCGTGGCGAGCACTTCGACGTGATGAAGGACGGCGCGATGGTGTCCAACTCCGGTCACTTCGACCTGGAAATTGACCTAGGCGCTTTGAAAGGAAAAGCCACCGAAGTCACCACCGTCCGTAACTTCACCGAGGAATATCACCTGAAGAACGGCAAGTCCGTCATCGTATTGGGTGAAGGTCGTTTGATCAACCTGGCAGCGGCTGAAGGCCACCCCAGCGCCGTCATGGACATGAGCTTCGCCAACCAAGCCATGGCTTGTGAGTACCTGGTGAAGAACAAGGGCGAACTGGAGCCCGGCCTGTACCCCATCCCCACCGAAGTGGACAAGGACATCGCCACCTTGAAGCTAAAAGCCATGGGTCTAAGCGTTGACGAACTCACCCCTGAGCAAGTCAAGTACATGAACTCCTGGACCGAAGGCACATAAACCTACTTGCTGCCTTTTTTGTAAGCCTCTTGAGCACTGAGAAAGCTTGCATTTTGTAGAGACAAGTTGCTAGTAACTACAGCAACTTGTCTTTCTTTTTTGGCTCCCACCAGTAACTACTAAAGACTTTTGGATTTTTCACTACCAAGTCCATATCTGAAGTGTAGTTATTTCCCTCAAAGCCTTCATATTTGATAGTGATAGGCAGTTTTGTCTCGCCCTTCCACGTCCCGCAGTCCTCGGAAACATTGCCGAACAAACCTCGAGTTTCTTCTCCATCAATGAGGACAGGTATTAAGCTGTCTTCAGAGAAGCATTTCAAAGCCAGTGTCAATAGCTCCTAATCATATTTCTCCGGGCCGTGGAGATCTAACAGCTCTTTATCGGAAAGTCTTGTCTCAAGCGTCAGGATCTTCGCTGGGCGATTGCCGCGATTGACGACGTTGAGACTATACATGGATCCTACATTGCCTTCTACGTCCATCTCAACCAAGGCACATATCAGTGGTCGATTGCCTTCCCTCCACATCTTGACGGCATTAAGAAGCGAAAGGATTGAAATAACGGGAGAAAGAGCGATCAAAAATATTTTGACAAACTCGAATATCGTTGAGACTGTCAAATGGGAAAAATATTCGGTCATATTCTTGTTCAAGCTCGTTTCAAATAGGCTAACGCTGGACTAGACAAGAGGGCTGCTTCAAACTAGTGATCTATGTGATCGCCACTGCACCAGAATCAACCTTCAGCTCAATAGAATCTCCGTAGTTGATATTGGGAATGGGCGGAGCGATCGCCTCTACCGTTGAAGCATCCTGAAAGTGAACTTCTTTGGTTTCGGGATGGGGATAGTAAATCCAACTGCCGTAGGTTTTATTTTGAAACGTGATTTGGCAGGCGGCGAAGGAAAAAGTTTCTGGTGGATGTAGATCTGTCCAGCGTAGTTTGGGAAAGTAGAAACGCGGTTTTATTATTTTGAATTGGTGGGGGCTGATGGAGATGTTTAGGGTTCCTTCAAAGTATCCATCTAGATCTAACCCTCCAGCTTTAAAGTAGGGCTTTTGCATGGCGATCGCCCCCTTTGGATAGGGACTATGGGGCGACTCTCCCGAAGCCACCCCATGGCCCGCCACCACGATTCCTTCAACCTGGAAGTCAAACTGATCCACGATTTTTGCCCTGTCTACTGGTTGACTGATGCCATTTCTTCGGGCTGTTCTAAACAATGAACGTTACCGATATTGGAACCGGAGCTGGGGGCATGGGCGATCAGTTGGGGAACACCATTGGGAGCTAGCTGCCAGCCAGTGGCTTCTTGAATATTGTTAGGGCGGCTAGAGTGTTGTTCCGTTGGGTTAGGCACGGGGGAAGTGGCTAGGGATTCACCCCCGTCGCTCTCTTGGGTCCAATTCCGCATATCGCGCCAGTGGGTATGGGCGGAAAGAAATTGCGTGGGATCAATGGGGCGGCCGCCTCGCCCGATCGCCACAAACGAGTTACCCTCAGCGGCAGCGCAGGCTTTAATCACCTGACTGGTGGGGTCGATAACGCGATCGGACAGTTCAACAACACTGGAGCTAGGGTCCAATTCAGGGGTGGTGATGCTAACGGTGCCACTAAAGGCGGTGCCTAGCTCGGAGCTGGCGGTGATGTCGCTTTGACCGGTGGGCTGCGATCGCAATTCCGTACCAAAAATCCCCCGGGTGGATAGGCTGACCTGCCCGCCTCGCCCGGCGATCGCATTGGCGGTGATATCGCTATTATCCAGGGCAACCAAGGTGGCGGTGTCGATAAAAATATTGCCGCCGGTGGATTCGCCGCTGGCGTTGGTGGAGATGGTGCTTTGGTTGCGCAGCTCAAGGTTTTCAGTGTTCAGAAATAAATTGCCACCGGTGCCGGTGGCGGGTTCGGCGCTAATGGTGGAGCCGGTGTTCAGATTGAGGCGATCGCTAGTGAGCCGCAAATCCCCCGCCCGCTGCCCCCCCTCCTCATTGCTCACCGCGATTTCTGCCCCGTTGCGCAGGGTAATGTTATTAGCACGCACATCAATATCTCCCGCCGCGCCGAAGCCAGTACGGTTGGGATCCAAGGGCGCTTCGCCGGTGATGGAGCTGCTGCCTTCCAAGGTGGCATCGCGGCTGGCATCGGATCGCAGCCCACTAGGAAATCCTTCCGGGGAACTGCCGGACGCTTCAATAGAGTCGGCGATGACCGTTAGGGTGCCCGCCTCCCCCGAGGTCAAGGTGGACGTAAAAATGGTGCCGCCGCCCGCCAACACAATGCGTCCCGCTTCCACCAGCAAATTGCCCGCCGGTCCGGTGCCTTGGTTGCGGGTGTTGATATTGGTTAACTCCGCGCCGCTGCCTCGCAATTCCAATAGCTCCGACGCCCGTACCGTCACCGCACCGCCCCTTCCCACATCAAAGTTCACCGACGCCACCGCCGCGCCCCCAGCCAGCTGAATCGTGGGCGCTTCCAGCACAATGGTGCCGCCGATTCCCGTGGAGCCGGGGTAGGCATTGGCGGCGATCGCACTAATAAATACCCCGTCTGAGGTGGCCCCAGAAATATCGATAAAATCCTGGGCCCGCACATCCAACAGCCCCGCATCGCCCTCATTAAAAGCCGACGCAAAAATGCCGCCGCCGCCCACCATGCGAATACTGCCCGCCGTCACAAAAGCGTTACCCGAATTACCCGATCCAAAACTAGCGGAGCAAAGTTGCCCGCCGTCCAGCAGCACCTGACCGGCAATGGCCACATTCAACGCTCCCCCCTGTCCCGCTCCAAAGGGCG
>ERZ1740065.1912-NODE-1912-length-12769-cov-16.871638_pt1 | contig 12769 bp, 7 predicted proteins | sample MGYA00581738_ERZ1740065 | MGnify/ENA primary metagenome ERZ1740065 (study PRJEB43018, sample SAMN04849749) | marine metagenome | isolation source: floating plastic debris | place: Pacific Ocean | collected 2008-09-01 | study: EMG produced TPA metagenomics... | reverse complement strand
CTGAGTAGGAGAGTGGATATAGATTGGTTTATGTCATTATTGGAAAGTTGCAGTGCTCGCTGAGTAATTTCCTGAATAAAGGTTCCGAAAGACTATAGACATGAATCGTAAATCCTACTTCAAACTGCCGCCAGAACCTATAACTCACTATAAAACACTTAGCATATGATACAGTGTTGTGATGTAGTGACGCTTTGTCATAGCCAAACGCAGCGGTGACATCATTTTCGAATGTTTCCATAGCTAGAGTTTGAAATAGAGTCGGAAGTAGAAATAGATGGCCGGAGACAAGACCCATGCAATCACTCACAGTGGGCGAGGCTGTTGTCTGGAAGCAATGCGCTTGTGTTGAGCCATAAGCTGAGCTCAGTTACGCTTGACTCAGTAAATAGAAATATTTGGTTTTTGGAAGGACTAGCATCAGCAATCACAATGTACCTCTTTGAACACCACTGATCCAGGTGTTGCTATGAACTTCACTAATATCCCACCCAGATCTGTCACAGCTGTTTGGACAATGCTGATGCCCACTGACACCACTGACTCTTACCTTCATCGCCAGTGGGTGAGAGACATGAGCGCAGGGATCCATGCAAAGTGTCAGATGATCTTGGACACTGACCCGATATTTTCACTATTACTCATCGTTGGCGAGTAGCCAAGTTACTATCAAGACTATGGAAGGGTGGACAGATGACCCAGAGACCGTGACTTCCACGCTAGACAATCACCTGAGGCGCAGATATCTCAAATAAAGACTGCCATACATGGGATCACCCTAGTCAAATGAGGAGGTATGCGAAGTGATTTCATCTGAAAACCAAAAGGAAGCGTACAAAAAACAGTGAGCAGACCGAGGCTCTACTGAGGATAAAGCAAATGATAGAGAGAAGTCAACTCCTACGCGGATGGAAGAACACAATGCTACGCTGGCGCCAGACGAAGTGAGAGGGTCATAACCCGAATCTGATTATATGTCTGTCGATGCCGAGGGCGTTTGAACAGTGTTGTCGTTTGATCTTAAGGCGACGAACGTGGACAAGAACATGGATACAAAATAAGGCTTCACCAGTAACAAAACCTTCATTATTGATGTTGTTTACATATTCTATGCATCATATTGTGTAAGGTCTGGGTAGTGCTATGGGGTCTGATCGAAAAGTTCCGGGACTGATTTATTTGTGCAAAATATACTGAACATAAGTACTCAATCAAACTTGTCCCCTTCGAAGTAACATCCTAAGCTGCTAATGCAGTGGTTCCATTGCTGTACCCAGGCCCGCATGCACTGTTTGAAGCTTTCTCGGGAGATTCGTTTGAACTCTTCATATGTTTTTGTTTAATGGCGTCCACATCACCGTAGCATTGGCCTTTCATCGCAATTTTTAGTTTTGGGAACAGGTAGAAGTCACATGGTGCCAGATCAGGTGAGTATGGGGGCTGGGGGAGCACAAAAACTTTGTTTTGTAATTGCGAACTTTCATGGTTGTGTGCGCCGAAGCATGATCACAGTGTAGTTAAAAATCCCCAGATGACCATTAATCTGGCCTTTTACGCTGACTGCGCCTCGAAGATGGATGAGTACCACGCTATACACATGCTGATCGACAGTTTACCCCTTCAGAACGTACTCGTGGTGCACTACACCACTAATATCGAAAAATACGATCAACATCACTTACACCTGGGATCGAGACTGCCGTCCCTTCTTAGGCCTTGGAGAATCAGGATTCTTCCATTGTGATGACTGAAATTTGGTCTCAGGATCATACCCATATACTCAGGTTTCATATCCAGTGTTTATCTTTGACAACATGTCTGGATCATCAGCTAGAGACTGCTTCATGTATTGGCAAATTAGCATGCGATTTTTCTTCTGATTTGCATTCAGAAGTTTGGGGATAAACTTTGCAGGGATTCGTTTTATAGCTAGATTACCTGTAAGAATTCACTGTCGATGAAAGTACACACCGCTGTAACAGCTCAAGCTAAGCAGACCAAGGTTGCTGCACGGTACTTCATGGTTATATTTGCTCTGTTTGTAATCGTCTTGGTCCTGAGCATCATCTTTCTCTCCGCGAGATTTATCACTGAGGATGGAGTGTATACCATAATGTTTCATCTGTTAAAATCATCTTAGACAATATACAACACTGTCTTGGATGTCAAGGCCGTATCAGTAGTATGATGGGGATAAATGCCGATACCAATAAACCCACTGCCTAGCAAACGGACAGCTCTGAATTATTATTGTAATGCTACGTTTTAGTGACTGAATTCTGTTGTTTTCTGCATTCCCAATTAGTTACAGATAGTTTAACTTGCTATCTCTCATGTTCTCACCTTTATAGAATAAAACACTACCGATATCTCTGACAGCAGCGAACTTTTGTGCATACCTGTCAGGTTCCCCATATTTTAGCAGCCAAAGTTTACAGTCAAAATGACTGCTAACGCTTTCCTAAAGCTCTCCTGTAGCTTATCGGATAGAGCTTGCCAAACCGAGTGGAACTATACCAGAATCTTAGCTGTAGGGGGTAGAGATTTGAGCTATGACTGCTCAAATTTATGAATACTGAACCTCCAGTATTCTCAGCCTGACAGGTTGACAGGTACGATATCATGCATCATGATGTGTAGCAACTGTGATACTGTAGATCCTGATTTCCTAGTGATGAAAATGTTATCGTTTCCTTCAGCCTAATCAAGCAATCAAAATTATATTGATCTTATGATAGTGACCTCACGAATGGGAAGGAAACTCGTTATCATGGTCATAAGCTCCATACCAGCTACAGCAGAGAAGTGAAAACGAATTTTCTATAGATCAGTTAAAGAAAATAATCAACGTAAAGTACGATACTTAGGTTCGCTGTACTACAGCTCGAGAAGTTTGTTGAGCAATACACTAGTCATTGAAAGAACATCGGTAAATACTCACCTGATTATCAGCATCATTGCACAGCTTAAATTAATCCCGGTTAAGAAATGATGATTGCATTTGTTTTCTTCCAGCCTTATTCATTGTATACTGACAAAGAGATTTAAGATCGTGACGACGGTACCCCGCTGCCTGCTGCCCAACCTGACTGAGGTATTAATATAGAAGACTTACAAGGACAGAAACAAGAACGCACCTGCATCGGATGTAAAAAGGGGTCAATTGGTGCAGCCTTCCATTATATGGCGCAACAGAGCACGCAGAGATCACGCGCCAAACCTGCACTGATTGGATGACCTCGACACCCTCCCTGCTGCCTCCAGGAAGGAAGTACGCCGACACCAACACCTCCAGACATTGCATCTATTATCATTCTATCCAATCATATAAATATTATTGTTGTACTTTGTTTATTACTCCTATTATATACTCATTTTGTTAATCCCCTCACATATAAAAGCAACACCTCCACGCTCACTCAGGGACTTGGTGCATGAGAGGAGTCGAGTGTGGAGCAGTAAGAGAGGGAAGCATTGAAGGACATTGTAATTGGTAGTATTGTAATACGAGAGAATCCGTGAATGAAATACGGTCGAACCTGTACACAGAGAGTGTCATTGATTGTAATAGAGGTGTGAACTGCCTCTGATACAAGATTTCATTGTGGGAGAGTGAGAAATCTCCGAGCCATGGAGTCTATCGCAATTCGAATCCGAACTAACTAGAAGCGCACGTATAGCGTCAGTGACTGTCTAAGCCACTCGGGACAGGACGCTATAGCGGAGCCCTTTTGCCTTGACAGTGGGTCGTAGGAGAGTTGTCTGGAGATGGTAGATCCCAGTCGAACTAAGACGACCCGGCGCTTCAAGATTGAATTACAATACTATTAGACACTTGCAGTGTTCACTTATTAATTTGCTGAATAAAGGTTCCACCAGACTACAGACAGAAGGCAGATTCAAGATCGGCAATGGGTTGTCATAACCACCTCATTTCCATGATTTATTAGCATCTGCTTAATTTGCAGCTTATCGCCCTGATTGGAAATAGAATCGAAGGAATTATGGAATGTTCTGCTAGTTTCCTCCATATCGTACAGTAGGTACAGAATTATCATGAAATTAATGAAGTATTGTGCAACGTCAGAGCTATACTGTAAAGGTGAAACTGTCACCTGTCAAATGCTGTAAACATGAAAATTTTAGCGTTGTCAAACTATAAAGTTTTCCTCACGTTGGCTGTATTTACAATTACAGCACATAGAACTTTTAGCGTCTTCTTTCAAGCTTGTATATGACATAACAGGCTATCAAAAGTATAGAGTTCAACTTAAATAGTTATTGGAGTCGCTATTTTTGCCATTATTGTGACATCATTAAGATTTCCATGCTTGCAGTACTTGACGTTCATCACAATCGTGAATGGATGGAGTCCATTTCAAAGCCAGAGTAAAATTTGTCTCTTCCTAAACAGTTGAACATCACATATCGACATCCATGGTAAAGCCGTCAATGGAGCATTTACATGTAAATTCATATTCTATTATAGAATTTTAGACTCACATTATCATTTTAACATTTCTATTCATAATGAGAGGACAACTCCGAAAGGCTTTAATGATGTGACAACTTCAACAGAAAACCGAGCTCTGTTTCTCATAAGCAACCGGCTCTCAGTTGCTATAACCCAAAATCATATTTATCGCAAAATCTTTTTGACCAAATGGAAGTGTAAACATTGTGTTCTAAAATTGCATGTTTTACAATAACTGTCAGTAATAATGCATTTAATGCACTGCCCGAGAGACACGTGTGTCTATTGATCAACTCGCTATAACCAACCAAGATGGAACCACCAAATACAAGAGCAAATGCAGTAATCGTAACACTTCCATTTTTTCTTTATTCAAGTTTATGTCAGCAGATTAAGACATGATTAGAGGTTTAGACGCCCGAACAGGACTGGTGGATAAGAAGTTTTATTATTCAGTGTTAGGATGATTGTCTCCGCCGCAAGCAAACATGTGCAATTCAGAAACAAAAATGTGCGAGTCACATACAGCTGTTTCACCTCAAATACAGGTTAATGGCGTTACATAGTCACAACGGTATGCTTTCATTTATCTGTTAAAAGACAAAAGGGTTAGATGGCTGTATGTCATATTTGGTTATGATTCAGTCTCTATTTGTTGTTTAGTAATGATATTGAGATAGTTGGGAGTCACTACTCAGAGTTCATGGCGTACAAAACATTTTCGACCATCTGACATACTTCCATCTCCAGAATCTTGCCAGCCAGCGCATACTCCGTGTCGTCACTTGTAGCAGCAGCATCCTTTCTTACTCCAACTGTTACGTAGCTGTAACCATCGCAGCATCTTGGGTGTTTGGAGCATCAGCCTCCTTCTCATCGAGCATTCAACATAAATGATTATCACCGATTTCGTGATATTCGTTTGATTCCTCGTCGATGGTTTCGGTCGGCTGATGCAGCGAACGCTGGCGGTAACATTCATTCGAGGCACACTGAGCAGATGAAATGACAGCTCCACCATCTTGGCCTTCAGCTTTCCGATGAGTCTCAATCGATCCATTACGATTTGTCTTTCTTTTCAATCTAGGAAGGAAATTGGTGACATGTTTATAAACATAAGGAAGATCGGCTTTTGTCATTCACCCGTCAATATTTGTGCATCAGTATGTATGGGAGTGTGCGGGAATGGGCGCTTATATCTGCAGGAGTGTGCATGAAAATCGACAGAAGAATGACAAAAACCAGAAGATAATTTCATATATTTGGACCACAGCTCAGCGGATGGGGCAGTTTGGAATCCCTCTCTCCAAAATATATAATATTGCATCCTGAAACTGTCAATCAGAATCTAAAACGGAAGTGCACATAGCAAATAGCACACAGCAGGACACAATGGATTGTGACAGGTGTAAATGCATTCATGATACAGCAGAATCTAACACCACCAATGATAGATCTATTGTAGACTTGTGATGGTATTTAATCCTCCTACACAGTTTTTCTCAATTTATGCTGCCATGCACAAGCTAGAATTCCGGTTGGGAGTAAGTGCGCTTTGGTATGCGAGTTTTACAGCGGGAAGATATTGTTAAACCTTCAGTTTCAGGTAAATTAGATAAACTTACATCCTTCGCCTTTTCAGGAAAACCAGTACAGCGATGATGATTGCACATCCAGTTAGAGTTCCTAAAGCCACTCCCACTGCTGATCCGACATTCTTTGAAGCTCCTGCTTCTTGCTGCTCAGGCACTCTCTCATAGAAAATATCTTACATGAAACACAAGTAAGTATGCATTTTCTGACAGCATTAGTTGCAATTACAGACATTGTGGGGAACTTTGCTACAAATAAATATAGATAAATGACTCTGCAGAACAGTTTTGAGCCTCCGAAATTGCAATGCAACAATCTCCACGTAGTATTCACCCCTTAAAACAACATTTCCTCCGAAAGCGTAACACACCAGCGTGTTAGTGCAGAACTTGGCTGGTCAGACCCAAAAGTTTAGGTCTTTTATGCCAGCATTAGATCAGGATTAAAGCAAGTGTGAGGGAGGATAACTCCATACCCAACACGGCACGCAGATCGATCTGTGAAAACGTAACCCCGTTTCAACATGCCTGCTATTTCTCTAACCAGGTTCATTCTAGTCTATTAACTCAAAGTTTGTGAGGTAACTAACGCATCATCTACGGAAGGCCAGGCGGTGCGAGGCAGTATGGCAGGTAATGCAACTGTCAGACCAATTCATGAACAAATATTCAATTATTTTGTGAGCTTTCTGCTCTTGGGAGGGACAGATCCTGACGCAAGGATTCTACTGATGAGAGATAATCCATTTTTATTAACCAAATGTGAAAACGACTTGAAATACAGTAAGTTAGAGTGGCTAGTGTTTGTTCACAATACTGCAAAACAAAACTCACAAAATCAGAGCCTGCTTCTTACGTGCTGGCACACAACATGATTCAAATATGAAACCTATGAGCAAAAAAGTTTGTTATTGGTGGGAACGCGTGGAACAACGGAATTGAGCGACAGTACAATTTACAATCAAACGCCGGTGGTGTTTGTTTGTGAGACAGGTGGTTGATCACTATCACTACGCTTCTTGCATTCACAAATTCCAAGCTTTTCGCTAACGTACTGCCGATATGGCCTTGACATCCAGCCATACAAGATTGTGTTGACCACGGTGTAAGCTGATTTGGTCAGATGAAAGATTTTCATGTAAGCCGGGTTGGCGGTAATAAATCTCACAGAGACACAAATGATCTGCAAGATCCAAACTGCTACGAACAGGACAAAGATGACCATGAAGTACTTAGCAGCCACCTTGCTTTGAGTGCTCCGAGCCGTTCGGGTGTCATGTACTTTGATCGAGTTTACTTCTCTGTAAACCTTCACTAGCATTGCTGCCGACAGCGCAGATGGTATAAACGGAAGGGCGATGATGACACCCAACTTCCACATGTTCGTCAAGAAAGCTGACGGCATGAGTGTAGCTCCTATGTACACTTCAATAATGGTGACTGCTAGTACAAAAATCCATGAAAGGGATAAACAGACATGTAGGTTTCCTACAACGGTCGATGATCGGTATCTCAAAGGTTGGCAAAAGGCATAGAATTTCTCGACGCTGCCAAACAGGAAGACAAAATAACCAATCAAATTCGTTGACTCCAGAATGCTCTGACCAATGACATGATTCGCTGGAGTTGATTCGTGGGAAAGATGGAAAAAGTACGGAAAACAGACATAATACACCATCCTGGTCACCGCGATCGCTATGTCTGAGAGTGTAATGTGAACAAGAACTGCTTGATTTGATGTCCTCCTAAGACTAGGTAGCTTCAGCAAAACAACTAGATGGAAAATGTTTAGCATAAGGCCCATTCCATACGTCAACGACAAGGCGAATCCCCACCGAGTGTAGCAGACAAATCCGCCGCTTGTCTTGCCGTCGCCGCTTGGCATGAAATCAGTTATGTTTTCCTAAAACATATCAAATATACAATGCATTAAAACCTCAATCGCTTTGAGCACAAATCTGATTATCTCTCTGTACCGGCACAGTTGTATTCATCGCGGAGATTCTGTGTCCAATCAGAAAGAAATGTGTGATGCTTTAGAAGATGTCAGTCTGTCAGTCTGTGAAAAAGATGAAATCATGGTGTTATCATGGATGTTCTGTTGATAGGGAGCGTAGTTACCAGTTGCTCAGAAACACTCTCAAACATTTCTCTAGTAATTCGAATTTGTCTTCTCTTCTAGTGTTTATGTACCCGACATGCTGGAAACGCAGCAGGCGATCTGACAAAGCCAATTTATTGGGAGAAGGAAGCCATTTTATTCGCTGAAAGCAGGAAATAAAGAGTGAACAGTCATACAGTAAAACTCAGCTGTGGTGTGTAAAATTAGCAGCACCTGAGATGCCTGAAACCTGGCTATGTCGCTTGAAAACTGAACTATTCAACTTTTGCGCTGAAGGTAGGGAACTATCCGCCAAGCGTTTTGGTAGATTTACTGTGCATGAGTTAGCGGAGACGACCAGCTGTTACCTACGCTGCGATACAGCTACTTCTATCTCTGGCCACCTGCAGTGCGTGTGACTCTGAGTAGGAGAGTGGATATAGATTGGTTTATGTCATTATTGGAAAGTTGCAGTGCTCGCTGAGTAATTTCCTGAATAAAGGTTCCGAAAGACTATAGACATGAATCGTAAATCCTACTTCAAACTGCCGCCAGAACCTATAACTCACTATAAAACACTTAGCATATGATACAGTGTTGTGATGTAGTGACGCTTTGTCATAGCCAAACGCAGCGGTGACATCATTTTCGAATGTTTCCATAGCTAGAGTTTGAAATAGAGTCGGAAGTAGAAATAGATGGCCGGAGACAAGACCCATGCAATCACTCACAGTGGGCGAGGCTGTTGTCTGGAAGCAATGCGCTTGTGTTGAGCCATAAGCTGAGCTCAGTTACGCTTGACTCAGTAAATAGAAATATTTGGTTTTTGGAAGGACTAGCATCAGCAATCACAATGTACCTCTTTGAACACCACTGATCCAGGTGTTGCTATGAACTTCACTAATATCCCACCCAGATCTGTCACAGCTGTTTGGACAATGCTGATGCCCACTGACACCACTGACTCTTACCTTCATCGCCAGTGGGTGAGAGACATGAGCGCAGGGATCCATGCAAAGTGTCAGATGATCTTGGACACTGACCCGATATTTTCACTATTACTCATCGTTGGCGAGTAGCCAAGTTACTATCAAGACTATGGAAGGGTGGACAGATGACCCAGAGACCGTGACTTCCACGCTAGACAATCACCTGAGGCGCAGATATCTCAAATAAAGACTGCCATACATGGGATCACCCTAGTCAAATGAGGAGGTATGCGAAGTGATTTCATCTGAAAACCAAAAGGAAGCGTACAAAAAACAGTGAGCAGACCGAGGCTCTACTGAGGATAAAGCAAATGATAGAGAGAAGTCAACTCCTACGCGGATGGAAGAACACAATGCTACGCTGGCGCCAGACGAAGTGAGAGGGTCATAACCCGAATCTGATTATATGTCTGTCGATGCCGAGGGCGTTTGAACAGTGTTGTCGTTTGATCTTAAGGCGACGAACGTGGACAAGAACATGGATACAAAATAAGGCTTCACCAGTAACAAAACCTTCATTATTGATGTTGTTTACATATTCTATGCATCATATTGTGTAAGGTCTGGGTAGTGCTATGGGGTCTGATCGAAAAGTTCCGGGACTGATTTATTTGTGCAAAATATACTGAACATAAGTACTCAATCAAACTTGTCCCCTTCGAAGTAACATCCTAAGCTGCTAATGCAGTGGTTCCATTGCTGTACCCAGGCCCGCATGCACTGTTTGAAGCTTTCTCGGGAGATTCGTTTGAACTCTTCATATGTTTTTGTTTAATGGCGTCCACATCACCGTAGCATTGGCCTTTCATCGCAATTTTTAGTTTTGGGAACAGGTAGAAGTCACATGGTGCCAGATCAGGTGAGTATGGGGGCTGGGGGAGCACAAAAACTTTGTTTTGTAATTGCGAACTTTCATGGTTGTGTGCGCCGAAGCATGATCACAGTGTAGTTAAAAATCCCCAGATGACCATTAATCTGGCCTTTTACGCTGACTGCGCCTCGAAGATGGATGAGTACCACGCTATACACATGCTGATCGACAGTTTACCCCTTCAGAACGTACTCGTGGTGCACTACACCACTAATATCGAAAAATACGATCAACATCACTTACACCTGGGATCGAGACTGCCGTCCCTTCTTAGGCCTTGGAGAATCAGGATTCTTCCATTGTGATGACTGAAATTTGGTCTCAGGATCATACCCATATACTCAGGTTTCATATCCAGTGTTTATCTTTGACAACATGTCTGGATCATCAGCTAGAGACTGCTTCATGTATTGGCAAATTAGCATGCGATTTTTCTTCTGATTTGCATTCAGAAGTTTGGGGATAAACTTTGCAGGGATTCGTTTTATAGCTAGATTACCTGTAAGAATTCACTGTCGATGAAAGTACACAACCCTGTAATAGCTCAAGCTAAGAAGACCAAGGTTGCACCACTAGTGAATACTGCTGTATTCATTGTTATGTTGAGGTAATATTAGCACCTGAGCCGAATGAAGATATCAAATATCAGGTGTTGCGGTAGGAAGTTTTCATTTTTGTCTGAAAAGAAGCATATCACATAGATTATTCTTCCAACGGAAGGTAAAAAACTAATTCACTCAATTTCTTGCTACTATTTCCGAGAGAAGATAACTCCCACATACATATTTTAAGGTCACCCACATTAGCTGGAGAGGCTCAAAGGGAATTAAATGTAATGGATCACCTCTGAGATCAGCACTAACGATGAACAGTTTGCTGTTTAAGCAAAAGCTGTGGGTAAATCTCACACGGAGATTAGACGATGCGCCAAGAGCAGATTCAAGAGAACCAACAAGTATAATAAACTTGATGAAACAGACATCGACATCCATTCCTTGTCCAGTCGAGCGTGTTACCAATTCCCGGAGGTATGTCAGGTTGAATTATTCGAGTCGACAGGAAATTAACGTTTAGAAACAGAGAGAGGAACTGCAAACGGTCGACAACAGCGCTTAGCTAATCCTGGGGCTATAATACATCCACTGCAGCTCTGACCTGACCTACTTAAGTATGGAAGTAGCATGTCCGCCATTCTCACTTTCAACAGCTCTGTGGGCAGCTTTGCGTATGCCATGCCTATACCGCATTCCGCATAATGCTTGACTGAATGATGATGTAGTCTCAGCACCTCAGGAGTAAAGTTAGTAATTTATGACAAATGGCAGCTGTTTAACAATTATTTCTTGTGACTTCAAGGGAATTTAACATCTTCATTTCAGCATCTTTCTATCGGTAGCCATGCTGGTTTCACACGCAGGTGGTATTACACCCCTGCTGGTATTACGCTGGTTTATTCTGCACTTAGCAGGCTGTCACTGGTGTAATACCAGCGCAACACCAGCTCAGCATCGGCACTTGTGAAGCTGGGGAGCCTACTGATAGGAGAGTGAAAATTGCCCACCATTTCTTCACAAAGGCAATATTTCTCTCAGTGTAACAGCCACGGAGTGTATATGGATGGTTTGTCAGATCCCGTCAAAACTAAAAGAGAATAAGACAATGGATGATTTAAGATCGCAACAGAATGATAACACTGAAACGGTAAAAGAGGCTTACTTATTGCCGCTCCAATACTCCTGGCGTTATGTGCAAGTTAATTAATACTCTCGAAATTATTCGAATGATATTTATTTGGTAGTAGTAGCTGACTGCCTGCAGTCTCAAGTTCAACAGTACATCTGAAGCCAGCAAGCTAGTTAGAGAGCCGAATCAGCAGAAGTACTCAGCAAGCGCCAATAGCCAACAGCAACCGAAAAAAGCTTACCAAATGCAGACAGCTGGCAAGCCTCCAAGGCACTGCACAACCCAGCAGGCATACTCTGCCGTTAACCAGGATTTTGTTGATTTGAGCGCCCTGTAAGTGAAAATATGTGTTTTCCTTCCAGATTAAGAGGATAAAATATTTTATGTCCTTTCAAATTTGTCTTGAGCCAAGCAGATAGCTTTACCACATAATTTTGGCCTTTTAAATTAGCAAAGTAGTTGGTAAATGACTAGAGTTGTCTTCTCAATCATGAGGGAAAAAAGAAAACATTCTCGTATCATCAGCTTTGCTTCCATATATCTCAGAATGTAGACGTCCGTTTTAAAATCTAATTGCAGATTCTGAAAAAGCAGAATTTATTTTTTCACTCAAAAAAGATGAGGCATTATAATTATGCGATGAAAAAACCGATCGACAGAAGTACGATGATCAAGATCGTTTTTTTAACGGCGCCAAGACAAAGTAAGGCAGTAAGCGTGGAGAAAAAAGTTTATCGCATCAAAGGATAAACCAACGAAGACATAAAAACAAAGATATGCAAATGTTTTAGGAGTAGGAGGTAGCTCAGTGGTAGAGCCTGCACCTCAAGACATGCCAGTGTTAAGAGGTTGTGGGTTCAAATCCTACTGAGTCCTCCTGCTGGGCCCTCGTGCCACAGGTGTGCTCCGATCTGCCTAGAAGCCGAGAGCAACCTGACGCCGTATATGACAGCCTTGCCCTTAAGGGATTTAATTTCTTAGTGTGCAAGCATGGAGACAGACTTGCGACTTTAACCTTAATGGCAATTTATTGAGAGCCGAAATCAGCTTTTCAGAACA
>ERZ1740065.1911-NODE-1911-length-12770-cov-12.191978_pt1 | contig 12770 bp, 20 predicted proteins | sample MGYA00581738_ERZ1740065 | MGnify/ENA primary metagenome ERZ1740065 (study PRJEB43018, sample SAMN04849749) | marine metagenome | isolation source: floating plastic debris | place: Pacific Ocean | collected 2008-09-01 | study: EMG produced TPA metagenomics... | reverse complement strand
TTTTTTTTCTTTTTTTTTTTTTTTTCTTTTTTTTTTTTTTTTTCCTTTTCTATTTCTTTTTTTTTTTTTTTCTCTTTTTTTCTTTCTTTATATTTTTTTAGATTGATAGATTGAGTGAGAGAGAGAGAGAGAGGGAGAACAGAGGGAGAGAGAGAGAGGGAGAACAGAGGGAGAGGAAGAGGAAGAGAAAACTGAGAGATGTTCATTGGTCGATGTTTTTGTAGGTCGAGCCATATTGTACTACTAACCCGGAGTGCACTGGCAAGGGAGAAATAAGAATCCAGCCCAGGCGTAATCCAAACTCTCCCCGATTCAACCAGACTATGTATGAGAAGACGATTCTCGACAATTATGACGCCAGCCGTCCTGTCATCTACACTGGTTTGTTATTAACTCCATTCACAGCTTCCTGTTTTCCTCTGTCGCACTCCTGCATGTCAGTGTTCATCCCTCAGGTGCCTCTGACGCCGATAACGACACCCTGCTCTACACGATTGTGTCAGAGAACCCGGATGTGCGCAGGTATTTCTTCATTGATGAGGATACAGGTATCATCTACCTGCGTTCGCCGCTGAAGGGCGTTCAGCGAGAGCAGTTCAACTTCAAGATACGAGTGGTAGACCAGGGCTACCCAGAGAATAGTGATGAGGCTGATGTGAGGATAAAAGTCAATGCAGACAGAAGCAAACCGCTGTTTATCCGAAGCTGCGGCTCCGCGTCAGTCGATGAGGTAATGATGGATGAATAGTTCTCTAGTATTCTGATTTATCATGATAAGCTGTAAGCAGGCCTCTACTTCCCTCTGTTTGTCGCATGGTTTGTCGCTATAGAATATAAATTATGATATGAAGCTGGTTTTTAACCACCTCATACCCCCTGTTTCAGGATGCCAGCATTGGTGAGAGTGTTTGCCGAGTAGTTGCAGAAGACAGTGATTTAGCTGGCAGAATCAAATATCGCATTGTTGGCTTCAAGCCTGGAAGTGAACTGTTCAGTATTGGTGAAGATGATGGAGTGATTAGAGTGAACAGGTCTCTCTACTACGAGCCCGACAGCAGGTATGTTTGTTTTGATGGCATAGTAGTAGACTGTACACGACTGTATTTGTAAAGCAGTGTAATAAAAAAGGAAAAAGATGTGGCAGCGGTGGGATTCGAACCCACGCCCTTTCGGACTGGTGCCTAAAACCAGCGCCTTAGACCACTCGGCCACGCTACCTCGGGTATCAAAATTGGATGTTCAAGCTATATTTAAATAGTGTACCATCCTCCTGCCGGGACCACCTACTAAATATTACTATTATTTTTTCTTAGTTTTTATTTTACAGATTGTTGAGTTTTTATGATATTTATGGCTGACGCTGCAATCTAGAGGTATCTCAATCTGAGTCCTCACGTTTTTGGATTTTATATTCACAGGTACCAGTTGGTGATAGAGGCGTATGACACTAGCTATCCCGACAATACAGCTATAACACAGGCTACGATAGACGTCAGACGTAACCTAAACGCCCCAGTGTTCAATCCGTCGGACTATGTCACTCGCATTGCCGATGAGCATATCGCTGTCGGCAGCAGTATAAATATTACTGTCACCGCGACAGACGAGGACGACCCTGTGAGTACTACTCCATATCTACCTTCTCTACTACTACTTACTCTATTCTTGGTAATTACTAATTACCTTGACTCTGCCTGTAGCTGGTACCAAAGGGTCAGTTCGAATACTCCATTGACACTAACAGCACTGGTGCGCAGTTCTTCTACGTCCAGCCCAAGACGGGCAGGATGTCGATTGCACGACCTCTGAGTGGCGACACAAGAACAAGTTACACGCTGACTGTGCGCGCGACGGACAGGGGCACTCCGTCCCAGTCGGGGGTTGCCACTGTCACCGTACAAGTCACCAGGAACGAGAACTGCCCCGTCTTTGACTTGCCATTCCTCACCACCACCGTACCGGTGTCGGAGAGAGTCGGTTCCGTTGTCTTCACTGTCACGGCCAGGGATGTCGACTCGGGCCGTAACGGAGATGTCTCGTACTCAATCCTACCCGGCAATGGAGCCTTGGCTTTGTTCTCCATCGACTCATCCAGTGGTGTGTAGGAGTAACATCTGCCGTCTGCCGACAGCCCACTGCTTCCATTGCTGACATCTGCTTTCTCTCCATTACAGGTGAAGTGTCACTGAGCACAGGCGTGGGTGATGAGAGAGTGAACACGTCTATAACTATAACCATCCAGGCTGCAGACGGTGGCAATCCGCCCTGCACTGTCCAGAGGCAGATCACCATCCGCTTCGTTGATCCAAGCGTAATTAGGTAGAGTAGACAACTCCCAATACCAGTCGCGTTTGTGGCCAGTCACTGACTGAGTGTTCTTTTCTCACAGGTTCACGCTGCCTGAGTACGTGAAGGAGGTAGACGAAGACCTAGCTCCAGGAACTCTTATCGTCAATGTGACGGCTGTATCAGCATCGCCCCCCATAACTTACAGCATCGTCGCTGAAGGAATCATTGGCAATCTGTTCAGCATGGAGTCGGCTACGGGACGCATATTCCTCAGAAACAGATTGACCTCCGACCCCGAGAACAGAGTTGAGTACAGGATACCGATTACCGCTCGTGACCTAGATAACTCGCTCGCCTTGTCTACGGTCAAGGTCATCGTAAGGCGAAACAAACACGCGCCTATAATTGCCAACGCCCGCAACATCACCATCAGTAGATCTCAGGCTATCTACCAGACAATAACAGTAGTGAGAGCGACCGACCTTGACCGAGCGAACACGCCCAACTCTCAGATCAGGTGAGGCAGACGATCAGCAAGTCAGTCTGTCGATGTGTTTGTAGCACAGGTTTCACTATGTGTGAATTTTCTCACTCTCAGGTACCGAATTGACTACAGCCAGTCAGAACCTGTCACCTCCATCAACTACTTCTCTATCAATGCCACGTCTGGAGCGATCTACGTCCACAGAAGTCTGGAACTAGACACTCTCAGGACCTCAGTATACAAGCTGAAGGTCATAGCTGAGGACCAAGGTATGGAAATTACCACCTACACTCTACAAATCATTTCTGCATTGGGTACTCGGTAATGTGATTGTCCTTCCTCAGGAACTCCGTCTAAGTCGGCGTCTGCCTCTGTCTTCATTGGTATCAGAGACAATCGACCTCCGCGCTTCTCTGAGCCTGTATACACGGCCAGCCTGGTGGAGGAGGTGAACATAGGCGAGTTGGTGCGAACCGTCTCTGCTAACGATCCCGACGGGGACAAGATCACCTACAGCCTCAAGGTCAGCAGTCCGTCTGCCTCTCCCCGCGCTGACCTAACCTTGACCCACTTATGCCTTTCATTCACCCTGTTACAGAGCTCGCCCGACTCAGCCAAGTTCAAGGTCCTTCTCAATGTCGGTACAGTGGTCGTCGAGCAGCCGCTGAACCGCGATGTCGGCGATTACAACTTGACCCTGATAGCGACAGACAGCGGCTCACCGGCGCTGTCGGACGAGGCACAGCTCATCGTCAGCATGACGAGAAACCTGAACCCGCCGATCTTCCTCTCCAACTACTCCGTAAACGTGTCAGAGTACGCCGAGATCGGACGCAGCGTCGTCAGAGTGGAGGCGGAGGACGCTGACCCATCTGTCTCTCCCAGCGGTCAGCTGACTTATGAACTGCTGCCGGGCGCAAGTCCAGGCGCTGTTGACTACTTCGCCATCGGTAGCTTTGACGATGCGCAGCTGATCACCGTCAACAAATCGCTCAAAGACTACCCAGCCGATAGCATGCGCTTCAGAGTACAGGTCAAGGATGGAGGCCAGCCTTCAAAGATGGCTGTCGCTTATGTGCATGTCAGGTACGGCAGTCTACAACCCCTCTATGACCTCTGACCTATGACCTCTATGACCTCTGTAATATGTGGTATTACACTACGATATCCTGTAGACATACTTTTGGTAATGTGGTTCTATTTATAGTGCTGGTAATGATTTCCTCAGCAATCAAAAATTTGCTATGATGTGATTTGGATTCGTCTTCTCTTGCTCTGTTCATCAGATTTTGTTATTACACTATCTTCCGTTATTGTAGGATCCTGCGTAATGAGTACGATCCAGCATTCCTGCTAGACAACTACAACGCAACAATCAGCGAGTCACATCCTGTCGGCCAGGACATTCTCACTGTCAAGGCCAAGGATGATGACGAGATCCTGCAAGGAAACACGCGAAACAGCCGCATCAGATACAGCATTGATCCTAGCAACACCAAAGCTGTCAGGTACCGATAACTCCTAACATATCCACAACATTTCACAACGTCTCTTTTCAAGACTTTGTTTCTAAAAAACCCTGAAACAGTTAAATAATGAATTGATTATCAAACAACTCTTATGAAATCACTTAGCTCTCAAGGTCTCCTCAAGGTCACGATACGAATTATATCGTTCAGATTCTTCCTGCTCGATGCCGTGACCGGGTCACTGACTGTGAGAACGCCACTGACTCTGGACGATGAGGATCCAGATTACTACACGTTCTCCGTGATCGCTGAGGATTCTGGGAGACCGTTCAACCGCAGCACGTCTGCGCAAGTGAACATTAAGATCAGCAGAGGAGTGGAGAGACTGGGCGTAGGCTTTGACTATGACAGCTACACATTCGACGTGGATGAGAACACGCAGTTTGTGCGCAGTAAGTTAATCATAGACAACTAAATACGTATGCTCATTGCATGTCTATGTGAAGAACGTTTAGTGACCTATTACTGATAGAATGAGCTTCTCGTATTTTCGTCTTCAGGGATGAAAGTGATAAACGCAGACGGACGCAGGTTTGTCTGTCAGGTAGTCGACCCGCCATCCGGCTTCACGGTCGAAGCTGACCAGACGGATGAATCATGTGTCCTCTCTCATCCTGGCCTTGATTATGAGACAGTCGCCCAGGTAACCATGAAAGTGAGAGTTGGATTGGAGGGCCAGCCGTGGAGCAACCAATCAGGCGCCGGATACCATTCAGAGGCCAATGTAAGTCACACTTCGTCACACTGGTCTGTTAGTTAACATCGTTACTCAACGGTTGTGTTGGTTATTAGGTTATCGTTGATATCATGGATGCGAATGACAACGATCCCGAGTTCCAGTATAACCTTGACCCTTCGATTGGAATGTACCTGGGTCTGGTCTCAGTCGGGCCAGAGGGCGAAGAGTCACCTCCCAACACCTGCCTCCTGCGTGTCACTGCCACTGATGCTGACAGTGGCGATAATGGCAAGGTATGACGACTCCGACTAGTGGTTTCTCTATTGACTACCCTGCGACCCATGTAACCAACGTCTGCCGTGTCCTTAGATTACGTACGAGCTGCTGCTACAGAAAGATCTGAAACTGTTTTCTATCGGAGAGACTGATGGCTGCATCAGGAACAAGCAGTATATCAGCGGTTCAGTGGAATACTATGACCTCCCTGTAAGTGATCACTTGCCTCTCCGAGGAACTCGGTCTAGATGTCTATCACTCACTACAACTACAACATATTTAATTTTGTGACTAGATCTCCGCAAGGGATTCCGGAGTGCCATCCAATGAAGCTAGTACTAAAGCCAGAATGTTCACAATTGAAGACGTGAACAGAATGGTGCTTGTGATAAATAAGAATTCAATAACCGAGCAGGAACTCGAGAGTTATCGTCTCCTGCTGCAGAAGAGGATTGGAAAGGAGGTTATCATTGGTAAGCATACACCACCAGTAGAATTTATCAACCATTAAATGTATAAAGCTCTGTCATCGGCCAATGTCCTTGCAGAGGATGTGTCAGCTCGCTCCTTATTGGTCAAGAATGACTCGGCTCTCTCGTATGACAAGAGTCAGCTGGACATAACGTTCACCTGTGTGGAGAAGGATCTACAGAGTCTCTGTACTTACGATGGAAATGTTGGGTAAGTTCCAGCAACTTACACCCAGTCATATACCTTACTATAATATATATATTTACATGAAGTAGTGGTGGTAGCCTGGATGAAGCAGGAGAGGGAGGGAGGGAGGGAGGGCACAAGGGGAGGTAGGGAGGGAGTATTGCTGAGTTCGATAGTTATCGAGCCTCCAGGAAGGTGTTTCCTCTGCTAACCGTCACACCATGTGAGCTCTTCAGTTATAAATAATCAAAATTTGACGACTTATAATCAATGTCTGTCTGTTTTTTAGTAAAACCATCAGTCTGGCTGAAGCAAAGAATGACTTTGATGATGCAGGAGCCGCCGGCGTCATTGACCTTCACGCCCCCTACAGAGCAGGCTCGATAGTTGTCTCCCCTGGCCGTCAGGTACGTCATCTCTCTCAACTCCAGTCCATGTACCAAGAGACTCCGTCTACCGTGACTATACCTCCGTCTGCTGTGACCATACCTCCGTCTACTGAAACTATACCTCCGTCTGCCGTGATCAACAGGTTCTGGTGGAGAATAATTTTGCCGACTGGATGACCTGGTGGCCGTGGTTCCTACTAGCAGGCCTCATCTTCCTGCTTGCTCTCCTCGGAATCCTGCTGCTGCTCTGCTGCGCCCAGAGGTAAGCGTCACTCCCACACATGATACCCAGAAATATCTGAGCTGTATTTACAAGGAATTATTCTATCCAGGTGGAGACGGCACTACCAGGCGGGCATGTATCATGCCAACCTGGCCGGAGCTGCCAATGGTTATGGTTACGAGCACGGTTCTATGTATGGTGGCAGCGTTGTCACAAAGGGTCAGGATCTGGAGGAACAGGTCAGTAGGGTTGGTGGCCAACGGATGAAAGCATGTTTTCTCCGTTTGTTCACACACTTATATTAGTTACTGAAACCCGAGAGGCTCGTCACCTGACTTGAATGATTACAGACCTCACAGGCAAAGTTAAAATAGTTTCACGAGTTGCAAATCGTCTGCCCTGTATTGAATGTATTTGACCGGATTTCACCTACGCTATGATGGACCAAATGTGTTTGACCATTTGTTCTATCTATGATGAGATGATGTTTTTGACCAATCATCTTGTCTGTTAGAAAATATCAGGTGCTGTTGACCAATCAACTTGTTCGTTAGAGAGTGTCAGATGCCTTCGACCAATCATCTTGTCCGTTAGGAAATATTAGATGCATTTGACCAATCATTTGCATGGTTTTTAGAGCCTGTGTATGTATGTACCGCCTGAAGGTGACAATGAGCTCGGCGAAGTGAACTTTGCGTTTAGCCAAGCAGCGTTGTCTCAGGCTCAGAAAGGTGCTGCCAGAACCTCGCTAGGAGGCGCTGCGCAGTCAGGGTAAGTGGTTCGGGTTATCCAATGCTCAGCACCACGTGCCTTGTCACACATTAGACGCCATCACGTTTCGTTACTTCAGTGGTCAGGAAGAAGTTGAAGAAGTACAGCAGAGCTACAGCGAGTATTACCAGGCTGGAGGAGGCAGCCACCAGGAGCAGAATGGAGGCTACAACTCTATGGGCGGAGCCAGTCACGGAGGAGCAGCCAATCAGAGTGCCCGTCATGCGTCATCTTATGAGATGACCGACATGGGTGGTCAGAATACAATGAATAGAAGTGCCACCGGTACGATTCCACGTACTGACGTCATCGTGGATACACTGGCTGGCAGTGGTCAGAGGGGGGGCAACTACCAATCTACCACTACAACCACCCAAGCTCACCACAATGACTACGAGGAACAGGAACAAAACATGAGCTTTGCCTAGACGTTTCCCGTTTTCATGACAACGACGTCATCTAATACTCAGTAACACTCAACCTCGAAATTAACTATCATAAACTTACAGTTCAAAAAAATTTGTTCAGCGTATTTATTTTCAATGCTTTGCTGATTTACACTATATAGTTTGGTGCTAATCTGTTATAGAATTCCCTAGAGCTCAGCTACTTGTATTTATTTGTTATTGTATTCCTCCCTCATCGAGTGTTAGACCGGTAAACTCACTTCTAGATGTTTTCCACTAGCCGGTCTAGTAGCCAAGTAGAGCTCAGTTTATCTGTTTTGTACCACTCGTTGTTTTTTCCCAGAGCAAAGAAATCAATAAATATATTTATATTTACTACATACATGTCTACCACAGCACTGCGCACTACGGCACTGCGCACTACGGCACTGCGCACCACGGCACTGCGCACTACGGCACTGCGCACTACGGCACTGCGCACCACGGCACTGCGCACTACGGCACTGCGCACCACGGCACTGCGCACTACGTGATGGTACAACAGGATCGCTTACTGTGACTAGAAAATATGTGGAGTAGAAACATAAATCTCACCGTCTTTGAAAAAAATAAGACTAATATAATTTTACTGATTGCACATTGCGTCTCATGTGGAGGCGGTTGTTCAAGGATCTGTATGAAGGGGTTTATCAAAGCCATGCTGTAAACGGCTCCCTCTGGTTTCAGGAAAGTTGGGCTAACTGAGTGGAGCAAACTGGTCCATCTCCACACACTCCCTCAGCATAGCTGTCTGCTCTGAAACAGGCCAAATCACAGTTTTTACAAGCTATCGACTAGGGCTACAGACATCCAACACTCTGGTACAGGAAGTAGATGCATAGGTAGGCGGGTTTAGAAGTAAAGGAAACATATATGGCTGTCCACATGGCATATAGAGACAGAGAGTTGATGCTTACATCTAGGTACAAATAGGACAATATCTTACATACCATCGTTCAAGTTGCCTATCACCGCCTGCTTCCTCAGGAACTCGAGGCACCATTCCAGGTCTAAACCAAACGCTCTCATGTTGTGGAGGAAGGTCCTATAGTTTATCGTTTGATATTAGATAGCATGTGAGGAGACAGGACCATCTGACCAGACTTTAGACCCATTGCTTACCCAAGCTGTCCAAATATTATGTTTTCCTGAAATATTCTATCTTCAGTCTCTTCTTCAGTGGAATCCTTGCTGGAAAAGAGAAGACAACTCCATTGATTGTCTAGCTGTACTTTACTTTCGACTGCACAATCTAGCACTGGAGCGGAGGACAGGAATGATTGAAGCATGATTTCATACTGACTGTCACTGACTGTCACTGACTGCCACTGACTGACACTTGACAGGAAATACAGGCCAACAGTTAAAACTATGACTGTCTATCTCTATATCATTACAACACCGTAAGTAGAAACTAAAAATAGATCACATCAAAGATTTACCCTTCCCCATTTGCTGTATCAGGACCAGCAGGAGGTGTAGTGACAGGTTGGGTGTCGCCACCACCCACCAAATCACCAGTGTCACTGGCATCATGAAATCAGACCAGTTATCAGGTGACATGGGAAATCAGGTACCAGAGAGACCACACACAGAAAGGTCTCAGCTGAATGTCAACAGTAAGTATTCATACACTGTCATATTAGTGAGTGGCATACACATACTTGGTAGTCAGAGGTTTGTGCATCCTCTCCTGCTGCACCGCTTCGTAAAACGAAGCATTCCAGTATCGCATCGACTGCCATATTGGCTGGTTACGGAGGTATGTAGACAAGTAGTACTTCTCTGATTGGCCAGCTCGGATACCTGCTTGGGTGACAGCATCTTTAGACAAAGAGCTGACAGAACAGGTGGAAGACAAGTGCTTGCATAAACGCTACTTACCTTCGTAGTAGAAAGTGAAGCACATGTTCATCAGAATCATTGCGGGTGAGAAATCGTCTGCCTCCTGGCATTCAAACAGCACGACAGCGAAATACTGCACCAGCTGGTAAAACGTGTGCTCAGTAACAGCCTTGGACTCCACTCTCTGATCATAGAGGTGAACAAGAGCAAATATGAAAACAATGCACTTCAAAGTTATGGGGTTAGTAAAATGTTGGGGAGATAGAAGCCCCTAGAGGTGGTGGGCAATGCTTTAGACTAGTGACGCAAGGGTCTATATATAGAATGATTCGGCTGGTCGATATGGAGCCGGCATTGGACAACAGGATATTGTGTGGAACTGGAAATGTGGAGGTGTTAGTCGTAAAATATTGACAATCATTATTTTACCTTTTCGGATATGGATCGAGCAAAGTGGAGTCTGAAGCTGCCATCCTGCAATAAGCAGACAGTACGCATGCCATACGCAAGTCTTGTTGAATGCCTCAAAGGAACGTAGGTGTAATTGGTTTATCGATAATCACGAATCGCAGTGTAAATAACAGAAGCGCTGTGTACATCCTTTTCTAGTAACAAACTCATTGACAAATCGCTACTGACAAACAGAAGATTACTTATAGGCGAGACTGCTTACCCTGACACAGCGTCCAAACTTAGCCTTGTCTTCACTTGTGTTCGTGCCACTAAAAATAGACAACTTATTCATCAACCGCATAGATGTAACAATCTGTTGTGAAATACGATAATTAATGGCCTGTAAAAAATTGCACTTTCAGTTACACTGGAAGAATCGGTCACACTGCCCATCACACCACCCATCACACCACCTGGCACACTGCCCATCACACAAACAAAGGGAGGCAAATCCAGTTAACTTACTCTGAAAATATGTTTTCAACAAAGTTGGTAGCAAAGTCTCTAAGTGCTTGGGCCTCTTCATCGTATATGGAAGATCCAGTCGAGTCGAGGGAGTTGAGGGAGTCTGATCGTCGAGCGAACTCGGAGTATATGGGCTCTGAGGACTCGTCGCTGTAAGGTACACATCATGACATTGACGTCTGTTTTGCTCTCGCGGCGTGCGATAGTGCAAGTTGCTTACCCCGAGGACTCATAATCCAACACGCTGTCATCTTCGCGATGCACTATTATTTCCGCGCCACACACTGCTGCTGAACTTAGGTTCTGCATTGAATCAAAGTTTATTAGGTTACTATCTGGCACCAGTAAAGTCCTTTTACCATTAGATCGTTTCTGATTGGTTGCCTTAGCTGATGGCTTCTTCTGATTGGATGCCTCTGAGAATGAAAACTCTTGGACAGCCGTGGAGGGACTGATCAACGTTGTTTTCGAGTCTGGCGGTGTAAGCCCAGCCTTGACTTTGGCTGCCACGGTGTCAAGGTAAACTTCCTCTGCTGTGAAACTGTCTTGCCGCTTGCCAAGTTTCTTCCGCGCTGGAATTGGTGCTGAATCATGAACAGGCGCGTCGTTGGCGAGACTTTCTCCAAATGTGGCCTTGTCACTACTAGCGCAGTCACTGAGGTCATCAACTAAAGTAGTGTCCACTAGGGGGGCGCATTCCACCTCCGTACTTGCTGCACCATCAGATCTCAAGCTAGCTTTGTCATACTGCTGTCTTACTGAATTTAGTTTCTGTTTGACGGAATCCATGAATGTGAAGCTCCTGGCAGACGTCTTGTCGTCACCTGACGCCTCTGTTCCATTAGGGCTCGCCTTGTCTGATCTTATCCTTGATGTGAAGTCATTCCACATGGTTGATCGCTTAGTTGACAGCGAGTCCAGTATATTCCCATTTCCACTGCCAACACTCTTTTCTGACTGGTCCTCTCGGTCCTTGTCAGGGTCAGAGTTCAAGCTGAATCTTCTCTTTATGAAGTTCATAGTCTTAAAAACTACTAAAAACAAAACCAGCGTCACTGTATGGAAGTTTGACTGATGTATGAATAGCGTGGCACCTCTCCAACAGGAGATCAGTCTGTACTAGTGTATCTGCAAGGCAATTATCTCGAGTGGTCTCTGCACATGCTACTTATGGTGCCGGCCATTGATTTAAGCCGGCACACACCAATGGTTTTTATGAGGGCAACGCTGACCTGTTCATAGCGTATAACAGAGCAAATGTTCACCACTGCAAAGGCCAAATGCGGGTAACATACAGACTGTCACTGTCACACCCACGAGTCAACATCTGTCCAAGTATCCGTGAACATTACCAAAGTGATGTTAAAGCAATGATAGGAGATATACGTACCTGACTATGTTCACCCAGTGAAACAGTCTTCAATCACCAAACGTTGACGACCAGCAGAATCAAAGCATACAGCTTACTCACACCACAGCGCAATCAATAAGATTAGATGGACAGGCTGCAGTACTGTGCCCAGCGTAACAGCGCCCAGCGTAACTGCATCAATTCACTCTATCGATTCCGCTACGTCAGCTATATCAAAGAATATTGATCATATCTGCGTCAGTGTGGTTTGCCCGCGATGTTGACCCGGCATGTACTTCCACATGAATGGTGCATAAGCCAAGCAGCACATTTGTGGGTTATTACTTGCGTCTCCACATTGGCGTCAATCACAACTCTGCTGCACACTCGGTATTCGACGTTAGAGAGCTGTTAATGCATGAACAACTGAATAGTGCGTAGACTCCTATGTTAGATATTCACATGAGATAACAACTCCCAATGGGAATCTTCTGAAGGCATTATTGGAGTTGTCTGTTCTTACTGCAATGACAGCTGCATTTTAAAAACTGAGTCAACTAGATGAGAATATTATAGGTTGACGACCTCCCAATCTATCTACATCCTATCCACCCCCTACCTATATACCCCCACCTATCCACCCATCTTACCCGCCCCTACCTATCCACTCCCAGCAGCAGCTCTGTCCTTAGTTTCTCATTATATTCTGAAACTTTCCTATTGGCTTTCTGCTTTTCTCCTATTTACTAGCTGCTTCTTCAAACATCTGTCAGTGGTTAGTTGGAGGGTATAGAGATGACACGGAGCCAGTGAACAAATCTGATAGTCGATTTCTGCATCTTCTTTCTCCTCTAAAAGTCTCTCTCTCTCTCTCTCTCTCTCTCTCTCTCTCTCTCTCTCTCTCACTCACACA
>ERZ1740065.1910-NODE-1910-length-12775-cov-11.438679_pt1 | contig 12775 bp, 11 predicted proteins | sample MGYA00581738_ERZ1740065 | MGnify/ENA primary metagenome ERZ1740065 (study PRJEB43018, sample SAMN04849749) | marine metagenome | isolation source: floating plastic debris | place: Pacific Ocean | collected 2008-09-01 | study: EMG produced TPA metagenomics... | reverse complement strand
CCTCTTGGGGGGTCCGGTCCTGTGCGCCTCCGGGGGGCCTTTCCTCCACCCCCCCCCCAACCCCCCCCCCCCCCCCCCCCCGGCGATACTCAATTATCTAACCCCCCCCTGCGTTGAATTGTCTAGTAAATGGCGTTTCTTACGTTAGTCGGATACTTCCTCTTAATATTTGACTAGAGCTGAACTACCAAGTGTCTACTGTGTCGTCTACCGCATATAGCCAATTATGAGCCTCATCGAGAAAGCAATGCTGATCGAACGTTCAGCTCTTAGTGTTTGTGCTTTGCTAATAATTTTCTATTTGCCATTAACAAATTCTCTTGCATAGCTATTGAGTTTGTAGTAATGCTTCATATGCCATTTGCAATTTTTCTGAGTATAGCTATTAAGAGGATAGCATTTTTTGTATGTCATTTACAACTTGTCTACGTGTAGTAACTGAGCTGGCAGTAGTTTTTTATGTGCCATTTACTCCTTTAACCTGTGGTGCTAGTATTAATGCTTCATATGTCGTTTACAATTTCTCCTGTTTAGTTGTTGAGATCAATGGTGTTTTTACATAGATGAAGAGAGCGATGGTAAGACAACTCCTAAATCTCACCACCTATTAGAAGTGTGGGATTGCAGGCGTGCGTGTGTGCGTGTACCCGTTTGTGTACGCTACTTTCACACATAGTACATGTTACCCATCACGCTGTTAGGGATACAACTACTTGCCTTTAACTGTTCCATCAACTTGTGTCGATCCTGAATAATCGATTGACGTTCTGTCCGCAGCCCGAATGAACCTCGAAGGTGACTTGCACTATCATTGGTTTTTATCTCCCCCTGTACATTGATCTGAGCATCTGCTCACTGCCCGCTGCCAGTGCTGCATTCCGATTTCTGTGATGTGGTGCTGCTGAACCTAGTGTCATTTAGACCATAATCGTAACCACCACGCTCTTTTCCGTGTTCTTGATAGCTCACTCACGCTCTCTCTCTCCCTCTCTCTAACTCGCCTGGTAGTCTCTCCTCTGGATTTCAATCTTCACTTTTAAACTTCTTTAGTTTCTATTCGTGGTTTTAGCAACTGTTCACTAGCCCGTGTGTCGCGTGCGCATGTGGCTGATTTTAGAGCTGAGCATCAGATATGATTTTCGTGTTTTAAAACAGACATTCCGTCGCATTTCAGACTTTCCCATCCATCCTCCCATAAAGGAAGGCGATCCATTCGATGTGAAGATGCAGGATAATCTTAACTTTACGATGAAGATGGTGGACGGCGTGATGCATGTGTACGAGAGCAAGGCTATGGCCGAGCAGGGTAAACCTATCGAACTACCGTACCCGGATCGTCTCTCCTACCTCTCCGAACTCAACCTGATGCTGGCTCTGATCAGCGACGGCCCACTGTATGTAACGTCTACGTCTCTCACTGTGTAGAGAGTACAACCATCTGATGTCGATGTCAATATTTCATCATGTTTTAGGTTTCCTTTTTATCAACTCTATTATTGTTGTTATAAAACAAGATGGAAGATTAAGTTATCTCCTATATATGTTGTAAATCTGCTCCAATCAGGAATCGCCATTTGCTGTCGGCCACACCCTTTCAATACACGACTCAAGGCCTATGTATTTCACTGCTAACTGTTGACCACTCGTTTGGTAGGAAATCGTTCGCGTACAGGCGCCTGCAGTATCTGTCCTCTAAATACCAGCTGCACTGTCTGCTGAACGAGAACCTGGAGTCCGTGGCTCAAAAACGGGTGCCGCACCGCGACTTCTATAACATCAGGAAGGTCTGTGCTAAGTTTTCTTACCTTCATGTGATGAGAGCGTAACTTATGTCCAACAGAAAACTGGTGTGTGTGTATGTGGGTCTGTAACAATTTAATTTCAGATTGTACCGCGCAGCGATTGGCTGATAGATCATGAGCCGCTCTTTGATTCGCCGCTTAAGTATGTACTAATCTGTAAGTGGCTACTCGCAGGTGGACACGCACATCCACGCATCGTCCAGTATGAATCACAAACACCTGCTCCGATTCATCAAGAAGAAGATCAAGACAGAGAAAGACAATATCGTGGCCAAAGACAAGAAAACGGGAAAGATGATGTCACTAGATGAGGTAATTCACTGGTCCTGGCTACTAGCGATAGAGTAGATAAGCCCTGAGCGGTTTTTTTTTCAGAGAGATACGGTAGACAGCTCGCGCTGTATCGGCAGCTGGCATTTCAGCAGACGCATCATTTCCTTTCTGTACGTCCGGTTGAGTATGGTGTAGATGAGAGGATTAATCCCCGCCTGCGTCATTGCGATCCAGAATAGCGACGCCGCCAATCCGTACGGCATGGGCGCGTTGAGGGCGTAGGCTAGCATGCCCGCACCCAGCGGTATCCAGCAGATATTAAAAACCCCGACTATTGCCACAATCACCAACGCCGCCTTCCACTCGTTTGACACCTGCTGCTCCTCAAGATCATCTCCCCTCGTCGACGTACTCCTGAGCGTGTTGACGGCAATTTCCTTGTTGTGCCGCCGTACCTCCTTGTGTATCTTTATATACGTGTAGATTATGATGGCATCAGGCAGCATGAGATCAAATATGTTTAGCATCACTACATAGAGGGGATAACTCCTCATATTTGGTCCGCATATGTACATGTCGGGTAGGAGTGCGTAGCTGTCCGAATAGTGCAGCATCACGCCATTGTGTACTATGATGAAGAACCAGAGTATGATGGAAATGTACTTGACGTACTGGACGTAAAGGTCGTGTCGGAACGGGTACAGTATTGCCAGGTAACGCTCCACGCTGACCAGACAGAGCGCCCAGTTCGACGCGCACGTCGCTATTGTCAGCAGGAAAGCGGTGACAGTGCAGCCGAGATCCCCAAGCTGCCAGCCACCTGTCAGGATAGTGTTAATGGAGAGAGGTATCAATGAGCCAAGCAGCAGGTCGCTTAGCATCAAGTTGCTCATCAGAAAACCTGCCAACAATAAACTGGTGTCACAGGCAGCCATCATGATATATGTCAGTCATTCCGCCATGATATCGAACTCACCCGTCGCGTTGCGTAGCCTCGGATTGAAGCATATTAGTATAAAGACAAACAGGTTTCCCGATACGATGATGATGTCGAGAAAGCACAGATATATGACTCCCACGCTCTCAAAGCCGTTCATGTTGTCAGTCAGTCTCTGGCTAGTCTTGATAGCAACATATCGTTGCGTCTACGGATGTCTGCATCTGATTCGGAGCTCGAGCGAGGACTGAGTCACACCCGGGCGCTTCTCATTCTTTTCAATCAATGCTTATTGCTTTACACCGGCTCTATAATTTTAGCCTGTGGCGCTCGTTCTCAGTCTACGGTACGACAGCCTCCCACTGTTTTGAGCAGTTGGTGACATTTCAATAATTATGTTGACATTGTAGGTTTTCAAGAGCGTTGGAGTGACCGCATACGACCTGTCCGTCGACGTACTGGACGTCCACGCCGTAAGTGGAATACGTCGTGCTCATACGTGACTGAATCATTAATTTAATGAGGAAACAGCTCCTAGCCTGTAATCTGATCAGTCTTTGGTCCTGATAGCGTGCCCTGAGGCTACGGCGGACTGATCACACCGACATATCAACTGAGCTTTGATATATTCGCTCTGATTTCAGGACCGCAACATGTTCCATAGATTCGATAAGTTCAACGCCAAATACAACCCGATCGGAGCATCCATTATCAGAGACATATTCATGAAGACGAGCAATGAGATCGAGGGACGATATTTTGCCGAACTGATGAAGGTGATTTCATGGCGATGAATATTGCCTGCGATTTGTCATACTGTACATAGGGAAATGTCATGCAAAGGGAGGAGAGGGCTTCAAGCTTGCAAAAGTGCAAAATTTCAGATGATAGATTGAACCCTATTTTTTGTCATATTTCGTTTATTAGTAAGCTAGTACTGTCAGGTTTGAAACCGATGTATTATATACTCTATTGTATCACAAAATCTTCTCTCAATGCAGTACGACAATACTTCAGTATGGAGGTGTGCTCTACCATTTTTTACTGAGTACAGTTACTCATAGTTCGTATTAATCTAATTTACCATCGCCTCACTACGTTTCAACTTGCGCCATCTTATGTGGCAGGGGGAGATAAAACTCACTTTGTGACTAAATTCCATTTTTATAACACGTTTTTGTCACTCTATATATTTTACACTATTGGTCGATATCGTGTCTAGGTGTTAGCAAATAATCTCATATCTGAATTCGGTTTTCATCCCTGTCTATATGTACTGCGATATAGCCGACTACAATAGACTGTAACACAGCATTTCTTTGTGAGCGTTACTTCTGTGTTTTTTTATATTTCTGAAGAAATGTAAGAGAATAGTATGCAGTCGGTGTATGAAATAGAGGAATGCTTGCTTGTTATATCGGCTGAAAAATGAGTGAAAAGACAAGGATTAGGCAAACGCAGAAGTTCTTGTTTTACATTAAATATATCACGACGTAGACTACAGTACATAATATAGTATAGAGCACGCTACAGACTACAGGCGCTGACACATTGACGTCTGTTTCTACAGGAGGTGATGAGTGATCTGGAGGAGTCAAAATACCAGAGCGCTGAGTTGCGACTCTCCATCTATGGCAGATCGCGTTCCGAGTGGGATGACCTTGCCAAGTGGGCGGTCAAGTTTAAAGTTCACTCCCCCAATGTGGCATGGATGGTTCAGATCCCAAGGCTCTTGTGAGTACAACCCAACCTTACAAATATCTCTTAGTTTGGGTTCAACTCATTCCCAGTACTGCCTAATTGTTACCTCACTTGCAATGGTTTTCTTCTTGCCTAAAAGGACTTTTACCTTGTCTACAAGGTTTTTACCTCGCCTACAATAATTTCTGCCTTACTGTAGAACTGGATTTTACAGCAACAAAAATATTAACCTTTCCTTGAAAATCATTAAGAAATAAAAATGATAGTGATCCCATAACTGGGAAGACAACTCCTATGAAAGGTATAAAGGGCAAAATTTCTATAGTGAATTCCAACATTAGCAATCATTTTTCATCGCTATTTTCGCAGCCGTTAGACTGTCGCTATTAAATCCGGTTCTACAGTACGTAGAAGGGTTTTTACCTCACATACAACAATTTGTTTATCAAGGTTTTACCTCACCTAAAAGGGTTTCTACCTCGTGTATAAGAATTTTACCTGGCATAAGGAGCTCGTGCAGAGATACAGGACATTTTATGCAGCTGTTATTCAGTTTACGCTGATAAGAAGAGACTCAATATTTCCAAGAAACCCAGCCTACTTGTCATAAAACGTGTCATCAACTCCTACTCAATGCAAACAAACACAGCCAAGTAACCCAGCGGAAAGTTCAAAGACCTTTTCACAGACAAGCGTAGGGACAGAGTTCTAGTCACCATGTGTGCTATAGCCCGCAGGCCTATAGACAGCCGGTACACAAGTACTCATCAGTGGTCAGTGGATGCCTTTGCTATCTACTGGTCAGTAATATTGTAGAAATCACCTGCGTGACTTGCAGCATGCTCAGGTTGGGTGTTACAGCTAGAATAGGTTGAGGCATTGTATCGTGTAGCGTGGTTGATGTAGTAAACGACTCGATGATGATGAGATGAGAGATGAGCGTGACTCTATGATACTTTTGTGGTGACGTCTATGTAACAAAGCAGGAGCCAAAGATCTCCAAAGAATTGCTGAATAGGTTTTATAAATCTCATCGATCAAAATGTCAACAATCGAAGCTACGTGTTTTCAGCTTGAATTTATTTCTATTCAATCTCTGTTATTTGAGCATCGTGATCAATTTTTTCGGCTAATTATTATATCACCTCTTTACTTTGCGGCATTAGATTATCCTTTTCGAGAGGTAAAATCCTCCCTATTTTACTTATTTTAGCAGTTGAAATGAACACAGATTTAATGCCATTCATTCTATTCACAAACATGGCAGTCATGACAGATTCCCACACTCTTGGGGTCCTAATTTTGTCAAAAACACTCAGTTGAGACACACTTATATCTTCTGACAATTCATCCATGGTTAGTATCGAGTGAACCGCCGTTTAATTTTATTATTTGTTCTGACCCCTTTGGAAAATAGTTGACTGAGTCAGGTATGTCTTCTGAGCCTCATCCTCCTCCCAGTGGCCCTCTAGTAAGACACCTAATGAAACGATGCATTCGCGAGAACTAAAATTGCAAGAGAATTACTTCGAAATGTTTCAAAACTTAATATTCCTCCATACCAACATATCAAAAATAGTTATACTGTAAACTGGAAAATGATTGCGAGAAAAAACGAATGAGTTAATTGCGATTTGCTATAATCGCAAAAAATGCAATATTTCCTCTTTCAGTCAGTAGTTCACATGGGTTACTGGAATTCACATTTATCTTACAGCGCAAATAATTTACGATCCATAAAGTTTAGTCAAAATCACAATCAGTTTCAATCACAATAATTTTTCAGTCTACAGTATCCCATTGGTAAAGCTACAGAATCAGCATGTGACATACTATTCTCTCTACGCCTGCCCGCAGTTCCTGATTCATACGTCTTGTGTTTCTCAGTGACATTTACAAGGTAAACAAGCAGCTCGAGAACTTTGAGCAGATGCTGGAGAATATATTCATGCCGCTGTTTGAAGTGACAAACAACCCGGCGAGTCATCCGGAACTCCACGCCTTCCTCCAACATGTGAGTCACATATCTCTACTAAGTTAACTGCAGTTTTTGGCAGTTGTCCTCTCTTGCATCTGGTCCTCCTAGTGATGCCTGGGTCTAATAGACAGAGTGCAATTATAGCTGCCACGAAGATGTAGTAGTGTAGAGTGAGTCTGGTGATGGTACAGACACTTGTCCATTACTATAGCTCAATTACTTTATAACTGGAGTTGTCTTCTTCCCATTTAGTGTGGGATTTATGCAAAGATAAGGAATCAAGATTGCAACAGGTTTTTCTTGTGTGGACAAATTTTTCAATCGGACACATAGAATACTGTAAAAGTGGAATCACTAGCAGTAGAAATATTTAACATTTTCCCAAAATGAGCGAAATAGTGAGAAAGAAATACTGGTATTTGTGGATGGAGCCAATTTCAAAAATATATAAACACCTTCCCAACAGAATAAACCAACATCTACGAAGTCATGAACATGCCTACGATCATGGGGGAGTTTTCTATTAACTATGAGATGACAACTCCAATGGAAACTTAAGTGTATTTATCATTAGCAGAATCCTTCGAATCGCTATATTCTGGATCCACCTCTGTATTCTGGATCTGCCCCTATATTCTGGATCCGCCCCTGTATTTGCTAAATATTTTTCCACGCTAAATTTTCCACTTTTACAGTAGGTGCACTGACACATATTTTGCGAATATTTCTCTGCCAATTGATGTTATTCGCGAATTGACTACTCAAAGTTTGATCATGCAAATTGTCAATTTGCAAAGAAATTCTGTTTCACAGAACGTATAGAGGCATTATAGCTTCACACCAAATTGAGAAGACAACTCCAGCCACATTGCAAAGCGTCAATATCTTACTAAAGAGGAGGATCTTCAGTGATGTAACTCTTGGAGGTCAAGTTGATTTTGTATTTATCTCCCCTGTGTACGTAGGTTAGCGCGATCGACTCCGTTGATGATGAGTCCAAACCTGAAACTGTCATATTTGACAAAGACACGCCCCTTCCACGCGATTGGTCAACCACTGAGAACCCGCCTTACTCCTACTATGCCTGGTACACATACGCCAATATCGCCGTGCTGAACCACTTCAGGAGGTGAGTTCAATATCTCCACGCCAAGCAGAATTGTATCGGAATAAGTTCCCAACTTGGTTGATTGCCTATCCACATTCATGACATTGATCGACCTTCTAGGTGAAGGTCAAGTAGAAAACTAGGAATTACCAATTTAGTTATGGCAGTCCAAGTTGAGGAAAGTTCATGTGCGTACCTAAAACGTACCTGAAACGTACCTGAAACGTACCTGAAACGTACCTGAAACGTACCTGAAGCGCGTAAGGTATGCCTGGGGCCACCTAGCAGGGCCCTAAGGGTGCGTAAGGTTTGATCCAGGAATGTGTTATGGAGTGGCCTGACAATGCGGGATGACTCGTCCGTTGGATATGCATAAAGAGGCCGTAAATTTCATCAGAGGGGAATTTCTTAGGCAGCCTTCTGTGACTCTCAGATGGGCCCTAGGTAAGCCCCAGGTGGGTCTTGGATAGACCTCTGGTGGACCACAGGCTGGCCATGTTCACTGAATTTCTTAACCTCCACCAGCTGTAGCTATTGCAACGGCCTGAATATTAGATTTTAGTCATATGTTGTGAAGAAGTTTCCTTGCGCTCTCATGGCATGATCAGTCCATCTCAAACTCTCCCAGTTTTCAGTCTCCGTTGTAATCTCGTATTCATTGCCGATACCCCTTTATATTTTAGTGACCGAGGTCTCAACAAGCTAAACTTTAGACCTCATTGCGGCGAGGCGGGCGCCGCCCATCATCTGGTATCTGGCTTCCTCCTTTCTGATAGCATATCTCACGGGCTTCTGCTCAGGAAGGTTAGTAGCCTTTGGGAGTTGTCTTATCTTGAACTATTCATCATTTGATGCCATTGGTTCTGTCTGCTTGCAGGTGCCTGTTCTGCAGTATCTGTACTACCTCGCACAGATTGGCATTGCTATCTCGCCTCTCAGTAACAACAGCCTCTTCCTAAACTACAACAAGAATCCATTACCAGAATATTTCGGTCGCGGGCTGAATGTCTCATTGTCTACCGATGACCCTCTACAGTTCCACTACACAAAGGTGTGTATGTCTTTCACTCCACCGCATTCAGCTCAAACTCAACAAAGGTGTGTACTGTAGAACCAGATTTGATAGCAACAGAAATGTTAGCATTTCCTTCAAAATCATCAAGAAATAAAAATGATAGCGATCTAATTATGGCGATCCCATAAATGAGAAGACAACTCCTGTCTAAGGCATTATGGGTATAATTTCTATAGCGAATTCCGCCGATAGTGATCATTTTTTGTCACTATTTTCGCGGTCGTTAGGCCAGCGCTATCAAATCCGGTTCTAAAGTATGTCTTTCACTCCGCCGCGTTCAGTTCCTACTCATCTGTACCCAATACCTGACTGGCCCGTCTGATGGTGCCGTTTCTCTACAGTGTTGTACGTGAGAGAGTAAAGTTGATGTTGTGAGAGATGGTTTTTATTTGTCTGCAGGAGCCACTGATGGAGGAGTACAGCATTGCTGCTCAAGTCTTCAAACTGAGCTCATGTGACATGTGTGAACTGGCTAGGAATGGCGTCCTGCAGAGTGGCTTCTCGCATGAGGTGAGCTCTATCAACCTTCACCTTCAGTTTGTGTTGACACGTGTTGCTTGGCAACTACATAAATTGTTTTGTGCAGACTAAATCCCATTGGCTGGGACCAAACTTCACAGAAGAAGGTATGGCAGGAAATGACATCACAAGGTCTAACATTCCCGACATCCGTGTTGCCTACCGTCACGAGACCTTTACTGAGGAGATGACCTCCATCATCGAGGCTGTCTTAGAGAAGAATGCTGTCGTCAATGGTTCCCGTTAATTGGCCCGTCTGCCTCATCTCTGATTGGACCGTCATGGCCCCTCCTTCCCCCTATCATATCACTCACTATGCTATATCTATCCTCGCTGTGTAGTAGTCTGTATTGTTGCTCTTCCCACAGCTGGTAATTATACCACTGAAACCCAGACAAAGACTACCCACAATCCAATTTTATCCAATCGCTTCCTGTACAGGCAATGTCAAGGTCAGGCTACATAGTATTATTAGCTGCGTCTACAGACAGTATTACCTTACGTATCTAACATAGAGGGAGAGAGATGGTACTAATGCTATTGTCATCTGACACCAAACGAGTCAGTTTACACGTCACCTAGCAACATGCACTATTTAATATTGCATCATGCAACATAACATGAAGCAGTTAATGTTGACTCACGCCAGGGAGATAAGATACTTGTTTATTTACAATGTATTATATATTATCTGTTAAAACTTATTTTGTTACTTGTTAATCCAGTTGTAAAATAAAACTACGCTTAATTAATCTGCTGTTCTCTTGAAGTGTTCTCTTCTTAGTTGGTTGATTGTAAATCTGTTGATGAGTTTTTCTTCACAGCAGAAGAAAACTATCATTTGACTGTAGCTGTCATGAATATCCATGCTGAGCTCAGATATAACAGAGGGATGTGATGCAGAGGGGTTATCAGCTGATGCTTTTAATTGGTGACATAATGTAGAACGATGTGTAGTCTAATTCATGGCTGCTACTTGCTATGGGAGGCTGTATTTTCCCTCAACATCAAGGAGTCTGGATGAAATAGCCGCAGCTGAAAGTCGACAAGATTTAGAACACTATCATCATCTGTGTACAACTCCAATGTTGAAGACCAATGGTCCTCTCTTGTACCTCAGCCAGCCAATGCTGCATTCATCCCCTGGCGATGCCTGTAGCCGCTATCTTTTGTTTACCATCAGAGTTATGTAACAGGTAATCCTATTAGTTGACCTGACCTTCACCTTCCCAGATTACTGCTACTGTTCAGTACCTTGGATTTATGATATAGCTATATAAATAGCACCTCGATGACCAACAATAAGAAAATAAGGCTACTGGCAGAAATCTATGGTAAATACAGTCTGTGCCAGACCAGGTACAAACAGCATTAGTACAAAGACATACATTCACTGCACTGCAATGCTCGCTTTCTCTGCAGCTACCTGCCTCTCAGAGTCATTACATAACAAAGATAGCTGCACCTGATTCTATGCCAAGAATGAGCTACACTGTGTCCTGTACTGTAGTCTGCACTATAGCCTTCAATCTGTGCGTAAGCTACAGCACTTCCAGTTATACAATGTATATGACACCCTTACACAGCTAAGTTCTGGGTTAAGAGCCCAGCTAGCTTTCATCTTACAGACCAATCAGAGGCTTTGTACAAAGTGTCTTAATTAGTGGACCAAATAAGCTAACAGAATATTTCTGAACTAATGGTTGTGGCCCTCCACTTCATAGCATAAGTTCTTCGCAGCTTGTCCATCAGCTAGTCAGAGCAGAAACTCCATCTATCATTCATGTCAGTGTGAGCTCTCCCTGGATACAAACATTTCCTTACTACTGTGTCAACTTTACCAAAAGAGCAATATTAGGGCAAAACTCCATTTTTGTGTCTCTTATATTATTATTACTATATTTATTGAAAACAAATTAGGAATTTAGTTGCACAGGTTTTAATTACAAAAGTTTACCATCAAAGCCTGACCTCTATCTGACCTCTATCTGACCACTATCTGACCCCTATCTGAATATAGAATGATAGGTGTGGAAGAGAGTATCAGTGTCAGTTTCATAACATAACCGTGCTGCAAAGTATTTCATCTGGATCAGATTTGATTATGTAGTGGATGATCCTAGAGTTGTCAGTTGACATATCGCTATGTAAACCAAGATGGTTAGCCAATCACATCGCTGCAGTAGGCCTTCTTGTAAGAGTGCCTCCGTCCAGCGCAGCACAAGCTGTAGTCTAGGGTCCTCACATGGCTCTGGTAGCTGTCCGGGCAGCTGCTAGCTGAGGCCATCAAGTAGACCCTTATTCCTCTGGTAACTGGCTCATTAATTTTAGTGCATATGTAGTCGCCTAGCAACAACACAAACAAATACTCAAAATGGCAGGCGTGGAGTTACTGAGGAGTAGTATAGTGCCGTTACCTGCTTTTTCCGAGCCGTATTCAGATCTCAATGTATCTAGTTTATCAGGCATATACTTGTCCACTGCGAATATACAGAATATGTTTTTACCACTGTCACAGCTGTCAGTACGGTCAATAAAAGCGAAGGACTTACAGTATGCACGGCACGTCTTAACGCAGGGGTAGATACTCTTACAATCACCCTTGATGGACTCTCTAACGCTGTGGTACATAACGTTCCTGACATCGACATAGTGGTATTCCGTTTCGCCATACTTGCTGTACCTCACTTCACATTTGCAGCTTGAATAATGCAGTGGTTGTTCGAAAAGGTTTCATAACTTTATAACAACTTATTAGGTGTGGTGACCTGATGCACTACTGGTACTTGCAGAGTCAGAAACAGCAGCAGCTATTTATTCATGAAGTTAATTTCGGCTGCTGTGGCTTTTAGTAGGTGGGTGAATCTATTAGAAATGTTTACTTAACCAAAGCATAATGACATCTTTATCTCTCTTCTGCACTAAAGTAAACTGTACCAGCTCAAAGGTAGTGCCAGGTAACACGGTTGAATGTCATGATGAGAATTTTTTACCAAGGTCAACCTGCGAGAGCAGCCATTCTTACCTGCGAGTTTTTGTTATCATAGCAGGGTCAGGTGTTGGGGTAGGAGTTGATGGTTGCCGTCTTGTTCTCACTGATGTAGATGGCAGTGCGGTAGACTTTAGAGGCTGTTTGGATGGCATTTTGGTAGAGGTTGCTGATTTAGTCGGTGAAGATTTGTTGACGGTTACTTTGGTTGTCTTCATCGGGGTTACTGATGGTTTAGCTGGTGATGAAACTTTAGTAGAGGACACAGGTGTTGCTGACGTCTGCAGAGTAGAAGAAGCTGGTTCTGACGTCTGCGGAGTAGAGGAGGCTGGCTCTGCCGTCTGCGGAGTAGAGGAGGCTGGCTCTGCCGTCTGCGGAGTAGAGGAGGCTGGC
>ERZ1740065.1909-NODE-1909-length-12775-cov-11.997956_pt1 | contig 12775 bp, 11 predicted proteins | sample MGYA00581738_ERZ1740065 | MGnify/ENA primary metagenome ERZ1740065 (study PRJEB43018, sample SAMN04849749) | marine metagenome | isolation source: floating plastic debris | place: Pacific Ocean | collected 2008-09-01 | study: EMG produced TPA metagenomics... | reverse complement strand
AATAAGTAAATAAATACTGTATACATTATTAATAAGTAAATAAATACTGTATACAATAAATGTTAAATAAAATAAATACTGGAGTTTGTTTGCAAGGGAACTCTTTTGCAAATTTTCACAATTGCAAAATCAATCACAAAACACATTTCAATGGTTATATAGTGATTACAGTGGTCATGAATTGTCACAAAAACTTTCTCAGTGAAGTTTTCTGGCATCACAAATACTTTTCAGCGTAAACAAATTCCAGTATACAGTATCATAGCGGACATAACAAATGTCAGAGGGACACAATGCTGATAACACGATAGGTAGATAGATACTGTAAAAGTGGCATCATTAGCGGTAGAAATGTTTAACATTGTTTCTAAATGAGTGTAAAAGCAAGAAAAACTGTTAGCGTTTGTGGATTGAGTCCATTCCAAAAATAGAGTAGAAATACCCCCTAATGAGAAACATCAGTATCTATGAAGTCACGAACATGCCTGCGATCATCGGCAAGTTTCCTAAAGATGACAACTCCGAAAAATTGTCATGATGTGACAAATCCGATGGAAACTTAGTTGTATTTATCATTAGCGATTTCCTTCAAATCGCTGTACTTGCTAAATATTTTGCCAACTTTTTTCTACTTTTACAGTATGCTTCACTTGTCACTTAGAGTACGGGACTAAAGAGGATAATTATATCATATTACAGATATTATGATAATATTATTCAGAGGTTCGAACCTGTGAGATCTCTGCTGCTCGCGATGTCTGGATCTGGATAGAGCTGAGACCTGTGTGTGGGTGTCTCTCGAAAAACTGACAGCAGGCGGCTAGATATGTGTCTGCTTGCTCTCGAATGACAGCTACTGAGGCATCTGTGTCAACTGTGAATGGAATTGTGTGATCCTCCATTAGGTAGCTGATGTCCTCAAGCGAACCAAGCAGCTCATCCGATGATATCTAAGGTAGACTTATACTGTGACCTAACTGATGGAACACAACATACGGAATACAGACATATCGTTTTACTTGGCTTGTCTCGGTTTCCATCTGCTCCTGCTCGTTCTGACGGCATGGACCGATGTCTCTCTTCTTAAACAACGCCAGTCTCTAAGCGTCATGGCACACAGAATGGCAATGTGGATTACAGTGGTTTCAGATATCACCCAGATAGGAGTCTGAGAGATGTGATATTAATACCTTGTATTGATGTGATGCGACAACAGAAACCATGTTGAGTCCTCTGCACCTGCTGTTAGGTTGGGAACTGCCACGACACACTAATTCTGTCTTCCTTCCACCGCCGCCAGTATATTGACCCTCTAGAGAAAGTTTTTCAGCATAAGCTGTACATGACTCCATGATCAGAATACACTCGATGCTTTCGACACACTTGTCAATGTTTTGAGTGACTTGATCTTTGTCTTGTGTCGTTGTGAAACTGCACTGCAATATGTCCTCGTCGTATTCAATGCTGAGAGAGCCAAAATGGTTGGGAGCCTTCTCATGGAAAAGTCTAAACAACCTCAAATCTTCGAGGCATGTGAAACTGTAATGCCCCTCTGCACCCACTCGAGGACCGAAGTACAAGATAAGTTGGCCTTTGATCTTTTGGAAATCTTCATCGTGCCATCTTGGCCCTGTGACGCATATCTTGTGCCGCCTTGGCTCGTAGACTACGTGAAAGAGCTTGTGGCATTCGGATATTTTTAGATGAATATCCTCGTACTCTTGAGTCTTTATCAGTTTCTGTTGAGGTGGAGTCAGCTGACGTCTACCCTCGGGATATTCGGAACAATCCACAAGATCAAATATAGCAGCCACGATATCGTCCTCATGGCCGTTGTCGCTGCGATGAAGGCAAACAACTAAATGGTCACCTCTGAAGGCCCAACCAAAGATGATACCTTTCCTCTGATAACAATTCCTGATGTCACGATCTGGTAGTAACTTGAGGGCAGTATACTTGGATATATCGGATGTAGCAGATATTTTCGGAACAAGAATCTTGCTTATCGTGAGATCATTGGTTACCACCTTCTCCAACCAACCCCGTGCCTCACTTGCTGAGGTTTCAGACCCATTTATCAGAACATCGAGATCTTCACTGGAACTTGAAAACTCAATTTCAACTCGGAAATTTTCCTCAATCTGCTGATAAAACTTTCTTGCAGACTCCATATACCTGACCACCTCAGGTGAGAAGTTCCCATGCTTGGTGGTCTCACTGTAATGGGAAAAAACAACCAGGATCAATATAGTGAGGAGAAATACTTGCAGACTCGTATAATGCTATGCGCGAATAGAGAGAGTCAGAACCCTGTCTGGTTCCAACTCGAAAATCATGAACACAAAACGAAGACACAGTAGTAGCCTCACTCACGGTCGTTTACGCTTAGGACGTTGGGCCACTTCCCTTTGCCATCTATGTTCCCTTTTCATTATCTGAATCAGCTCATAGGTCTCTCATGTCCATCTACTCCACACTTCCTTTACGCGAAAAGTTACTGCTCGTTGTAAACAAAACAGCTCATTTACAGCCTCACAATACTGGATGGCTTGGGCACATCTTGTGATACAAATACCGTTAGTTGTTCCATAATTTGATCAAAATTCGAAGTTACAGATAAAATAAATTCGAAGAAACATGCCTCTTTCATCTAGTATGTAACTTATAACGGGCATTTTCAACCCATCGTCACCGTCATCAACTCCAGTTTCATTTTCTCCAAGCGGTTACTGTAGTTTCGTTTCCATAATCTTTTAGCCTGTCATAAACGCTATTCTGTATTTACATCGAAATAAAATTCTATATTTATTAATTTCAATCAAATATTTAAATTTAAATTATTTCTTTGCAATAAATCCTATAATCATCTCAACAATTTCCATTTGTTTGGGTTAAAGATTACAGAAATCTCTTTCTTCGTGACGTACTTCCTTTTCAATTTCCATCATGGGTCGAATGCACGCTCCTGGGTGAGACTCAATACTTGTATCAATAATATTTCAGAATTGACTCGCTTATGTCGCTTTTTCCCTTGTAAAACGCCAATTCTACGATATTTTTCGTGTGATAATTCAGTTCTATCTCATTTTTAGCAAGGGTATATCCCAATCAGCTTTACCTTACCGAAGATCAGTTCCAACATGGCTGAAACTCACCACTGATGATGTGAAAGAACAGATCTACAAGCTAGCTAAGAAGGGATTGACTCCATCACAGATCGGTTGGTTAAATTGTTTTCAAGATTCATGAAAGTAGCTGATGTTGAATGTACCGTGAATTTTCTTTTATCTAGGTGTAATCCTGCGTGATTCTCACGGTGTTGCTCAGGTGCGCTTTGTCACCGGCAGCAAGATTTTGCGGATATTGAAGGCTAAATCTCTGGCCCCGGCTATTCCAGAGGATCTTTATCACCTGGTCAAGAAGGCTGTGTCAATCCGCAGGCATTTAGAAAGAAATAGAAAGGTTAGGTTAGACTAGAGACGGAAAGGCTACGGTCTGGTAGTGATGCCTGCAGCTACAGATCAGTGGTCCTCTAGTCGCTATACTCTCTCTTCACTGACTAACAAGGTTATTTGCTACGTCATGCGTAACACTTGGAAATCTTGATTTTCAGGACAGAGATGCCAAGTACAGGCTGATTTTGGTTGAGAGTAGGATCCACAGACTTGCTCGATACTACAAAAGGTCCCGAGTCCTGCCACCTACATGGAAGTATGAGTCGTCTACAGCTTCTGCCCTAGTGGCTTAAGCACTTCTGGTGTCAAATTTTATTGGAGAAATTTCAATAAAATTGTCAGAAATATACTTACACATGTTGTTTGTGTGGATTTACATTGACACAGATCCGTGAATGATAATATATGTTATCACTAGCCGTTGACGTGGTGATACTATTCTCATGGTGTGTGGGAGGGCTTCCCCACCTGGAAATGTTGCTGGAGTCACTACTGAAATATAATAGAAATCAATACAAATTAACACAAATCAATACTTGCTACGTCTTGCTATATTTGTGACAAGGATTCTTGTTGACGTTATTACTGGATATTGATATAGTGGATTATCAATATCTAAATGCCAGCCATAGACATGGCTATGTGGGGGAGACGAATGCTACTTCACGCTAATGATAGCTGTAACAAACCTATACTTTTGGACAGAACAAGGCGTGCAACAGCAGGGTGTCTGTAACAGAATACAATAGCTCAACATTAAGCTATGTGCAAGTGGTAGAATTGAAAACGTGCACAAGACAAGTGTGTCCTCCGTACAGCCACTCAGGATGACCTCAAAAAGTCAGCGCTGCCACAGTGATTGATTGTACACGAAGTCTAATTGTGCAGCAGTTTGCACGTGCTGTATTACAATATATTGGTTAATTAGATGCTAAGCTGGTGTACACTTTCAGCTAAAGTGCATTGATTGGAGCTCATCATCGTATCAATGGACGGAGATCCGAGCACCCAAGCTGCACCATGTAAGAATATTGATCGCTAATAATGACTGAACAATTATTGAAATCCTTTGGTACACATACACAAGCACATGCAATCTACAGCTGCTCATCATACAACGTTCAGCTACACTCCTGGGCAGATGGTGAACACTTTTGTTGGGCTGGCAGCAATGCCAAGACTATAACACAGCAGACACAGGTAAGTTTCATAATTGCAAATAGTTTATTTACTCCATAATTATTTGCTTGAAGTCTTGATGTTTCGCAGTGTAAGCGTGCTACGCTGAAAGAGCAGCTTTTATTTCGACCAGGTGAAAGTCTAATCTAGTCAGATAAATCAAGGTGACTAATGAAGTGCTTTGTAATAGAAGAATATTGTGTTATGCCGTGTTTTTATTTTCATTCTGTCAGCTCCACGACTTTTCAAATCAAATGACAGGAAACATTGTCAGGTCAATCATCTTAAATTTACTTGGCTTCTTTGAGGTAGGGTATGATCAGAGTGAATAGCATTAGAAGAGGCATACCGGTCAGTCCGTTCTATCAGGCTGATCAGTGCTGCTGTCTGAAATGGAAGCGGGCTAATCCTATGGAGTCAAGATCTGCAAGTTAATTTTCAATCTTTTCAGTAATTTGTATCATTCGTGGCAGCGAAGCACAATATTTACTTGATTTGAGGCAGAATGTTACTGAAATAAAATATTAGCCTGATTTAATGGTGCAGGTAAAAGGCGCTTCATCCTAAATAATGTTGCCATGTTGATGACTGCAGAGGTGATACTATATCAACCAAAAATCATTTTCCTTTGCAGTACGAAGACACACACAAGCTCGAATTATAATCTAGGGGCTTTGATCAAGAGAAATAGTCTGAGTATGATAGTAGAAAGCATGAACATGGAGAGTTACATATCCATCAACTACACCTCCCAAAACATGACGGGGCTGGTGAACTACACCAGCGGAATAGATATGAACATTACCACAACTACATCACCGATAGAAATGGACTGGCCAACTCCAACATACAACAAATGGACCACAGGCATACTGGGCCTACTTGCCGCCTTGACCAGTCTGTGCACAACACTCGGCAATATCATGGTGGTCATAGCGTTCGTGATGGAGAGGGGAATACGGCAGCCATCCAACTATTTGATAGCGAGTCTGGCAGTGACGGACATTCTTATCGGTAGTTTGTCGATGCCCCTCTACACATCATACTTGCTGGCTGGACACTGGGCTCTCGGTCGAATAGTCTGCGACTTGTGGCTCTCGCTCGACTACACAGTGTGCCTCGTCTCGCAATACACTGTCTTCCTCATCACACTGGACCGCTTCTGCTCGGTAAAGATCCCCGCGCAATACAGAAATTGGCGCTCAAAACGGAAGATCAAGGTCATGATCGCCATCACGTGGGTTTTGCCAACTGCGATTTTCTTCACCAGCATCATTGGCTGGCACAACTTCGTCGAGGCAGGCGCACTGACGCCAGGTGAATGTACAGCGATGTTTCAAAAAGACAAGATCTTCTCCGCAGTCCTCGTCATATCGTATTACTGGATAACTTTAATAGTAATGATGGGCCTCTACGCAGGCATCTATCAGGTGACATGGAAACTACACGTCCGCGCAAAACGCAACAAAGAGCGTATACGCAAGGCCACTCAAGTCGGACAGCGAGGCGGCAGTAAATCACCTGAAAATGGCAAAGTAGATAGTGGAGGGTCTAACGGCAGCGTGTCTGGCACAACGCAATCGACGCAGACAACGAACTGCATCCCCGAACAGCAGCAGCAAAAGCAGACGGTGGAAGAGACAAACCAATGCAATGGCAGCAACCCCTCGGAGAGCACCGATACAAAGCATCCAGTCCCGAACTCATTGAATATTAATGAATCCAAGGCACTTCTGCTAACAGAGGATGACAACAAACTAAAGATTGAGTCGCCAGTGTGGAAGCCGAGACCCTCATTGCCGAACATCAGCATCCACTGGAACGCCTTCACGGGGCACACCCACCACGCGCTCAATCACAGTGGCAAACAAGATGGCGGCGCCAATGACTTGGATTACGCCAGCCTAGCATCCGGCAGTCCAAAGTCACCACGGAGTCAGCGATCCCAGATATCCGACAACTACGACAGCGCGAGTGAAACTTCAGACTCAGACAACAAACCTCGAGTCATCAACCAGCTCGCCAGTCTGCTGAACAACTTCTCGCAGCAGAGGAAGACCAAGTCTATTCGGCGACCACCGAAGCCGACCAAATCCAAAACTGAAAATCGGGCGCAGAAAGCTCTAAGAACGATAACATTCATACTGGGGGCGTTTGTCATATGCTGGACGCCGTACCACGTGATCATTCTCATAGAGAGTTTCTGCAAGAACCCTGATGGCTGCGTGAATGTAAAGCTGTATGAGTTCAGCTATTGGCTATGCTACATCAACAGTCCCATTAACCCTTTTTGTTATGCACTAGCTAATCAGCAATTCAAAAAGGCTTTTACTAAGATACTCAAAGGAGTGTATATTCGAAACTGGTGGCGCCGAACCCACTGACATACTTTTTGTACAAAGATTATATCTTCTAAATACAGGCTACCTGACCCAAGCAATGAAAGGCAAACGGTCTGCATGCATCTTGATTCTTTCCTGATCTGGCGTCTGACTCATAATTATCTTGGCCCTGGTTCCCTCTGAGCCGCTAGAAAAGAATAATTTCCTGTCACAGGGGAGGCGAGTTGCACACTTTCTAGCTGAATATTAGCAATCATTACCATAAATAGGAAGCTGCTCTCTGACACGAGCCATCAACCATTACAGCATTGAGTCGCAGAGTTGTGTAACAGCGTCACACAAGTATATCACAGCTTATGGTAGATGGAGAGCAGAGTAGATTTTTAGATCACCTGTATCAATACTACGTACGGTAGCACCTAGTCAGCATTGACTGTTATCGTGTGTACCATGCCGCGGCCACTCATATTGATATCCTGCACCAAGTTGGACAGGCTGAACTTGACGCACAATTTCTCATCCACTTCCTCCAGAGTCCTCGAGATCCTGGTCTCATTTGAAAGACTCTGAAATATTAGAAGAGTTGTGCAGTGCATGTCTGTGGACAGAGGGCGCGGTATCGATATCACACCAAGTTACATGGCAGCTGTATATCGAACGATTTCTATATTCGGAAATAAATACACCCTACACCTAGCAGTAATAGGATAATATTGCGTCTGCAAATGATACACTGAGCTGTCAAGTAGGATAGGGTTCAGTGGGACACACGCCTACACACACATGCACAAGTGCACCCTCTCCTGCCCTCCTCCCTGTCGTCCTTTCCTCCTCCTCCCACTCCCTTGGTATTCCTTTCATCCTTCGTCCTCCCCAACCCTAACCCTTCATCATCTTCCTTTCCACTCCCTCCCTCCTCCCCATCTTCCTTTCTTCTTACTCCCCATCTTCCTTTCCTCTCACCCCCTCCTCCTCCCCATCTCCCTTTCTTCTTACTCCCCATCTTCCTTTCCTCTCGCCATCTTCCTTCTATCTTTCTCCTTCCCTAACCCCCGCCTTATCTCTCTTCCTCTCCCTCCCGAACTCCTTTTTCCTCCATCTTCTTCTCTTTTCTCGCTCTACTTCTCCCTCCCCTCGCTCTCCTTCTCCCTCCCCTCAGTCTCCTTCACATTTCACTTCCTCTACCCAAAAGCAGTGACTCACATCCCAAAGTTCAGCTAATTATAATTCAATAGAATTTTCAGTCCACTATTCATGTCGCTTATCTTCACCAAGGATGTCAACAAAAGAAAAGCTTCAATTTTCATCAATATTTCAACCCGCCACTGTTACAGGGTGTTTGATAGAATCGATGCTACAAGAAGAAGTGAAAGAGACTGCGGGAGCGCAGCACCTGGAGCAATTAAGCAACTTCATCGCTAATTTACACAGTCTCAAGTAGTAAAATTAACAGCCAATTTTCACAAGTGGACCACAGCCATGGCAAACGCATGGGAAGGAAGTGGAAACTGTTATCGTGAACGGAAAGAAAGTGTTCAGCTATGTGGCAGGTAATCTGATCCGTGGATAAAAATAGACACAGAATTCCGTTCTCAATTGAGCATTGCGTGTTTACTGCTGGAGGTGACGGCCATAACAAAATCGATTCTTGATCAGAATTGTGTTCATGAAAACAATGCGGCTTTGTTTCATATTCACTCACAAACAAAACAATGTAATTGAGTACTGGTGATATACTGACGCAGCCTACTATATATAATCAATTGAAAGTCAGAGCGTCGGAGTGTATCCCTCGTCATCGGCAGCACCGATGTAAACAATGTGACAATGAAGAGCTGGGGGCAAGTTGGTGCTTCATCGACGTCTGCGGTCCATACCTGAACGGGGCTGACGTTAAAGCATCCAGGCTTCCACACGACGCCGATACGGTTGATATTGGTGATGTCATAAGCTAAGAGAAGCTTGTCTCCGTAAGTCATCTGCAATGAAGTTCATCCCATAACAGGTCGACAGACAAAGCAAACAGGTTATGATAAATTCATGAGCAGCAGTTGGCTGCAGGCCGTCTGCTGCATTGATTCATGACGGGAATAAGCGCAGACGCACTCTCCCGAATCTAAACTCATCTCCTCTCATCTGTGGAAGGACAAAACATACATTGCAAACATTCGCCCAAATGCTCATTCGCACCTGTATATGTTCGATGAATTTCTCTACAGGATCTATGAACATCTGGTACGACTGGCCATTCTGCTGCAGCGCGAGGGGCTTACATCTGCTGCGCACGGACTTGAGCTCGACGATAGCGTTCAGCCAGCTCGTATCACAGTCAAACAGGCTCTTCTGATAACAGCAACGCAATCACATGGCATATACAGTATAACTATCATCATAGTCATAACAGAGTCAGTGCTTGCCAGTGCTTGCTGACTAACGGACCTGCATCTTGGAGCCGAACCAGCTGCCCTTCGACAGCAGTTTCTCAACAGCATCCAGGCACTTGGCAGCGCGCTCTCGCACCAACTTCATCATGAACGGAGCGACAGGCCGAGTGAGCGTGGACCGCTTGTCCACAGGAGTGATGATCGTAGCGCAAGGATAGCTCGACCGCTTTGACTTGTACTCATCCAATATCTCACTTATAGCCTCACCTTTATAAAGAATAGATTAAATCAAAAACATTTAATAAAAACATATCATCATTATTATTTTATAACAATATTTATATTGGCTTTCCAGTACCATTGAGCTCTTCATTAAAGTTGATCAAAAGTGGCTCGTTGACCCAGTCGTGGTGGGCCAGGAGCTGTAGACATCGGCACAGAGCAACCATAGGCGTTCTATACAAAAAAGAAACGAAGCCAATGAGACGCAACGCCTCGACTGCGCGATATGCAATTCGACGTTAACGACGAGAGCCACTCGTGGAAGGAAGCTCGGCAGGGATTTGTGTGTTCCTCGCTGGTTGTAAGTGTTTCCAGACGTAGCAAGTACTCTCCAGCGCGGCGAGAGGTCAATGGCAAGCCCTTGTGTCAATGCGTGTTGTAAATTGTTATTGAATTACATGCATCTCAATATCGGGTGGAGAGCCGGTGTAGTGCAGTGGCACACCGTAATTGGATATGTTTTGCTAATAACACGTTTAGTTATGGAGGCGATTAAGACCTTGCCATATCCACCCGCTGTTCGCACCCTCAGCGCTCTCGAACCAGAGGGTGGCCAGTCTCCAGTGGTGCACCCCTGCTTGTCATTAGCATAAGTTGCTACCACCTCCAAAACCCAGGGGGCACGTGTCAAGCACCTGTCAAGGAGTGCCGCTTCTGGCGACCAGTTCAATAGCAGCCAGAGAATCTAATGCGGGAGATGCACGCGATCTCCAGGGATAATGGAGATCCCGTGCCTTTATCTAAGGAGTGCAGCTCAATTACAAATGAAAAGAATAAGGCACTGGTCGGCAATTACAAGCCTGCCAGGGACGGTGAGAGACCCAGCTATGCTGGATGTTACCTGGGAGGCTGGAAGGGCCCATGATTCACGAACACAGAGCCTGTGACCAGATCGGTGAACGGCTCGGGCAGGAACGATGAGAGCAGGTGACAACCGGCCCATTTCTTCAGCAGACGCGCCGTCACTCCGTACAGCGGGTTTTGACTCTGTTGGCTGCAACAGTAACGCTGGAGGTATGGAAATGTTTTAAATGACAAGTGATCACAAGTAATAGCAAGTGGCTGTTACCCGCTCAGGGCACTCGTGAGAGTCGGCAGTAGGACAAAGTCTTTGTACGCCTGCAGCGTCCCTAACGTCTCGTGATTATTTTTCAGCTGTCGCAGCTCTGTGACGTTCATCAGATATATTTTAAAAGTGTAGCCATCCTGAAAACAATTGATTTTATGTCTTAACACGTCATGGCCACATAGAAGAAACCGTTAAAATCAACAGCACAAAATTCAGGAGCAAGGCTGGGAGGGTCTCATGCTCTAATCAAGGACATTCCAAGAAATCTTCATGTATCGACCGAAATGACTCCACATTGTTCCCATTGATTTTTTTCAAACTAAGAGTGATTGACAATTCCTGGTATCCAGGCCTATGAATATCAATGAGTCAGCATTGGAAGAGTGTTTCTCAAATTTATCACCTGCAGGACCATAAGATGATCTCGCTGAGCGAACACACTCTGCACGGTGTCCAGTCTGACCAACTCGTCGCGGATTTTCAGCAACATTAGCGCCTTGAGCGATGACACGGCCTCGACCTCAGCGGAATTCGGCCATTTTGAGCCCTCCACCACCACCATAACTGCAAGTAAAGAACCATCGAGTCAGGCTGCTATTAGCTGGTAATTAGGGCAGCTGTGACCTAATTAAGCCTGGCCAACCTCTCTTGGGACTGTAAGTGACATAGCCATGCCGAGCAGGATTCAAGTCAGCGTAGACCTAATGACACAGACCAGAGTTATCCACATGTCTATGACAACAGTGTCAGAAGACAGGAGGGGAGGGGTGAACCTGAGAGTGACGGAAAGCGGGGTCTATTCCGAGTACATCGGAGATGGTCAGCGGCAGGCTCTTGACACCGCGTATCGACTTGTTGAGACGGAAGAATGCTGCGTGAAAGTCGGCCATCTCTTTCTCGCCTGTACTGACGTTACGTTTCACGCTGTAGTTGTCTGTCGAGATCACGCGGTCCAATTCCGATTGGGTGCCTGACACCACCAGCGACTTGGGTGCAACCGAGCAGTGCCTGCAGTGGAAACAGTGTGAAAATGGTGCAGAATCTCTGGCAAGCCTCATCTATCTGACAGCTGTAGATTACTAACAAATGAAGATCATACTGCTCTTCACTTCCTCCTCTCTGTCTCCCATACCTCCTCTCTTGCTACTCCTTCCCTCCTTCTCCCCCATTCCTCCTCCCTCCCTACCGCTTCCCTCTCCCCTTCTCCTTCCCTCCCTCTCCCTTCCTCTCCCCTACTCTCTCACCATTTCCTCTCCCTCTATGTCCTCTCTCCCTATTCCCACTCTCTCCCTTCTTCCTCCCTCCCTCTCCCTCCCAGCACTGCATATCATCACGTCAGCATGACACGTACAGGCAGGTGCTCGAGTACAGCACAGACAGGCAGACAGGCAGACAGGCAGACAGACAGACAGACAGACAGACATACAAACCTTTCCAGCGCGTGCTGTATCATCTTGTTTATGACTCTCCGTTTCATCCCGTCTGTCTCACCAGTCCACAGCACCGCCTCACAGATACCGCCATCCATGAAACGACGCAAATTGGATTTGTCTCCCCAGAACTCCCGGAAATCAGCGGATTCCGGGCTGTCGGCCGCTGGGCCTCTTATTAGTGTGCTGTTGGCTTCGTCGACGTTCAGCAACAGGTTTATGACAACTCCATTACCTTCGACTTCCCAGAGGGCGCCACTGGACGTAGCTGACACCTAGTAGTTTGGAGAGCTGATGAGCGACTCGAAGACATTAGTATAGTGTCGTAACGATTGCCATAGATTAGTAGGACTTCATTTAACTCTTCAATGACCTATGACTAACCTTGACCAACCGCAGCAACATGAGGATGCTAAATGTGAGCAAGTCATGTAAAATAAATTTCGGAGAAAAATGAACATTTGAACATCAGAAGAGAAATTAACTCTAGTCTGCACAGTGCAAACAGGAGGCTTCGCCAGCTAATTTCCTTTGAGCTCTTTTTTGACTGAAAGAGAGAGGGAGGGAGGGAGAGAGAGAGAGAGAAAGAGAGGGAGAGAGAGAGAGAGAAAGAGAGGGAGAGAGAGGGAGAGAG
>ERZ1740065.1908-NODE-1908-length-12778-cov-4.434803_pt1 | contig 12778 bp, 11 predicted proteins | sample MGYA00581738_ERZ1740065 | MGnify/ENA primary metagenome ERZ1740065 (study PRJEB43018, sample SAMN04849749) | marine metagenome | isolation source: floating plastic debris | place: Pacific Ocean | collected 2008-09-01 | study: EMG produced TPA metagenomics... | reverse complement strand
GTGCATGAAAGTGTGGGAATTGCTTCCACCAAAAAAGAGCATGGGGAGACCTTTCATCAAGCGTAAACCAAAATCGGGATACTTAAAGTCCTTTTGGAGCTTTGGCACTTCTTTCAACAAGTTCCATAAAAAGATGCGGTATTTGGTCGGTTTGCTTTTGAGCAAATCAATATATTCCCGCATTTGCATCTTTGCATGTGGCGCATTGAACCCCTCATCATGCTTAACGGGACGATCATCATACAAAGGAACTTCCTTATCCCCGGCAACGTTCTTGAAATACTCCAAGTTCCATTTGGAATAGGCAGGCCAATCCTCAATGAACCTTTCGATAACAACTGGTTTTTGAGGTTTGAAGTATTTCTCAAGGAAAACCTTCTTGGAAATTGTTTTTTCCCTGGGGATTTGTTTCAGGTTAAGTTTCAAAATTTCAAGGATTTTGAAACAACTAAATTACTAAAAGGTTTTTAAATCAATTCTGGAATACTATTCCTTCGGAGCCAATTTAGAACGTTCCTTGGCCAATTCATTGCGTTCGATTTTATGGCCAGGTCTGGACCATCTCGGTTTTTCACCCATGGTACCATACTTCGAGTCTAAAGCCTCGATAGTTTCAGGTTGTGGTGCTTTTACAAAAGGTTTTTGCGGATTCAACCCCAGCTGACGGAACATTTCCATGTCTTGGTTTACATCAGGATTCGGTGTGGTTAGCAATTTATCCCCAGCAAAAATAGAATTCGCGCCTGCGAAGAAACACATGGCTTGTCCTTCCCTTGACATCTCGGTTCGGCCAGCAGAAAGTCTCACTTGGGTTTTGGGCATCACGATTCGCGCTGTAGCCACCATACGTATCATTTCCCAGATTTCCACTGGTTTCTCATCCTCCATTGGCGTCCCTTCAACAGCTACCAAAGCGTTAATTGGCACGGATTCCGGTTGTGGGTCTAAGGTAGAAAGCGCGACCAACATTCCTGCACGGTCTTCTTTGGATTCTCCCATACCAATGATTCCGCCGCTACAAACCGTAACATTCGTTTTTCGCACATTTTCGATAGTTTCCAAACGGTCCTCGTAGCCCCGGGTAGAAATGACTTCTTTGTAATACTCCTCAGAAGTATCCAAATTATGGTTATACGCATATAGCCCCGCTTCGGCTAACCTTTGCGCTTGATTTTCAGTGACCATGCCCAAGGTACAGCACACCTCCATATCCAATTTGTTGATGGTTCGCACCATTTCCAAAACTTGGTCGAACTCAGGACCATCTTTTACATTTCGCCATGCTGCACCCATACAGACCCGCGAACTGCCAGAAGCTTTAGCGCGAAGCGCTTGCGCCTTGACATGTTGAACCGACATCAAATCATTCCCCTCAATATCGGTGTGGTAGCGTGCTGCTTGTGGACAATAGCCGCAATCTTCAGGACAACCTCCAGTTTTAATAGACAGCAAAGTCGAAACCTGTACCGTGTTCGGATCATGGTGCATTCTGTGTACCGTTGCAGCTTCGTACAACAACTCCATCAGCGGTTTGTTATAGATGGCTACAATTTCTTCTTTGGTCCAGTTATGTCGGATTGTATGGTTCATGTAGTGTGCTATGGATATGGAAACAAAAATAGGCGTTCTCGGGAAATAACCATCCTTAATACCCAGGAATACAAAAACCCCTGGATATTCCAGAGGTTTTTAAATTTAATTGTTTTATTTATTCTTCAGAATCAGGTTTCTTTTTTTCTGGTGAGTCCTTAGGAGCTTCTTCAATATCCTTTCCTTTGAGATACTCCGGAAGCTGCATCCCTGCCATATTAAACATTTCCTGAAGGGGTGGCACAGATTTATACATTCCAGATATGAAGTTAGCGGTACTGTTTTTTCCATCTTCCGTTTTTCCACCAGAATCCCAAACCGTTACCTTATCAATTTTGATATTCTTAATAGCTTCGGCTTGTTTTTCAACCAACTCGGGAAGTTTGTCAGCAATTAGCAAAAGAACGGCGTCTTTCGGGTCATTCCCAGCAGCTTTTACGATTTGGTCCAAACCTTCCGCCTGCTTGGTCAGTACTTCAAAAATACCTTTTGCTTCGGCTTCGGCTTTAAAGAGGATGGCATCTGCTTCACCTTTGGCTCTTCTACGAATCATTTCCGCTTCGGCTTCAGCTTCAATCTCCACTTTTTGCTTATCGATTTCAGCAGGAACTACAACATCAGCCATTTGGGAGCTTCTTTCACGTTCTGCCCTGGCTATCTCAGCATCTTTTTCCGCGGCATACGACTCTTCCAAAGCTTTTGCTGCTTGCACTTTTTCAGAAGCAGCAGCGGTTCTTTCAGCCTCCGCTTCTCGTTGTCTTCGCAAGGAATCGGAGTTTGCAACGTTGATTTTCGCTACGTTTTCGCCTTCTACTGCTTTTGCATTGGCTGCTGCAACTTGGGTACGTTCATCTTGCAAGGCATTTGCTTCACCAATAGAACCATCTCGGTTTTTTTCCGCAACTGATTTACGAGCAGCGTTAATGGCATGGGCTGCGGCTTCTTTACCCAGTGCTTCTATATAGCCTGATTCGTCAACGATATCAGTAATGTTTACGTTGATAAGTTTTAGACCTACTTTTTTCAACTCTGACTCCACACTTTGCGAAATATTCGTTAGAAACTTGTCGCGGTCTGAGTTGATTTCCTCAATATCCATGGAAGCAACCACTAAACGCAGTTGTCCAAAAATGATTTCCTTGGCAAGCTCTTGAACTTCTGTCATTCCCAATCCCAAGAGTCTTTCCGCTGCATTTTGCATAACTCCAGGTTCGGTAGAAATACCAATGGTGAATCGAGAAGGAACATTCACACGAATATTCTGTCTACTCAATGCATTAGTCAAATCCACCTCAATGGATATGGGTGTAAGGTCCAAGAACTCATAATCTTGAATGACGGGCCAAATAAAGGCGGCCCCACCATGAATACATTTGGCTGAGTTTCCAGAGCCTACTTTTCCATACACCACCAAGATTCGGTCCGATGGACACCTTTTATAGCGTCGGATAAACGATATAATGATGATAAAGAAAAAGAGGATGGCAAAGCCAATGGCGAGAAGGGACGCTCCACCGCCAAACTGTAAGGGTATTAGCATATGGTTATTTATTTAAAAGGTTAACAATTAGAATTCCATTATCGGTCACATCCTTTACTTTGATGACATTTCCTTGTTTCAAGTCAACTTCTTCATCAGTAAGGGCTTCCAACTCACGAAGAGTTCCTTGCACATTTACACTAACTTTTCCGATACTAGAGCGCTTGGCGCCGACGGTTAAGTAGACCTCGCCAATTTGACCCATAGCATTCTTTAGTTTCAAGGTTCCACTACTTTGGAGTTTGCTCAAATAGTAGAATAGGGCAGCCATGGCAAACATCATCAACAACCCGCAAAACAGAGATATTACCAAGGTGGGGCCAGTAGATAGTCCATTATCCATACAGGCAATTCCTGACCACCCAAAGATGGTAAAGAATCCCATCAGATTCTTAAAAGAAAGAAACTGGAAACCTATGCCCGTATCGCCATCTACATCCACGTCAACATCTCCGCTAAGGTCTTCCACATCACCACCCACGAAGGTGAGAATGATTAGGATAGTCAAAATGACCGACCCTACGATGGCAACAATCCAGTAGATTTTTTCAAAAAGGGTAAGCGCTGTAAACCAGTCTTCCATAGTAATACGGTTTTAGTTGATGATACAAATGGTAAGTTAAGGGAAAACCAAAAACTACCTGATGTTAAATTGAAAGAAGGATAGAAACTGCATTTCCCCCAAATCCTACGGCATTTACCAATACGTTTTGTATTGAGGATGCTGGCAAATGGTGCTCCGTAAAGGGTACTTTGAAATATTCTTGGTGGCGCATCATTAAGATGGCCATCTCCAAACTTAAGGCGCCTGAAGTTCCGAAGGTGTGACCTACTTTCCACTTATTGGTAGTCAAAAAAGGAATTTTGTTACAAAAAACCGTTTTTATCGCCTCATATTCGGCTTTATCGCCCTTAACCGTGCCAGGTGCGTGTAAGACAATGGCATCAACTTCGGAAGGTGATGTATCGCCCAATGCCATCGCCATGGATGTTTGGAAACAAGCGGCATCGGTAGAGATGGAAACGTTATGGGTAAGCGGTTCAGTGGCGTATCCAATACCAATAATTTTGGCTATTGAATTTTGTTGGCCTTCTTTTTCCAAACAAAGCGCAGCAGCACCTTCGCCGAGAATCATGGAGTTTTTCGTTTTTTCGAAATCCAAAGCACGTGAAGGGTATTCGTCTTGCGCTCGCGAGTAAATTTTTAAGGCCTGTATTTGCCGAATCGTAAAGGGCGTCAATGGTGCTTCGCTTCCGCCAACCAAAAATCTATCGGTCAAGCCGGATTGAATCCAGGCAACCCCATTTAAAACTGCGTGCAAGGCTGTTGAGCAGGTTATGGAATGTGAAATCGTTGGTCCCTTGGCATTTAAATCGTGCGCCAACCAGGAAGATATATTCCCTAAAGTGGTGGTAGGCGACGTACGTGTCGGGACCGAATCCTGCTTCAAAAACACTTCATGAAAATTCTCAAATAATGCTGTTGCTCCACGAGAAGAGCCAAAATTGATTCCGAAGGTATTTGTAGATTCCCATCCGGCGGCTTCAACAGCTTTTCTCCCCACAAGAATACCGTAGAGCACGGTATCATCCAAATCTTTGTATTTGGAATCGGAGTTTCGAAGTGCCGTTACCGCTTGATAATCTTCTTTTGACAAGGCCGCTACCCAAACGGATTCGCCCCCCAAATCTCGTTGGGTGAACGCATGCTTGGGTGAACGATAGGCTGCTACAACTTGTTGTTCACTACTTCCCAAAGGGGATAGTGAAGCCATGGCAGTAATGGAAATGGGTTCTTTGAGCATTTTCTAGAGGGTTTCCAAAACATCTTCCATAACCTGATGAATTTGGGCCAATTGTTCGTCAGTAATGATGTATGGCGGCAAAGTATAAATGGTGTTGCCCAAGGGCCTGAGGTTGACCCCCCGTTTCATAAAGTAATTATATAATGTGTCTCGCAGACTTCCATAGCGATTAGTTTTTACTTTTAAATCCATCGCCAAAATCACGCCCTTGTTTCGCACCTCACCTACCAATGGGTTCCCCGCCATCCGTTTTACAAATTGCAGATGTTGCTTAGCAATAGCAGTTCTTCTTTCCGAAATTTCTTCAGATTCAAGTAAGTCATGTGCAGCCAATGCGGCAGCGCAGCCGACATGATGCGCACTATAGGTATGCGCGTGATAGAAGCCCTTCGTGACCTCATCGCTCAAAAATGCTTCGTATACTTTTTCAGAACAACTGGTTATGCTTAAGGGAAACATTCCAGCTGTAAGCGCCTTGCTTAAGCACAAAATATCAGGACTGTTTTGCAATTGGTCACTTGCGAAGATGGTACCGGTCTTCCCGAAACCTGTCATAATTTCATCGGCAACGCAAAGAACATCTGATTTTTGACAGATTTCAATCATGGCATCCAAACCTTCCGCAGTATGGAATTTCATCCCGGCAGCACCCTGGACTAACGGCTCAAAAACGAAAGCGGCACAACGATGCTTAGAAATCAGTTCTTCCAATTGGGTCAAAACCGCATTATGGTATTCAACAGTCGGCACAGGTACTCGAACTACTTTGAGAAGGAAATCTTTAAAAGGACCGTTGTAAGAGGAAATACCCGAAGCGGACATGGCCCCAAACGTATCGCCGTGAAATCCATCTTCAAAAGCGATTAAGGTGTCGCGAACTTCTCCTTTATTATGGTGATATTGAATGGCCATTTTAATGGCGGCTTCAATTGCCGTGGAGCCATTATCATTGAAAAAAACCTTCGACTGGTTTTCAGGGAGTAGACTTAACAACCGCTCGGCCAAATCCAACGCCGGCTGATGTGTAAACCCACTAAACATCACAAAATCCAATTGCTGCAGCTGTTGGTGCATGGCTTCCACGATATGAGGATGTGCGTGTCCATACATTGCCGTGTACCAAGAAGCTATTCCATCAACATAGGCTTTTCCTTGATCATCCCAGAATAAAGCGCCTTGTGCTTTAACTATTGGTAAGGGAGGGGCTGCAGTTTAGTGTTGTGTAAGGGGATGCCAAATGTATTTTTGGTCCCGTTGAATCATATTTTGCAAGACAGTGGTATTCTCCAAACCCTCATTTTATCTATCTTGCAAAGATTGCAATTAATCACCAATTAACCACCCTGCCCATTGTTCGAAAAGGTCTTTCCTTTTAACCGCAACTTTAACCAGCTGAACTGGAAAATGGTTCTTTTTGTGGTTTTTTGTGTGACCCTTTTTATTCGGTTTCCCTTTTTTTTCAGGGATTATGTAGATAGGGATGAAAGCACCTTTATTTTACTAGGGCAGTCTTGGGCGGATGGGTTTTTACCATATACCCAACTATGGGATTTGAAACCTCCTATCACTTTTGGGTTTTTCGCTTTGATTATCAGCCTTTTTGGAAAAAGCTTTTTAGCGATTCGATTTTTTGGCGCACTATTGGTTGTAGGTACCGCTCTGTGCACCTATTTCATTGCCAAAAGAATGGCTTCTCCGAAAACCGCCTTTTGGGTGGCTATCGGAACTGTAGTATTCCTTAGCCTGTTTGGAAGCCTTCAAGGGGTCATGTCCGAACATATCAGTATTTTCTTTTTTACACTGGGTATTACTTTTTTGGTACTCCGGACTTCATTTTTGAATTATTTTCTAGTAGGACTCTGTTTTGGGTTGGCCATAATGGCCAAACTCAATATGGCTTATCCGGCGCTGTTTGTGGGACTGTATCTAGGATGGGCTTTTGTCCGCACCCGAAAATTATCTTCTGGATTTATAAAACTGGTTTTGATAGCAATTGGAGCCCTGTTGATTATCGGTCTAACCGCTTTGCCGTACCATACCCAAGGGAAACTTGACCTTTGGTTTAGTTCAGTATTTGAAGCTCCCCTGGCCTATTCCAATGCCAAACATCATTCAGCCACTTCTACCCTGCCTATCTTTCTTTTAGTTGGACTCTTGTTCTTTGTAGGCTACTGGAAAAAACTACTCCCAAAAACGGATTGTCGGGTTACCCTATTGGTGGTTACCTCGCTTGGGGTGTTATTGTCCTTTGTTCAAGCCGGCAAAATCAATGGGCATTATTTGATTCAGTTTTATCCATTTGTATTGGTTCTTTTAGGCATAGCCCTGGAAAAATTACCTCCGCTACATAAAAAGTACTACCCAATTTTGCTGCTTTTGTTGTTTGTTCCGATGGAATCGTATTTGGAATATGCCAATATCATCAAAAACAAAAATGCCAAAGGTTCTTTCTTCAATGGCGAGGGAATTGACATTCCGAATTATCTCAAAGCTGAAAAGTTGGATGACAAATCCATCTTTTTTACGGAATACCATATCGGATATTGGCTTTTAGACAAGCAGTCACCTACGGTGGCGTCCACACATCCCAGTAATGTAACCCGCGAGGAGTTGTTTCCGTTCATGCAAAATCCGCGGTCAACCGCCCAAGAAGAATTGAAGTATATTACGGGAACAGTTCGTCCTGAACTTATTATTGCTCGCAAAAACCGAAGTATTTTCGATGGAAGACGGCGTGAACTCAACAAACACATCGATTCCGTTATAAAAGCAGACTACACGCTCCTTAAGACCATTGATAAAGGTCTTATCTATCAAAGAATCAACTAGAAACTCAGCAGATTCGAGCGTAATTCCTCCGCATATCGTTTTACGGTAGCCTTATCGAACCCTTGCTCTTCGTTGATTCTTCCCAAAAAGGGAACCTGCGTCTTTTTTAGAATGATGGATTCCGTGGTGGGGTGTTCGTCCCCGCTAAAAATGATTCCAACTTGCAAGTCTTTTTCCAGAAGCTTTTCAACAGTCAACAAGGTATGATTGATACTCCCCAGATAATGCCTTGAAACGACTACTACCTTATCGGCTGGTTGAATCAAATCCATAATGGTAGCTTCGTCATTTAGCGGGACCAAAAGCCCACCCGCGCCTTCTATCACCAAATGATTATTGGTCTCAGGTCTTATGATTTGTTCCAAATCAATATGAATCGAATCAATGTCTGCTGCTGCATGTGGACTCATTGGCGTGTTCAAGGCATAAGCATTCGGGTGAATCACCGTTTTTGTATTCGAAATGAACCGTTTTATTTTATGACTATCCGAATCCTCCAAATCGCCAGCTTGAACGGGTTTCCAGTAATCGGCTTTCAGCGCTTCAGTTAGTATAGCGGATACCACGGTTTTACCGACTTCCGTTGAAATTCCAGTAACGAAATAGTTCATTTTGAAGGTTTTGTAATCATATTGCACTCCAAGCAGCGATATTTCAGCGGCTCAAAGAATGGAAAAAGTTTATAGAAGATACTATTTCGGGAATAGTAAATCTCAGATTTTTTGGCACCGCAATTTGGGCATACAATCAACTGGCCGTTTTCGTCTGTGGCATAGTTTCGTACTTCGTCAAAAATCAGCTTCGCCCTTTCCTTGTCCACACTGTACACCTGTAATTTTACGCCTCCGATAGCCGCGCTAATGAGTGGGTCTGAATTTATGGTGGTTTCATCTCTCAGGAAAACAGGGATTCCTTCGGATTCCAATTTCCCTTTGATGATTTGCACATCGGCAGGAAATTCAAAAGTCCCTAGCGTAAAAAATTCGTGTTTCATGATGCGTTGAATCGTTGAATACTTTTCAAAACTTGGTTGATTTCTTCGTTCGTATTAAAGGTATGCAAGCAAAACCGAAGTCGCTCCATACCTAAGGGAACGGTTGGGGATAAAATGGGTTTTACATCAAATCCCTTCTTGGCAAGAAAATCAGAAGTTGCTTTGGCATTGTCATTTCCGGAACAACGCATGGATTGGATGGCCGAAGTACTTTCAATAAAGTGAGTTTGTAAACCATAGGTTTCTGCTTTTTCAAGAAAAAACCGAATATTTTCCTTTAAATCCTGTATGTACTTTTGCCCTTGCTGCTCCAGAACAAGGTAGGCTGCCCAAATACTTGCAATTTCTTTTGGCGGTAAGGCCGTGGTATAAATAAAACTTCGGGCAAAATTGACGAGGTATTGAATAAGGTTTTCGTTACCCAATATAGCAGCTCCATGTTGCCCAAAAGCCTTTCCAAACGTGACTACCGAAGCAAACACATTTTCAGAAAGCCCCAATTCATGAACCAAACCCTTTCCATCCCCAAAAATACCAGAGGCGTGTGCTTCATCTACTACAAGGTGAATGCCTTCCTTCTCACAAAAAGCGCTTATTTCCAAAAGATTTGGAGAATCCCCATCCATAGAAAATACCGATTCAGTAGCCACATATATTTCGGTGTTTTCTTGAAGCTTCCCTTGCTTTTTGATTCGCAAGACACCTTCAGACAAGTCTGCGATATCATTATGTTTGAACTTGTAGTTTTGAGCTTTACTCATCGAAATGCCATCACGAATACTGGCATGCACCCATTCGTCATAAAAAATCACATCCCCACGCTGTGGTACGGCAGAGAAAAAGCCCAGATTCGCATCATATCCAGAATTGAATACCAATGCCGCATCCATACCATGAAAGTCCGCTAAAAAGGCTTCAAATGCTTCATGAATTGGATGATTGCCCGTTAGCAGGCGTGAACCCGTGGCACTGTGCGTATTGAGATTGAATTTTTGCACCAAACTTTCCCAATGGTTTGTGATACCATCACTTTTTGCCAGACCCAAATAGTCGTTGGAAGAAAAATCGACCAACCTAGAAGATGTTGAGAGCTTGCGCAACGCATTTTCATGCTGTCGCTGTTCCAGTTTTTGAGATAGCTTCTTTGGAAAGTTTGGCATACATCAAAAGTACTAGGTTTCCCTAAAAAAGTATTTGGGTTATGCCACTAAACTAAAAGTGAAGCATATAAAAAAAGCCACAAAAATGCGGCTTTTGTATATTTTGAATAGTAGCGTATTAATCTGCCAAAACAATGACTTTGTTATCTTTCATCTCAACAGTACCACTAGAAATGGTCAAAATGGTTTCGCCGGTACTTCCTTTGGAAAACTTGTCTGCATGTTCCTCATCAATCACAATTTCCCCTTGTAATTTAACGGCGCCTTCCTGTAGCAAGGAATCCACTGGGGCGTGATTCTCCAACATTTGAAATTCACCATCTACCCCTGGAACGGTTACTGAAGTCACTTCTCCTGAGAATAGTGTAGCTTCTGGGGATACGATTTCTACGTGCATTGTTTTGTGTTTAGCAAAGTGCTTTTACTTGAGCACCTTTAATTCCAGAGTTTATGCTTCAGCCAACATTTTCTCACCAGCCTCGATAGCATCTTGAATGGTTCCTTTCAAGTTGAAGGCAGATTCAGGTAAGTGGTCCAGTTCGCCATCCATAATCATGTTGAAGCCTTTGATGGTGTCATAGATGTACACCAATACTCCAGGAATTCCAGAAAACTGTTCTGCTACGTGGAAAGGAAGGGACAAGAAGCGCTGTACACGACGCGCTCTACCTACCGCAAGTTTATCCTCTTCGGACAATTCTTCCATACCCAAAATCGCAATAATATCCTGAAGTTCCTTGTATCGTTGCAATAACTCTTTTACGCGTTGGGCACAATCGTAGTGCTCATCACCCAAAATTTCGGGAGTCAAAATCCTTGAAGTAGAATCCAATGGGTCTACCGCAGGATAAATCCCAAGCTCGGCAATCTTTCTTGATAATACCGTCGTCGCATCCAAGTGGGCAAAGGTTGTTGCCGGAGCAGGGTCAGTCAAGTCATCCGCAGGCACGTAAACCGCCTGTACGGAAGTAATAGATCCTTTTTTAGTAGAGGTAATTCTTTCTTGCATCGCACCCATCTCGGTTGCCAAGGTTGGTTGGTACCCTACCGCTGAAGGCATACGACCTAACAAGGCCGATACCTCAGAACCTGCTTGTGTAAAACGGAAAATGTTATCTACGAAGAACAGTACGTCTTTTCCTTGTCCATCACCCGCACCATCACGGAAATACTCGGCAATCGTTAAACCTGAAAGGGCAACACGTGCTCTTGCTCCAGGGGGTTCGTTCATCTGACCAAAAACGAAGGTCGCTTTAGACTCCTTCATGGCCTTCTTGTCTACTTTGGACAAATCCCAACCACCTTCTTCCATAGAGTGCAAGAAATCATCACCGTATTTGATAATACCGGATTCCAACATCTCACGAAGCAAATCGTTTCCTTCACGAGTTCTTTCCCCAACACCAGCAAAAACAGAAAGTCCACCGTGTCCTTTGGCAATGTTGTTGATAAGCTCCTGAATCAATACGGTTTTCCCTACTCCAGCACCACCGAACAGTCCAATTTTACCTCCTTTGGCGTAAGGCTCAATGAGGTCGATTACTTTGATTCCAGTGAACAATACTTCGGTAGATGTAGAAAGTTCTTCGAATTTTGGTGCTTCCCGGTGAATTGGAAGTCCTTGGTCACCAGACTTAGGTAAATCTTCCAAACCGTCAATAGCATCTCCAATTACGTTGAAAAGTCTTCCGTAAACATCTTCTCCAATAGGCATCTGGATGGCAGAACCAGTGGCAACTACTTGAGCACCTCTACTCAAACCATCAGTAGAATCCATGGAAATGGTTCGTACTGTGTTTTCACCAATATGCGATTGTACTTCCAAAACCAATTTGGAATCATCAGGCATAGTGATTTCCAAAGAATCGTAAATCTTTGGGATTTCAACACCCGACTCAAATTCAACATCGATTACGGGGCCAATAATTTGGGCAACTTTTCCTGTAACTTTTGACATTACCGTCTTAATTTTTAATTCATTAAAGATGGAAAACAAGCATTTTTTTCCGGCTGCAAAGGTATGTTATTACTTTCTTAATCTGAAACATCATAGCGGGTTTTTTGCATGAAAAAAGGCGTTGCTTTTGCGCAACGCCTTTTGCAATTTCATTGTTCTAAATCCTTACGGATTGATTGTCCAAGAAACATAGTAAATGGACCCGATATTACCCGTACCAAAAGCGGTGACATATTCGTCAGCCAAAATATTGGAACCTCCAATTTTGAATACTGACTTCATGCTAGGTACAGCATAATTTACTTGAGCATCCAAAACACTGAACGAATCGATTTCACCGTCTTCGAAAGTAGCCTCCCAGAAATAATCATCGCTCCATCTGTAATTTACACCAAACCCAAAATTCTTGAACAGCTCCGTATGTCCAAATGACGCTTTTACTTTGTGTCTTGGAGTATTGAAGTTGGTACGAATTCCACGAGCTCTTAGCTGGTCTTCTTCTTCCAAAAAGTTATAAGTATAATTCACGCCGACATCGAAGCCACCTACTTTTGTATCAACACCTATATTGGCGCCATAAGCGGTCAACTCTTCAGGTGAATTGGTATACGTTTGATACGTTCTACTATCACCATTGGCCACAGCCTGCTGGGCTAAGCCTTGCTCTTGAGGCGTACCAAAAACATTTCCGTACAGTGGTACTTCAACAAAACTTCCATTGATAAAGTTCGCATATTGATTCAGGTAACCACTCATATCGATTTCGAATTTGCCAATTTGGGCTCTATACCCCACCTCAAAGGCGGTAATTTCTTCTGGTTGTACCAATGGGGTTTCAACAGCCACAAAATTTCCTTGCGCCAAAGCAACAGCATCAAAACCATTTTCATAAGCCGCACGCCC
>ERZ1740065.1906-NODE-1906-length-12782-cov-10.596527_pt1 | contig 12782 bp, 9 predicted proteins | sample MGYA00581738_ERZ1740065 | MGnify/ENA primary metagenome ERZ1740065 (study PRJEB43018, sample SAMN04849749) | marine metagenome | isolation source: floating plastic debris | place: Pacific Ocean | collected 2008-09-01 | study: EMG produced TPA metagenomics... | reverse complement strand
TTTATTTTTTTTTTTCTTTTCTTCTCTTATCTTTTTTTAGATTCTCTTTGTTATTCCTAGTGCTTCCGTGTGCCTCCCTGTGCTCTTGTTTTGAGTGTGGCATATCCCCTTCTTAATTCATTTCCTGCTCTCCGATTGTCACGCTCTGTAATACAAGGGAGCTACCGTAGATTTTCATGGATTCTATGATCTCTCTCTGACGGAACACACACTTCCTTTGATAAGCTGTATAATAGGGAAGCATGCTGTTACATGTAGATAAAGAGAATAGCCACTATTTACAACGCAGGGCTTTGAGTTTTAACTATTCAACTTCTTCTAGTCCTGATGTCAGTTTGTAGTTGGCTTAGTTCTGATTTCTCCCATCCTTTAGGACACGTGGACTGATAGCTACTCCATACTGCATGCAGATGTTCACCAGAGCTACGTCGTTGATGGAGTGAAGGCACTGGATGGTGGAGGACTCTGCATCAAGTTCTCCAGAGAGAGAAAGAGCTGCGACCTTCAAGACTACCATATTGATGTGAGAGGAGAGTATTTACATATTCTGTCATGAGTTAGTTACCGTACTAAGTTAAGGTGCACTTGCACTCAATACTCATACAGTCGGCCTGCTTAAACAATGTGAATTTTACAGTCTATCTACCATGTACTGTACGTATATGGTAGGTGGACTGTACGTAAATGATTTTTAGACTGTACGTACATTGTATAATAATACTGCACATACATTATAGGTAGACTATACGTACATGTAAGTATAGTGTATACAGCTGGTATAACTTTGGTAGCCGATGGGTTTACTACATGCATAGATGTAGGAATCATAGCCTGTTTCCTACATGTCAACCTGTCTGACGAAAAATACTAGAGGTTTTCTGAGCTTTGAGAAGTCACAGCTTACACCCCATTCCCTCCCACAGCTAAGAATTTGCCATATTTGTCCTTGGCTCAGCAAGATCTAACTAACATACAACAGCCCAGCACCATTGACCATAGCAATTTCAACCCTACATTACTATAATACTGGGGGCTCAAGGGAATTATGGGATACCTAAAAAGGTTTAACTTTTTTATACCAAGGAAGGCTCAAATTACAGCAGCAATCACCTGTCAAAGTTGACTCTTTTCAGACTGGCACCACCCACATCTTGACATTCACTGCGGAGAAGATCATGGTCGCCCCGGCGATGGTGAACATGTCAGCCTTCAACTTGTCTCTGACTCGCGTACAGCTGCTGAAGAGTCAGCGGCCAGCAGCACGCCTGCCATCAGATAGTCAGTACGTGGATGTCGTCAATGACAAGGTAAGTTAGCTTACAAATAGCGAGATCTCTCTGTAACGTGTGAATCTTATGTTGAAGCTAGTTTTTATCAGCACATATCACACATACACATATCACACATACACATATCAGCTCCGATGTTTGCAATGGATTTTTCATGTGTGTGGGGAAAGGCTATCGAGTAAGCTGTATGGGTAAACCGTTTTATTCTTCAGTTGGTCAGCCTGCCAATGAAGTTATAGGCCCATCTCAGGGCCACCTAAAGGGCATAGTGTGATTCTTATAAATACCTAAGGAGTTCGAAGCTATTTTAGACGGACTTATGTGTTCTTGGGTCCTTTTCCTCAAGCAATCTTCTGTTTTTTAGGCATTCCTATGATCGCATTAGGAACAGATAGGCTTCAATTCTATGACTCTGTTCCTACATTTTCTAGGCCTGCTAAACGCCTATTCTCATAGTTTTGGCAGACACTTCTTGACGTCCAGCAACTCTTAGCCGGTAGCCATGATCACTATATAGGTCACTATATAGGTCAACAGCATTTTCTTCATGACACATGGTGTACTTGCACTTGCAGCTATCAAAAACTTCTTTAATACAGCAAAGCTCAATCTCCCTTCAGTCAGTTGCTCAGCTAATTCCTTTGCTGTGCATGAATATATGTTGCCATAGAGATTTAGATGTAGGCTGGCTTGATCTTCATGCTATAACGTCATTTATGACCACGATTCTGGCTTCACAAAGTTTTGATCAAATATTGTTTGTTCACAGATTTCAAAATCTTAGCTGTAGTGGAATTGGCGTCACTCAAAGCCAGGCTTGAAGTTCAAATCTTTACTACATGAACTCTGAGGTCTCATCCAGCTGTAAATCCATCACCTTCTCACTACACAATAGTTCATCATGACTTTGATGCCCTCTGTAATGTTTCAGACTGTGTTTATCCTTGTTTAATGGGACCAGCTGAACGCTTCCTTGAATTTTTTACTCGCATTTCAAATGAGGATTAGTCAAATTATATGTGTGTTTGGCAGTGATTATATGCGGGTGAGTGACGTCGATGAAGAGCTTAGTCTGTGTGACATTGATCGATGACTAGGGATGACTCCTGTTTCAGCCAATCACCCTGCGGTTGACAAATAGTCAATAAGTCACAGCCTGCTGCTGCTGTGAATCGTGGCTTTGTCTCGGTTAAATGAGCTTTTATGGTCCATTATCTGCCATGTAGTGGCATAACGTCAATAAATAAAATTATGTCACGTACGCAATATCATCTTTCTCATAAACGCCTCGAATTCAAGTAATTATATATTTCAAATCGGAAGTAGGTCATCCCTACGGTTATACTACTTCTTCTCTTCAATACCATTGTATAATTTACAACGGTGCAAATTTCTGCTGTTAGCGACATGTAAACATCGTGACGTCACATTTTATGCTGTTATAGGGCTGGATATTGAAGAGTCATCTTTGCTAACAGTCTGTCAGTGTATATCAGAAAATTACGGTGTTGCCAACCCTAACTGGCAAAAGAGCGAAGATTTCACTGATCTAAAAATAGAATCACCCCCTACTGACTTGAAACCCACTTTATGGTCTGTGAAGTGTGGACAGCTGCTAACCAAATACAAGTAGTCAGTTTCCTTTGGCCTTCGTCCAACACAGAAAGCAATTGAATGACCAATTGGGGCAATTTGACTGTCTTAGAATATGAAAAAAAGTGTAGATCTACGGAAAAAAGTGTGAAGTTGGCAAAACTGGAAAATTATCTTCCATAGACACGTAAATTTCATGTTCCCATTAATAAATGAAGTAGTAGGTATATTAGCATAACATCTATCAGGACTTTAGTATGAATCCTTTCAACTCGCGTCAGCCAGGCTCCTAGAGTTGTTGACTGAATTTATAAAAATAAAGTCAAACGTATTGATAGAGAAACTTTGCGTTGTTGTCATTAATGTGTATCAGGTTAGAAAAAGTATCGATTTTTTGGAGTCTACAATTAGTGACAAATATATTTATTTCACGATGACACCTCGCACTTGCATACCATTAGAGCTGATGGACGCCGGTACTTTGGTCTCAAGCTCATCCACCATCGCTGCTTATTGCTCACGCAAAACCGCTAACAAATATGACAACTCAAGCGTCAGGTATTGATTTTTGTTCATGAAATGAGTTTCATACTACCACCTGTGGCTGGCACAGCGGTGCTGGGTTTGAATCACAGTCGCTGTGCTGTCAAGAAGGACATTAAACAAAAATTGCTCATGCGCCAAATCAAAAGCCCTTAGAATCATCAGCCAGTACGGTACTGGGCCTGCAGCCCCGATCTGAGAGGAAAACTGCACCAGTAACCTCTGGTATGTCTGCTCTCAGGGGAGCCGGCCAGTGTGTAGCAGTGCCAATTAATAGGTACTGACCATATCAGAGTACAAGGCGCCAAAAGAATGAGTTTCATAATGTAATAAACACTAACACTGATTTATTGGGTACCAGGGGTAGATCTACAATCAGGATGAAACCTGTGGCCCCCTACATTCACTCCTGCTGGTCATATGAAGAATAATAGCATTTTACTAAACATGGTACCTGAATAATCTGGCACCCAGAGCCACTATCTGTAACATATGCTTGCAGGTGATGGTTCCTCCAGCCGAGACAACCTACTGGTGTAGCATCCACAAACTACCTATGATGAGATCTAAACGGCACATTGTGAAGGTTGATATTCAATATTTGATATATAATGTTTGACAAATTTAGAGCATCGAATTAAATTCAACATAAATTAAACTAATTCATGATTTAATAATTTTAATAGTTTATCATTTATTATTTGTTACTTATTATTTATTATTTTTTATTTATCATTGATGCCGTTACTGCGCTGGGGTCATTTAATTTTATCATTTTAGTGTTTTCCTCAGCTGCTTTTGTGTCAGCTGGAGGGAAAGCTGAAATATCAAATAAACATCTCAATCCCAAGTTGCTTCTGCAGCATGATATCTTTATGTTAATATATTTCGATGGTTTTATTATATTTTAGTATGAAGCTGTCATACAGCGGTCGTCAGCGGCTATAGTTCATCATATGGAAGTCTTTGGATGTGAATGGACTCAGAGTGGAGACCTTCCGTTCTACAGGTATGCCATATAACGTTAGGATTGCTAAATCAAAATTTGACCACTACAAATCTATCTACTCCAATGATAGGCAGTTCAACGGGAGCAAACACTGTATCAACATTGTAGGTATAGTTAACCGTTGGGTAAACAGGGATTCACCAACATCTGACTCTTTGGTATTTTTTTACAAAGAAAGGACTTTGAGACATGACAGTGCCGGTGTTATCTTGCCTTTAGTACACACCAGTATTTTCACACCTCAACGTCTTCACTTTGTACTGAATCATAATTTTGAGCACTAAAGTCAGCGCGCCATTAGGAGAGTAAAAAGGCTGACTTTCATTGCACCATGAGGGGGGCACTATTCACAAATGGTAATTTCTTTTGCCAGTGGACCATGTGACAGCAAACCCCAAACACTAAGACGCTGCAGTAAAGTCTTGGGAGCTTGGGCTATGGGTGCCGACCCATTCTCTTACCCACAGGAGGCTGGAATTCCCCTCGGTAAGTGCCATTGCCACGATTTAAATCATAAAATACACATTCTATCATTACATCTACTTAGCGCAATAATACCAGTACTTACGCAGCAACTGGCAGTTTTATTTCCATGTAAGTAATCATCAGAATTAGCTATTACAGATATGGAGTATAATTATTAGAAACACATGCTAAATAGCCTATGGTACCGGAGAAGTACTGAATACTGGAATCATTTTGCGGTGGAAAATATTTGCGAAATTGTCAGGAAACTTGAATGGAAAAATGTTTGCAAAAATTCATTACGACTATAATCACTATATAACCATTGAAATTGTTTGGCATTTTTACTCTTTTATCGATGGGCGCACCGGAATCATGTGCCGGTGTTACGCCGGCTTTAGCTCAAGCTTAACACTGGCGTTTACGAACCCGGCGCTTACCAATAGAGTGAAAATGCCGAGGTTTTTTGCAATCATATTTTTTGCAATTTCAAACATTCACAAGTATTCGCAAATAGTTTCCTCGCTAAAAAGTTCCAGTATACAGTATCGCTAAGTGCTCTAGCCGTCTGATGTTGAACTGAATACGGTTTAGATTGCTCATTCGATTATTTACAGGAGATATGGTGACTGGTAGGTTTGTGATGTTGGAGATTCACTATAACAATCCAAATATGCAGTCAGGCCTCATAGACTCATCGGGAATGAGGTGAGTTCCCACTCGGATCAAATAGATAGTTCAGATGTCTATGTGTACAAAAAAGACCAGGGAATTTTGAGAGATGTTTCATAATTACTGCTTCCTTAGCCTATCTCTCTATACTCCCTCCTTCGTGGCTCCTCTTCCTTCATCTCATACTTACCATCTCCTCCTTACCTTTCATTTGTAACTACAATGTACAATACTCTGAATCAAAGACCAATTTAGGAAATTTTTATCTCATAAGAAAATATTTCATAATGAGTGAGACATAGCAGAATGGGTAGAGTCATGGTAGAGTGGGCGGAGTCATGATAGAGTGGATAGAGTCATGGTAGAATGGGTAGAGTCATGGTAGAGTCATGGTAGAGTGGGCGGAGTTATGATAGAATGGGTGGAGTCATGATGGCATGGGCGGAGTCATGGGTAGTTGATTGGGGAATGGCACACGCTGAAAAATCATAGCACGCATCGATCAACACTATAATCAGCCAATCAAATCACAGATTCACCGTGACGTCACAACTCAGGAAATACGATGCAGCCATCATGGAGACGGGCATCACCTATGATCCCAAAGAGAGCATACCACCAAGACAAGATAGGTTTTACTTGGAAGGCATTTGTGCAGAGAGGTGCTCTGAAAAGGTGAGCAAGCTATACCAATTTGCAAAAATCTTTCCCCATGTTGATGATGTAGATAAGTGTGAAGACTTTTCCTGCGTTCGGTATTCCAAGGTAGCTGTGTATTTGTTCTCAATAGGGTCTGCCTGAAAGTGGAGTGACAGTCTTTGCCTCACAGCTTCACACACATCTCACAGGGGTGAAGGTCAGAACGATGCACATCCGAGGCGGAATCCAGCTGGCGGACATTAACGCCGACAAACACTACTCACCACATTTTCAGGAGATACGGCTACTACAGGAACCAGTCAAAGTGCTGCCGGTTTGTCTCCTCCCGTCAATGATTTTTATAAGACGAACTGAGTATTATCACTCATAATAATACTCAGTTCTCAATTTAATAACACTAATAATAATAATAATAATAATAATAATAATAATATGGTATAAATATTGTAGTAGTAATAATAATAGTTCAGGTTCGGCGCAGTAAAGTTTGATTTTAATAGAGTTCTGAAAGCGCTGCCGATAAAGTCACAGCGTGCGCCAGTGGAAAATAGCTAACTGCACCATGAGTCATGTAGGCTTCATTTTATGTCGACTTGTCAGCAGTTGCGGTTAGTGAGCATCTGCTAAAAGCAACACCAATATGGAAACCAGGCAAAGTTTAAAGTACCATCGAAAACCGTAATTATATAATTTCCACAATTTAATAACCCAAAATTTCCTGGAAAACTATGAAATGATAAAGTCAACACGCGTACTCACATGGGAACACTACTGGGAAAGCTAAATTGCTGCTTCAACTTACCAAGTGTGATATAAATAGAGGTCTGTATTGCGTAGGTTTCCAGATGCAATTTCACTCTGCTGTCTCTCCGTCTAGGGAGATGCTCTCATCACAGAGTGCGAGTATAGAACATGGCATCGGCCCAACATCACACTCGGCGGCTTCTCTATCAGTCAGGAAATGTGTGTCAACTACCTACACTACTATCCTAAAACTAGCCTGGAGGTAAGGGAAGACAACTTCAAACAGTGGTAAAATTATGTGACCCTATAGTAAGTCTATTCACACCGACAAAATTGGAAATACTTCATTATGACTATTTTTCCACGCTGTCAGTGTTTTCAGTGTTGTCAGTACTGTCAGTGCTTTCAGTACAGTTAGTACAGTCAGTGCATTTAGTACAGTTAAGGCTGTCAGTGCCTTCAGTACGGTTAGTACTGTCAGTGCAGTCAGTGCAGTCGATGCTGTCAGTCCATAGATCACAACTATGCCACATGTTGCATTGCCTCTTTGTTAAGTATCATGAAAGCTGTTACATAAATTTATGAGCTTGGCTACCCTTGTGAGTTCAGGACATTGGGAATATCATTTTTCCCAACGAATGTGTTTTACTCTGGGTTTCATAGACATCTTCAATTTTTTTAGGTTTGTAAAAGTTCAATATCGAATTCCGCTATCCAGAGGTACTTTACTATGATGGCCTATTACATGAAAGCCCGGACGAATGCCTACCAGTCTGTGAGTAGTTCACTGCTACTAGACAACAGGGAAATAAATCATGAAGCTATTCTTAAGTTAAAATGTTCCGAAACTACGAGTAGTTTCAGAACATTTTAACTTACACTTATTTAACTTACACGTATTTAACTTACACATATTTTTCTCCCTCATCCACAGTTTTATGCACATTGATTCGATTCACGATGGACTACAGCTGTGGCAGAGAGAACAGAGCAGAGCTGTTGATGTCAAAATGATATACGTTTCATTATACGCTTTTAGGTTTCCGAAAATTTTAACTCAATGGAGTGGAATCCAGTTAATTCCAGACTTCTACAGTGGTTCTATGATACAATGCCGATAGACATTGAGTGCAGGAAATCGGATGGATCCTATTTGCCTGTGAGTACATAAAACTCTCTAAAGCCACATTTACACAGCACCGTTTTGAGCTACCGGACAAAGGTCTGGCTTTCCTAAAACCGGTGACCTGGCCAGCTTATATTTTTATACAGCCATGCGTCAATGCGAATCTCAGCACCAGTAGTGGCCTGCTATTGGATAGCCCGATCACCAAATAGGCCAATCAGATACTAGCTTATCGGTGCGCTATTACTAGTAATGCACCAGACCGGCGAAAAACTGGAGGAAAATGACTCGCGAGCCATTCCTGAAAGCCAGCCACAAAGCCAGCCAGAGTTTTTGGAGTTGCCTCCCTTTGTGCTACTGGACCTTTGTGCTACTGGACCTTTGTCCGACGCTCAAACCGGTGCTGTGTAAAGGCCGCTTAAGTCTAAGTCAAGTTCAGTTTCCACCAATCAATCAGTCAGTGGTTGAGCCACCTTAAGTACATCACTTAAGCCATGTTCCGACGATTAGGTTCAGTCACCATAAGACATAAAAGCTGACAGCAGCAGTTACACCCCCTGAAACACAGAACACTTCTATGAGAAATAATATGATTTTTAGTAAAGAATTTTCCGTTGATGTATTTCTTCTCTGAGAAGCACCTCTGGCATTTTTTACTCTCATGTCGGCGAGCACGCACGCCTCTGTTAAGCCAGCGTTAGTCGGCACTTAGTCCGCTTGCACTTAAGCTTGAACTTAACACTGGCGCCCGCATGAATAGGCGCGCGGGCCAACATAAGAGTAAAAATGCCCTAATTTTTTTCTTCCAATTATAGAAGTTTGTAAGTACATCCTAAAAGTATCCTAGACTTGTAGGACTATGAAAGCAATATTGCCTATGATGCTTGATGTACAGCAGAAAAATTGAAACTTATTCTTTCTCCTCATATTCATCTTACTGCATTTATAGCTCAATACTGTTTGTGCTTAATGAGTTCATTTCGATTGCATAGTTTTTATCAGGTATAGTGATCTGCGAGCCTGTCTCTCCAGCCCTAGGCAGACTCATAGTAGCTATGTAATGCATTGCACCAGGTGAACTGGAGGTAATGACTCTGCCTATCTGCTGTAGGGCCGTTGGTCACATATCACCAAGCCGAGAGTGTGGCTGTCTGAACGATATAATCCCGTTGTCGAACATGAATGTGATGAAAAGGAACTTGAAAAGTTCTTCAGAACAACTTGACGAAGCATATCTCCATCCTCCCCACCTCCCATCTCTCTTTAAGTTACCTCTCTGTCCTCCCTCACCCTCTCTTGCTCTCTCTCTCTCTCTCTCTCTCTCTCTCTCATTGTTCCAACTGTATTATCGTTACAATAACGGAACCGCCTGCAAGTATTTACAAGATTTCTGATGTGGTAGCCATGTTGGGAAATCGGTATTATACATATGTGTGTATTTTCGTATACTTCAGAATTATTTGCACTACAAATAAACGTCACCATGGCAACCAGATCTCAGCATAATGTCACTGAGCCGATACTACTTTACCATGATAACCATAGCCTCTGCAGATGGTTAACAGTGACTCAGATACGCAACGTTGATCAACCGTATTTGTCTATTTCACTTCCCTAAAATTGCTCAAAACAGAAGCGTAGGAAGAGTTTGAAGGAAGTATAGAAAAATTTTATAATCATTCAAGACGTTTCAGGGTGGGGAAATAGACAATCAATCAACTATAGGAGGTAGCCATGGTATTGTACACAGCTTCCTTCGTATTTCCAAGCGTCATGTGAAGAAATGAAGATATCAGGAGATCCTGAATTCAGATTTACCACCCACCTCGACTCAGCAATCTACAGTCTGGCGATAGCCCTGTCATAACCTCTGACCTCTGACACAGCTCTGTCATAGTGACCTCTACTTAATCATAACAAGCTGGGCATGGCTTGGTGAGAGCTAATATGTAATCTGGCATATGATTGGCTAGTTGCCATTCCCAGTTGGATCTCTGGCTATCCATGATTGGCTGAGCTATTCAGCCCAGCCAGCAGCCGTACACTAGTAATGAGAATAGAGATTGAGGACACTCCAAAATCTTTCATAAGAAGGAATGTTGCTGGCTCACGCTGTTGATTTAACTGTCAGTAGCTACTGGCAGCTAGCGGCGACAAATGCTGTTATACACTCAGTTCGGTATTTTTCCAGCTTTGCTGATGAGTTGTATGTCTGCTGCCTTGGATGCTCAGCTTCTAGCCATCGTGATTTTGATCAAGCATTCATCCCTCTGTTTCCTTGTTCCCATGACAAGTTTTACAACAAACATAACTAGAACAACAAACAAACAAACAAACAACACGTTTACTTGTCATCTTTTATTCTCCATCTCTGAAATCATAATTACTACGAGGCACTCCATAAACGTATAATTGTATGGGAAACAAGAGGGAGATATAAGTACGAGGTGAGATCAGACAGGTCCCCACATGAGATTTTATCCAGGCATCAGAGACCGTATCCATCAGCTGTTTGGCACTTGTTGACCAAGAAATGAAAATAATAAACCCTGGGATATGAGAGGGAGGGAGGGAGAGGAAGGGAGAATGAGGAAGGGAAGGAAGGAGAGAGAGAAGTTCGAGAGGGAGGGATAGGTGTTGGGGAGATGGGGAGAGTAGAGTCATGATGGTTAACTGTTGACGATGACGGGAGGTGAATCGGACGGAGGGTCTGATGGTTCGTCTTTATCGGCTGCGCTGCCGCTGGGAACTGGATCGGGTTGGCCTTCGCTGACTTTGCGGAATGCAAATGCCACATAGAGAGCTGAAACACAGAAACTTACTTAGAAAGGATCGACAAGGCCATCCCGTACAAGCCACAATCAAGTAACTTCAGTGTCCTATCTGTATCATCGCAATCATTCAAAGCAATCTAATACCTCCAAACCAAAGTAAATGATGCAGATCAAATCAAAAAACTTAATTCAAATGGTCAATAGTAGGAGTTGTCCTCTCAACGCTAAACGCTGTGAGATCAATCAATACAATCTTTGCCGCTCACAGCTGGCCCAGATTAATAGCTATGTGCATTAATGTCTGAAAGATGCAGAATTTTAGAGACTACCACGATATAATAGCAATGTAGATCAGCCATGATTATGCATTAAACTTACGTAATATTACACAATCTAGTAACCACTCAAATCGCTAATAGTGAGGATAAAGATCTTGAGAAACTCCCTGTTACCTTTGATTACGCTAAGCTTCAAGTTGATAAATTTTCCGGTTTCTAAGAAGAGGTTTCAGCATTTTTCATTCTTATGTTGGCCGCCTATTCATGCGTGCCTAGGTATGTGCGGACGAATATCGGCAGCATGAATATGTGCACATTTCGACATAAAAGTGAAGAATACCGATGCTTCATATAATTCAAAGTAAGTAAGGAGGGGGAGGGGTGAGGGAGTGTGACTGCAGTATAGTAACTGATGGGCTGCCCACTCCCTCTTCTAGACTGATAAATACAATGAGTGAGTAACAACAACGGTACTTACTGATGGCTTCCCATTCCTCCTGACTCAGCGTCAGCTAAAACAGACACAGCATTCGAGTCAAAGGTAAAAAAACAGACACAGCATTCGGACAATGGTAAAAAAACAACCTAAGATTTTAAATTAATGTTAGTGAACACAAGTTTCATAATAGATGAATTAACAGCATGCTATTTTTGGCCCAGGTTTAGAATTGGAGTTGCCATCTCTTACGGGGTCAAATTTAAATAAGCTACAATGGATACTGTCTCTAAAACGGCGATTTCTCGTCAGCTATGGCAGCTACACATCTGAATCCCGGGTATGTCATTTAACAGATACCCAACTTGATGTGGCCTGAGTTAGGATCAAACACTATAAGACATTTTCTTGCAATTGGGAAGGGCATAAATGTCATATCCAGTTACTGTTCTAAATTTGGCTTTCTTTGTTCTTCTTGCACAATAAGAATACTGTTCATTGTGTGACAAGATATTTTAGCACAAATAGCAAAGAGAGAGGAATACCAGCGTAAGCATGAGTGCAGATATAAGCTACCAAACATAGTCGTTGGACATGGAGCAGCACTCTGACAAAGGTAAAGACAGAGACTCAACATTTTGTAAATGTGGATTATGATAACTTTGACCATACACATACTAATATCCAAAACCAAATGATGGACAGTCTGACACTTACAACGCTAGTTACTGACGGGTCTTCTAGCTGGCGTTCCTGGAGTTGCCTTCTTGCATGCTCAAAGGACTCTGGGCTAGAGGACAATTGCTTCCCTTCTGGTGCGGGGTACTCCTAAATGAACCACGGAAAAGTTAGGGGATACTGAAGCAAGGGTTATCGCTCCCTCCCCCATCTCCTTCCATCGCTGTTTGAACTACAGCTATCTCAGGTAATCTCATCTTGCATGCAAAAAACTAACTAGACTAGACTAGCTGCGTTCTTATGACGTATTGCACGCATTGACTACTGTAGAACTGGATATGATAGCAACAGATATGATAGCGTTTCCTTCAAAATCGTCAAGAAATGAAAATAATAGCGATCTAACAATAGCAATCCCATGAATGGGAAGATTACTGCTATGTAAAGCATAATGGGTATAATTTCTATATCGAACTCCAACGATAGCGATAATTTTTTAGGGTAGGGAGGGAGGG
>ERZ1740065.1905-NODE-1905-length-12785-cov-11.824038_pt1 | contig 12785 bp, 11 predicted proteins | sample MGYA00581738_ERZ1740065 | MGnify/ENA primary metagenome ERZ1740065 (study PRJEB43018, sample SAMN04849749) | marine metagenome | isolation source: floating plastic debris | place: Pacific Ocean | collected 2008-09-01 | study: EMG produced TPA metagenomics... | reverse complement strand
GGGGGGAAAAGGGAGGGAACCAAAAAAGGGGGGGGGGGAGGGGGTGGGGGGGGGGGGAAAAGGGGGGGGGGGAGGGGAAGAAGGGGGGGGGGGGAGAGAGAGAAAAAAAAGAGAGAGGGGGGGGAGAGAGGGAGAGGGGAGGGAGGGAGAGAGAGGGGAGGGAGGGAGAGATAGGGGAGAGGAGAGAGAGATGGACGCTGGGAAATGGTGAGAGAGGAGGAAGAAGTAGAGAGACAGGGGGGGGGGGTTTGAGGTTATAGACTACATTCCACTCACCGGCATATCGGGGGTGACGGCAGTATCTGACTCAGCGAACGAGTCTGGAGCCTCGTAATCGTCATCGCTAGCCGTTAGTCCTAACTCTGACCCGTATAGCCTGTGCACCCACTGCCAGATCTGCTGATTGTTCATCGGCTGCAGTCGACAAGAGAAACCGAAGCTACAACTGTGACCACAGCAGAGAATATCATACGAGCCATCGCTCCTTGCAACTCACATGTGCGAGTAGAGCGTTCTGCCACACCCTAAACATCATCAGGTAAGTCTTGTCGCGGGAAGTGAATGAGGAGAAGAAATGCTTCTCCTTGTCTACATTGATCTGAATGGCGTTTGGTATCACTTTGGCCGTCTTCTCTTTGGTAATGGACTTTATCGTGTGACACGGGATCATCACCTGAACGAACAACCTACCATAACCGCGCAGTCAATGCACTTATATCACTGTTCAAGTTGCACAATCAATGCGCAAAGCGCTACAACAATATCCAATACTCATTCTACTGTATAGACTTATACAGCACAACACAAAACCTCGGCCCTACTAGAATATTTGCGGTGTAGGCCTAATACAGTCCTAATACAATCGACTTATTGTCTCCAATAATACTCCTAAATATCACTCCACTATTCCACATTGTGACCGGACACAACCTGCAGCTGGGCCTCCGTTTTCTAGGCCAGGTTTAACGCCGGTTTTAGAGTTGTTGTGGCAGGGAGAGAGGGCCGCTGTGGCAGGGAGAGAGGGCCGATGTGACCATCACTGCCTCCCTATCAGCCACTTACACAGCCTGAGAGTACGCTAGTGGAATGGCCAAACAGTAGATAGGGGCCAGTAAACATGCCTTATCTAACAGGGAACTCCCTGAGAATAAGTTGAGGCACTTGGATGATCACAATGAGACTCCAGTTATTGGGCAGAAATGGCTCTATACATCCTGCTGCCCTGCTGCACAATCGAGATATCGTTGCCGGGCCAAAGTTACAAGTGAGCAGGAAGAAGTGAGATGTTTAACTCGCACATCAAAAACATCTCAACCTGACATTTCGCACATAAATTATGCAAGCCAGAGAGGTTATTCTGTTGACTCGAGATGTGTGGGCGGCTGCCAAGCAGCCTCAAACAAGGAATTCATCAAACGTCACTGACTGGGCGCTGGTACGTTACAATAGTACACTTACAGTCGTCTCCCATCGGAAGAGGTTGGCATAGAAACAGATCCAGTTCTGGCTGATGTAGAGTCGCCCTTGAATTAACAGTTCCTTCTGCAGAGCGCATGAGTAATCTGTGTGAAGGAGGACGCAGTTGCAGCAGAGTAGTCATAGTGAATGAGGCAATAATGAAAGTCTATCAGTTGCGGAAAATCCCCAGCAGGAACATCCAGAATAGGCAGACATGAATGGATGTCCAAACCTAAGTCATGTCTATGGTATGTACTAGCCTAAACTACAGTAATGGTGATCAATGACCCTAGCCTTCGCCATATAGACTGGCAGCGATGGAAGCATCTAGAATGCAGTCTCTACTAATGGAGTCTTAAGTTCCAAACATCACTAGTTCCAATCTAGCAGCATAGCATGTAAACTACTCAAGTGTACTCGCTTTTAGTTCACTCAGTATAAATATAAACGCAGCGAAGAACTCAGTCTCCGATTTCAAGACTCAAGCTAGCTCTACTCTCTAGTTTTAGGCTCTACTGGCAGGAAGATGGCTGGTTCAAGGTATGGATGGTTCCACAGTACAGGTGTTTATGTTGAGATAGTTTCTATTGATTACACAATGGAGAATAGGTGAGCAAATAACAACTGAAGCCAGAGTGATTGAGGAACTGAATTGTCTAGTAGTGTCTAGTAGTGTGTCTGCCAACTCACCTCCCACTGCGCCTGGCCTCCCTCTGTTCCTGGTCTCCCTCTGTTCCTGGTCTCCCTCTGTCCCTGGTCTCCCTCACCTCTCCCTGTACCGAGATTGCTGACACATCAACTTACCAACAAGGAGACGCTCATCCGATGGTACATCCTTAAACAGCCGGTGAAACTCATCACTCTTCTGTTTGTACTAAATACAACAACACAGCTCCGTATTACCTCTGGTGTACTACTATCGTATTATTGTATTATTATAGCACATGTAGTAGCAGCACGAATCCTCAGCCGCTTCCTCCTGGCATCGGCAACAGTAACTTACGTTGAGAGAGAACCAGTTGCCGGATTTCTTCTTGCTGGAGGACTTTTCGCTGCCCTTAGAGAAGGAGGATCTCATTAGCGGAGACGTACGACCATCGTAGCTGGCGGCGGTGATGGAACCGCGGGGCGTGGCAGCAGCGGACCCCTGCAGCGAGAAACGTGTGAGCTGACTATCGCTGATTGCACTGGAGGCCAGTAGAAGGATTGTCAGGGTGGATTATCATCAAGTAAACATTGCAGAGCCGAGTGGAGCAACTTGTCACCTGGTGATAACCAGTGGACAGGCAGTGGAAGTTGGAGAGGCTATGACATAATCAAGCAAGAACTAACCATTAATCCTATCTAAGATAGGGGGACCCTATGACCAAGTTCTCACCAACAAGGCTGCGCTCTAGGGCTATAACAGTGCAGTAACCAGTTAGTACTACTAGCAGTACTACCATAGATCGCGGTAGTACTAACTAACCTTAGGACTGGCCGCCCTGTCACTGTCTGAAGCAGGTGCTAATGACAGGTGATTTGGCACAGATCTGCTATGAATATTGTGTCGAACTGGTTCCGAGTTCCTAGAAATAGAAGTTATACAAATAGACATGGCAGAACTGACACGTCAAGCCATAGAACTGCTGGGGCTATCAGCCCGGTGGTGAGTAGACTGGACACTCCCACTAAAAGCATAGCTAGTGGAGATGGTGGTGCAGCCAGGTACAGCCCGTAATGCATGCAGCAGGTGGTAGCAAGTGCTAGCTCGGGCAGGATTGTAGAAATAAAACTGAGTCCACTGGAGTAGAGTTGACCAGTGGTGCAGCCAGTGGCAGGTTGACTGTACAGAGCCAAAGATGGAGGGCAGGCAGTTATATGGTCCTATATACACACACACACACACACTAATAGTCAGCTTTTTATAGCTTGTTCAAAACAATAGGACCAAGTTCTAGATGGGATGATAAAAGGCATTCAGGTATTGATTATAAGTGCACAGTGTACCCGTAGTGGAGCTTAAACAACTTAAGAAATATTACATGAGACCAACCTATGGGCCCTATGTTTCCTTTGTTGGTGTCGGCTCTGAAGCTTAAATTTCAAATAGCCAAACTTCTGAGGAAGTTCCTTTGCAAAATTAGCCCATGGCGTATTGGCCCGCATGTTGTAGACACAAGCCGAGTGTCAATGTAAATGATTGCTTCAGCCCTTGGTGTGCATCATTTATAGGGAGGCGAGAGAGCTTCCCCAGTGATGTTACCAATCTAGTCGAATCACAAAGACGAGGAAAACCAAGTCGGTACAAAAATAGAGTATGATCGATAACATTGCGTCTATAAATTGCTGATTCATTGAACTTAGGTATAACGGGAACAGGGTTAGGACTCAACAAGTGCGGCAAGATGGAAATTTACTCACTGGCCGTTGCCATGGTTACAATCACCATTGGGTGTGGTCAGCGCCTCAGGTAGAGATTGGTGCTTCCTATAAAAGACAGAAGATGGTGGGAGAGCCTTCAATGCTAGCAGACAGTACTGGTTCACCGCTGGGTAGACTAGTTTGTACAAACTACCTCGATAAATAGTGTATGTAGAGCTGCTAATACCAATAACACAATATCCTGAGTGAAACAGTCAGCCTAGCATGGCGCAACCGACTCCACGCAACGCCTTACCTGGCTTTGAAAACATCCCTCAATCTCATGTGTGAACAGTTGGTAGTCCACTAAGTAATGTTGATTCTACAAATATCTATCTCCCAGCTCCTTTCCGCAAAAACCGGCACCACCGAGAGAGAGCGGTTGAGATCACCAAAATGCTGTAGTCATCGAGTCCTTCTGCTGCGTTTGCAGCAGCCGACCGCAGAGTGAGTGAATGGAATGAATGGGTCTCAACTGATAGGACAACGGTCTATGCAGGCAAAGCCTTCGCATACTTGAAACAACACGTGAGAGTGGCCTGATCGTTAGTCACAGCCAATCTCGTAGCGTGGATGCTGATAGGCTAATGCTCAGTTTACTGTACTCTATTGAATAACGTATGGATAACAGCGCTGATGTACTGCCCATTCAAAACGCTTGCATCGAGGTGAATGACAACACAGTGGCTGAAGGCCAAGGTTCAATGATATCAGCTTCTCAGTGCGGATTGAGCTCAGTGCGGATTGAGCTCAGTGTGGTTGACATAATGACAACAAAGAGCCACTTCTGGTATTCACCAATCTTTGGCATTAGTAAGCATGCTACACAGTTTGGATGGATGCAAACAGCTATACTGACTGGCTTTGTAGAGCTTCAGCAGCTGCAGCTATAGCTGCGGCAGACGCAGACTCCATAGCTATATTTGGTGCTTTACTCGTGTCAGTCCATCCCCACAGAGGCGTCACGTCGCCCCAATTTTCAGGATCTGTGTGACGATCTATGTTGGCGAATTACGCTCCCTCCAGATGTGCACACACCCTGTAACTGCAAGATTTCCCTTCATAGGCTACATATAATATAACTAGGCTATCAAAACAAAGCTAAGTTATAGTATGAAACGAAATGCACGTAACCGGTAAAAGAGAAACAGCTCATACTCATAGTGTTACACCATTGCAAAAGTACATTTGAAAGCATATACTATCTGAAGGATCATCGTTATGAGAATAAGAGAATAGGCGTATAATAACGATAAAATTTATAGCACGTCAGATCATCAATGAAAACAAAAACATCAATTAAATGAGCAGGTTGGACATTTCATCAACAAACAGAGAGCACCCGTATCGACTTACCTACAGCAGATGTTACCAATTTCAGTAACGTAGTCGCAGACCACTCATATTATTGAGAAAGCCTGCTTAGCACAGCGTAAGCCATTCCTTGTAAAATAGATAAGGCACCTGAATTCGCGTGGAAATGAATGCCAAGAGATTTTCTGTTTGGCTATCTGTTGAAAGGAAGGAAGGTCCAAATAGTACAATGATAGCTCATCATTTGCAAAGAGAGATCAATAGAAAAGGGACGGTGGCGGCTCCTACGTCACTAATAACGCACACGTAGAATCCTACCTTCACTCGCAAAAGCTATTTCCGTAAGAAAAAGTTGCGTTATTTATTACCGTACAACAATTACCGTAAAAATACAAATCTGCTTTCTCCAGATGGTCACTGTCTGACATTCGATTAGTTTCTTCTCCACCTCGAACCATCCCATTCCCATCCCACTGAGTCTGGTGCAGTGATACGCATGCATACCTTGCTCACACTTGCATGCCGTGGAAAGCTTACAAATATCGTTTCCTACCATGGATTGTCATGAATTGGAGAAAGAGGTAACATTGTTCAGCGTATATACATTTCGCTTGTACCCATCAAGCCAATAGGGACGATTGCATTGGTAATCTGAAAGATGTGCAGCTTTACCATATTGTAAAACTCGATTATAGAGCTGTTTCACCTGGTCTCAAGGACACTTCTGTGTCAAACTACTGTGAAGCTGATGATGAAGCTCTGCTCAAGTCTGTCACAGAAATTTCACACCGTCTCCATGGTGCACTATCAATATCAATGCATGAACGTGTACCTGATGGCATGACATATTCCGAGTACCATCTTAGACAGAGCTTCGCAAAAGACACATATGACTTTCATCAGCAGGGACTATCATGTGTTCATTCATCATTCGGCTTCAAACTTGAGCGACAACCTAGCTCCATCGATGGCGCTGGAGTTGGGGTGTTCGTCACTGCAGGCGCAGTACCTGAAAATCATCTGGTGGCCATGTACCCTGGTTAGCTCAAAACGGTCAGCTTTCCAACACATTTTCATTTGATATGGAATAGCAATACTTGGTTTTTCTCTGGCTAGGCCTGATCTATGAACCTGGTGAACCTATTCTACTTCAGTCTCTTCGAAATCAGTTTATTTTCCGCTCTAAGGATCGGGTGCTCGTGGATGGAAATGACAGAGGTGTATCTAAATATATGTATAGGTAAGGCACGGCTATGGGTGATCCAGGTCTCCATTCCTGATCTGCTCCACAGATGATTTGGAGTTGTCTTATCTTAGGTCTTGTGCTGGAAGGGAAATCATTGGAAGTCATCTCATGGCTGATATATCATGGACGACACCACATCCTATCAACCCTCTTGCGATTGGCCAATACGTAAATAACTGCAGTCAAAGTATGAATTTACATATCAGCATTCTCCAATGAACCGATTTTGTGTTGAATACGTTGTGTTAACTATGAAACGTAGACCACCCTGCCAACGTCGAGTATCGGGAGGTGGACATGCCGGTTGACTGCAATCCAGAGATATTGAAATATATACCTAACACGTTCTACAGCTCTGACCATGTCTATGGTCTGGCAAGGTTTGTAGGGTAACCATCCAGCTCCTCACTATAGCTTCTATTGTATGGGAAACAAATACGAGATAGATAACTGCGAAAAGGCCTGTTGAGAAATAAATGCGATGAGTAAAAATTGCGATCTTGCAACTTCTGCAATGAACTGCAAACCTTCTGGAAATTAAATGCGGCGTAGAATAAATGCGAAAAAAATGAGTTCTTTGAAAATCGCATTTAATGCTCAATGGCAATTATTTTTATATATACAGTATTTATACAGATGAAAGATGCAAGTCACATTTCTCCACGCTAGCTTCCACCCAAACCATAATTCTTGCTACAAAATTCAGACCTACTATTAAGCGAGTGACTAACAAGTTAGTGTGGCACTCCAGAATTCATCATGATAGACGATGGATTAATATCCAGTGTTTCTCTACAGCACACCTCCACCAGAATTCAGTATATCCGGTTTTTATGCATGAATTAATATCTGATTGCAATGTGTGTGCCCATAACGTATCTTGCTACAACTTCGTAATAGGTGCCTTTCTTCACTTTACTTCCTTAGGAAAAGACGGATGGTTGTGCTGAGAAGCCTGAGGGAGATATCTTGTGGAGAAGAGCTTTTCTCGACCTACTTTACAGTAGTTCAATGAAGATCATAACTTTATCTTGTTTCATTGAATGCCAGTCTCTTAAACTATTACCAGGGATAAAATTAACACCATCTACGCTCTTGGTTCCAGGAGTGGGTACAGAAAACTAACATTTTTCTGTAAAATATTGATCTGAATGTATCACTGCTAAAGATTTATGAATGACTCAACGTCACAGAGTGATAATCTCATAATTTATTTTAATAAGTCATTATATTTGCATGTAGTTATGAGAATTCCAGAGCTGGGGACTCTAGTTACTTAACTTGACTCAGGTTGCACTCAAGTTGCTAAATTGACCACTTTGTGGTCGCTTTAAACTCGTTGACTCCATGAATTGGAATTGAATTGACTCTTCCCCTCTAGCCCCAGGAATTGACTCTCCAGTTGACTTCCATTGATGAAAGACTTGCACCGAATCTACCATAATTAGTAGCAGTATAGTATCCGTAGGAATCAAACAGCAATCATGGCTAGTGCTGATGCCTTACCGAGCAATGCTACCTTTTCTTAGCTAATATTTCAGACGCACCAGCAAAGTGAGTTTACTTTAGCTTGCAATTTCAACTCAATGCCCGATTCCGTCAGCTAGATGCACTGCACAGTCCTATTTCTCTGTACTTCGTTGCTCCACAACTACCAACTGACTGGCCACTCATTACCAGACTGAAGAACAGCACCATATATCTATAGCCACAACATAATTGGTTTTACAGTTGTCAATGTGCAAATGTGCAAAAATGTTGGGTTTCAGTGCTCTAGCATGAGTCATGACCGGCGCTTAAATTGGAATTTTCTTTATAAGGGAACTCTGGCAGGCTTTGATAATGGTGTCAAACCGATTGTCATGCATATATGCATAGTCAATCTGAAGTATGGCACTGAAACAGGGAAATTTTGATTCACAAATACCAGGCAACCAGCTGCTGCAGTCGCTGCACACAGATGAAACTGAGCAGAAAGCACCTGATGCTAAAATTCCTTGTGACAGATATTCTGGTTTGGGGGTTTTAAAGGGAACGAGCGTTACCTCTAGATGTGGCTGTAATTTTATTACAGGAACTGCATTCCCTCTAGTTCCCCCTGAATTTAAGCGCTGGTCATGAGTCATGAGTAAACACTATTAGAGATTCTCCGCAGATGATTGCTGACTGTATTTACTGGCATTGATTGATACAGCGTGACAATAGTCGTTCTAGGCCATGTTCGAGTACCACACCTATAAATTGTCTTTTGGTGCGCCATCTGCAATTGACTTCACATAAACTTCAGTATAAATAAATTGAAACTTGACTTCAACTTCAAAAAAGTATCAACAGTAAACTCTTGACTTGATACTTCAACTTCTGGCATGTAAATGAATTGATAATGAATCGAGACTCAAAAGACAACGAAATTACACTTTACTTTACTTTTGGAAAGGGTAACTTTTCCCAGCTCTGGAAAATTCGCATTGCAATCCAATCTACATTCCTATCATCTGCACACTCACCGCCTATATTGCCACTGGGAGTTATCCTCTCCTATTTTGATCATATCTGGTTGAATAGTATCAGTTTTAAACATCATCGGAAGTGTTTCGTTATTATGGAAACTGTATTGCTATGATTCTGTCCAATTTTTTTAATACAAGCATGATTTGTTTGCATTCCTGGATGTGATTGGTTGTTGAAATGATATTTTGGTGAATGTGCATTTGCGGCCATGTATGATGCATGCAGTAAAACTCATAGATTCACGGTGGAGCAGGGTGGAATACAGGTTCCTCTCAACTGAATGATCAGTATGATGCTAACTATAGGATGATCATTGTATCTTATGCTGGTTTATACGTGCTGTATAACAGCCGAGAACTTAGCAGCCGTATATCGTGGTATTATTTGACCAGCTCTTTATACAGGCGTAAATAGTTGAATTTCCCAATCGTGTCTCCGATAGCCGGCTGTTTGGATGCAAAATAAGAGCTGACCGATCAAACTTCCATCTCCTTAGTTGGTTGCGAAAGATTGGCTGTAAACATAATCACGTGATATTTGTGCCCCCCCCTCCAATTCAGCTAGCTTTGACCTTGGCCTCGCCAAAATGGTGGAACAAGGTGTCGAATTATCTGGCAAAGTTGCCGAGTAATTCGACTATGGCGGCGACGAAATTCGCCTGGCCTCAGACAGCCGTGTAACGAGCTGTATAAACCGGGCCTTACTGACAGAAGGTATCTGCTATATATGGACACATAATGTGTGTGCGCTACTGCATGTACGTGGAAGATCCTGGGGCCTTTCTGACGATATCATATCAGCATGTAGTGGTTCTTGAATTGATGCTCAAAACCACAGTTTGTGATGGTGTGACAGAGTTGCAATGTCATAGTATGTGCAAGTGATGTGTAACGAATAGACAGAACAAATTATCATTACTAGCCAAAATCAGTTACAAGATTTCCCCTACTGTATAGGTCTGTATTCTTTGGAGTATCAAATGTGCATATAATAAAAGGTATTCACAGAATCTTGTTGGCCTGCAGGTTCGATTTGGCAGCAATCTGTTGTCGTTTCTGGTTGGCCTCTTCTTGTCGAAACGCCACCTTCGTGTTCTTCTTTTCAACCCGTCTCTCCTGACAATACAGCAGTAGATCTGTGCAACAGATGTATAATTCTGACAAAGAGTGATCGACAAGGCGCCACACTACCTTTCTATCCAGCTTCACAGCCGCCTTTCTGGCTTTCTTCTCCTCAGCAGATTCTCCTTTCCTCCTGACAGGAGTTGTCTCCTCACTTTCATTACCGTCCATAGCGTTCAGCTGCTTCAGCTGCTTCTTGGTCAGACCTCTAGCTGGCAATGACTCCACGGGAATTCCCAACTTCTTAGTCAACTCAATCTTTTTAGGTTTCTGTGAAGTCAGCAGAAGACACTAACACAGACATCGATATTACAACTAAATGGGATGATGGAGACGCTGTTGTACTTACCTTCCACGTATCTTCAATGACTCTAGGATGGTTGTAGAGGTTGGAGTAAGTACCTAAATACAGCACATAGCACCATAAAAGATGCTGACGTAGACAATATAAGCCTCACAAACATTGTTGAGCTTACTTAAGATCGATTCGCAGTCCCATTTCTGTCCCTCGTCGATGACAACCTTGGTCAGCTTAACGTCATCATCACCATCGTTGTCACTGCTCTCGGCGTCGGAGCATATCTCGATCATGTCCTTCTGATCCTCGGGTTCGGGCAGCTGCCTGAGAAGGAAACAGATGATGGAAAACTATCAGCTATCAGCCCCCTAAACTACAAACTGTGAATCTTTCTGCTCAGCTCACAGCTAACCAGAGCCAGTGTAGGGTTGGTCACATGAAATGACACAGAAACTGTCCACTACAGAAATCAGCCATTGCAATAAGATGAGCAGCAGGATGCAACTGACGGAAACTTACTGTCCTATTTTCTGCTTTTCAAACTGTTTCAGCAGGAACTGCATCATAGGGCCGTCCGTGCTCACCTTGCCGTCTATTTCCTCTTGGTCCAGCGCGCCTATCTCATCGTCGTCGTACTCCGCAAATAGCTATCAATCGACGAGTCACATGTGGGTCAGCTAGCTACAAGGAGGATAACTCCACACACGACGCTAACCTGTTCAAACTTCTCATCCACTAGCGTGAGGCCTTGGTTACGTCGTATGACGGACGACGACATGGAGTAGTTGGTGAACCTAGTCTTAGCATCATCGTCATCAGAGAAACTGGGCATTGAGCCTACATCATCCTCCAGCTCATCGTCGGACAAGTCGTCTCCAGAAAAATCTGATGATATGTCTCCATGGTGAATAGCATCAGCAGACGGCCTGTTGGATAGTTTAAGAGGTTTCCTTGGCAGTCAAGATAAATGCGCCGGTAGGGAGATCTGTAAGGATATCCTTCACAGACACAACATATACATCTTACAAATATAATAATAATAACAATAATAATAATATATATCTTGCAAAGTTTCAGGTAGAAAAACATGATTTACTGTAAACATAGAAATTTTAGCGTTGTCAAACTACAGCGCTTCCTCAAATTAGCCGTATTTCTAATGATAGCACCTGGAATTTTTAGCGATTTCTTTCCAGCTTGTATATAAAATAAAGAGTTATTGAAAATATAGTGTATTTTCTTCCAGTAGCTATTACAGCTATTATTGTGAGGTCGGAGGTCGCTATCACAGCTATTATTGTGAGGTCGGAGGTCGCTATCACAGCTATTATTGTGAGGGCGCTAAAAGTTGTATGTTTACAGTAGTGTTAGAACTGGTTTGTTCAAGTTTTCACAGACTATAAGTAGCCACAGTAATGACACTAGAGACACTAGACACAGCTGTTAAACGTAAGTGACAAATGCATATATTCAACTATATAAGTTTGCTCTTAAAACACCCTAAGAACTTGTTGAGTCATCTTTTACCACAATATCATTTAGTTTTATAGATAAAATTAAACGACGAAAACTCAAGAATATTTGATACTGCAGAAAGCCTACAGCAAGGCGGAAGGGAAATAATCTCACCCAGTGGCCATTTGCTCAGCGAGCCAGCGACTCTTCCAATCATCCTGCTGCTCTGCCTCCTCCTCACCATCAGGCTCCTGATTGGCCATTGTGATGAAGTCATCATCAAAATCATCATCCATTGGTTCATCATTATCGCTGTCTAGAGCGGCCACAATGTCGGGATCCCAATCCAGCCTGGGACCTAATGACATACAATCCGTATTCCAAACATCTTTATATACATTGGCCACACTTTCGAGAACCTTCTAATCTGTCTCCAACTACAATGACACTCATCACAGCAGAAGTGGAAGCCATATTGGAAATAAAGTTATCGTGCCACTAGCATACCATCCGCTGACACAGACAAGAGCAAGGAGGGTTCATCATTCTGTCTTTTAATTTCACCGTATATCATACCTGATACAGGGGCAGCCAACTCCAGCATTCCAACTTTCTCCTCCTTCGTGGATGGCAGCACCTCATTAGGAAGAGCTATCTTTGACTGCAACGGTAATTTGAGAACTTTCGTCAAGCCACGACCTTCACCTTACTCATCAATTTGTCACCACTGCCTACCTTTGCTGGTGATCCAACTCGTATGAGCTCTAGGTCTATGCTCGGCTCGACAGTGTTTACAGCCTCTACATCACGTAAATGTTGCTCATAGTCATAGTCATCATCGTAGTAAATGCCTAGCGTTGCGAGACGCTCCTTCTTTTTTGCGTTTGACAGCTACGAAATGAGTATCATTGAGTAACTGGTGACATCATTGAGTAACTGGTGACATCATTGAGTAACTGGTGACATCATTGAGTAACTG
>ERZ1740065.1904-NODE-1904-length-12785-cov-12.075098_pt1 | contig 12785 bp, 10 predicted proteins | sample MGYA00581738_ERZ1740065 | MGnify/ENA primary metagenome ERZ1740065 (study PRJEB43018, sample SAMN04849749) | marine metagenome | isolation source: floating plastic debris | place: Pacific Ocean | collected 2008-09-01 | study: EMG produced TPA metagenomics... | reverse complement strand
TCCCCCCTTTCTTCTTTTTCTCTCTTCTTTTTTTTCTCTCTCTTCTCTTCTCTCCTCTCTCTCCTCTCTCCTCCCTCTCCTCCCTCCTCCCTCTCCTCTCTCCATCCTCTCCTTTCTCCATCCTCTCCTCCCTCACTCCAGCCTCTCCACTCCATCCTCTCCACCCTCACTCCCCCCCCTCCCCTTCCAGCCTCGATCGTACTTGAGCTTGCATCAATAGTTTTTGGGTGTGACGTTGCCATAAGTGGACAATCCCGATAGATATATTATTTATTTGTCACGTATTATAGCACTCGCACTACTCTATGATAATAAGTGCATTCCATGTGGTTATCGCAGGTAGCGCAGGTAATATATTACTCTATACTATAAAGGTACTGTGGGTTGCCATTCTCCCATCTATCATCTACTCTAGCTCAGGTACCCGAGAGGTCAGTTATACCGATCATAGCAGCTTACATGGCATACAGCATCCTGCTGGTCTGATCCTTTTGTCTAGTCAACTGCGTCTCGTCTCGTCATAGCGACTGCCTCTACTCCACTGCTCTGCGGTCAGCAGCCATTTGTGTATCTAGGATTGAAATCTATCATATGTCTTCTGCGTTACTGAGCATCACTCTGCGTGAACATTCCCTGAGATCAGTGACTGCGTGCGTAAATTCAGAGATCGCCGATGCCGATGATCTCTGATAAATTCCTGCAGAGATTCCTGCAGCCAGAGCTCCAGGGCAAAAGAGGCCTTGATGACCTTTGTTACAATGGCTTCCATTTGGGCGGACTGCAGTGTCTTTCTCATCACTACTAACCCCAATGACACGCAGTCACCACACAGCAACCACGGCCTGATCACTAGACCGTGCTCTGCGTTATCATTATTCTCCGTTGTTATTCTAGTTGTTATTCTCATTGTAGGTTGTTTATGACATATCAATCAGAGGCCTGGCAGGTAACAGCCAACCGGCCCGCAACCGACCAGCAGCGCGTGGGAACTGACTGATCCACCAGTGCACTAGCGCTGGATGGGGCACCTGCTAGTACTTGACAGTAATGATCTTATACCCACTCTGGTCTCTGGTTCCAATTGTGCCCCCTTGTTCCTGATGGCTGCCAAGCCTGATGGCAATTATTATTGTTCCGTTATTATCCATACTGCCGTGAGCTTATGTACCACATGCTGCCCTTCGTCTACAGACAAGGTGATACGACCTGGACTTGGATATTTTGGTAAATACAGTCTTCTTGATTGCGATTTCTTATCAATTTAACCTTGACTGACCGCCTGTGACACACCTAGTAGAGACCTTCATCTCGTCGCCGACTGTATGATGGTACATCGTGATATGATACTGGTATCTGTGTATCAGATGTAAGTGAGCCTTAAATGCAGGCCACCCATCTGTAGCCTCACTCGACGCAGCTGTGACGCTGGTGCCACTCCCTCCCTAGTAATGGTCTGGTTACTTGTTTGTGCTCGTCGGTATTTATTGGGTGAATTTGTAAGTATAAAACGCAAATAAGGATTGAGTGAATGGAAATTTGGTTAGTCGGAATCGTCGCACTCCAGCTGGTCTTTCTTGGAGATGTGGATGACTACCTCAGAGACCTGCTTGCCTGTCTTCCTGTCAGCGCAGTAGCATATGCTGCCCTGACATTGGACCTGCTCGTAGTCGCCCCTGGTAGTGCAGTGGAAGTGTTTCCCCACCAGTTTGGTTGACGCATAGTCGGCCTTATCTCTGGCGCAATCTAAAAATTCGACACACTGGTCAGCATGCTGCCAGCAGCGGCGCTGGTGGGAACCGCAGGCTGCTGCTCGACTTACTGCAGGCAATCTCTTCGTCTGACTCCCACAGATTGTGCTCGTAGCCTATTCTATTTCCAGCCTTGTCGACACAAAAACATCTGTAGTAAATGTGCCAACAGTCTACGTACGTATTATACGATTATTTACATGTACGTTTGCCACTGTAGTCATACTTACACGCTACCTCTACACTGTTTGCCGGCATAGCTGCCGTCATCATCACATCTAGGCAATGTAAGTCCCAATGGTCGATACTTGAGTTTCGACACAACGTCCTCAATCTCCGCCCTTCTGATGGCACAGGATGCTGAAGCAGTGTGTATACCGTCACATCGCTGCACTGACCGTCTACTAGTCCTCATCTCATCGTACTACTTACCAGCAATGAGTTCACACTTCTCAGTGTTGGGATTACAGAAAAGACCTTCAGCACATTGCCAATGCTGCTCGGCTCCCAATAGCTCCATTACGCCGCACTGGTCGCCTTCATCTAAAACGTCACAGCGGCATTCAATGACAACGAGAGCCGTGGGGGGGGGTAGGAAGTAGGACAGGGAAGAGGGAAAATAAGAAGAGAGTGAGTCTATAGTTCAACTGGGGACTACAAACGCACTGAGTAGCGATATGCAGACGTCGCAGCAGCCACAGAAGCCTCCGTTCACCTTGTAGTAGCCTCCAGTCTTCCCACAACTCTCCACAGTTAGTCCTGGAGTGCATTGTACGTTTTGGCATGCATTCTTAGGGCACCTGTCAAACATGTCACGAGCCTCGTTATAAATGCTACAAATTACCGTACGATACCAAGATCTACCAGTACTCACATAATCGCCTGACTGCAGGCTACAGCGCTGATCAACAACAACAGCTTCCCAACCATCTTGACTCGCTTCGGCTGAATTAGACCCAGTTCACGCTTCAGCTCTTGCTTATATACAGCTAGTCTCAGCAGGGGGAGATAACCCTATACTATCAGCGCTATTGGCTGCCATATGATGTATACGGTGCATCAGAGTATATCAGATGTGATACTTGGACCATGACGGCTACGCGGGTCATAAAGCTCTTTTTCTTGCATTTAAGAGGAGAGACATGTTTCTGAGTAGCCCTAGACATAGATATGTAATGTTGGGCCAGATAATTGTATTGTATTGTATTGTATTGAGATGGAGCCCATAAGACAAGAGCTATAAGGAAATAACCAGTAGCAAAAAATAATCAAGTCTATTTCTTCTTCCGAGCACCAGCCTTACTGCTGCCTCTAGCACTGCTACTCTCTGCTATCAACAACTTCTTTTGCAAGACGTCCTCGGATTCTTTCATTTGTTCATCCATTGTAGTCCGCAGTTTTTGTACTTCGCTTTCGAGCTGTTTTTGTATAAGTGATCGTAGCTCCTTCTGAACGTCTGTCAGTTCAATTTCTATACGCAAAGACACAACATGTCAATCATACCACAGAGGTGACTGATGTCATCTCAAGAGTTCTTACGTACCTGGAGTCTGTGGCTTCTCTGGCTCTTCTTGTGCAGGCTCTTCAGCTGGTTCTTCCACTGGAACTTGCTCCTCCTCTGTTTAATAATAAGATACATGGAGCAAGAAGGAACGATCTCTTGTCAGTTTGTTTATTCCATAAATGAGAATAAAACTAAACGAAATCCTACCTTCAGGGGGAGGCGTGGGCACAGGAATACCATCATAGTTGATGCTTAGGTCTAGCTTGACCTGAGCTGTGAATACATACTTATACATCTTGAAGTGTCTGAAGTATGTGTTGATAGCGTACTCCGTCATTAGTCTTACTTGCACAGGAGAGAACAATTCTATGCTAAATGGCGGCCTCTGCAAAAGTGAACATTCATCTGATGTGTTCCTTCAGTTAAGCAAGTTATGATGATTTTATCTCTTACCTTGACTGAATGGCAGAGTAGCATATCCCTGAAATATCTAAAAGCCTGCTCCAAGTTACCAAATGGCGTTTCTATGCACACGTTATGAGTGCGGCGTATGATGGAAAAGAACGCTGACAACTGTTCTCGAGAGAATCCGTGATCAATGCAGAACTGAATGGTATAAAAGTACAAGTCCAAGAGGATAGCATCCTTCATGTTTGCTGGCTCTGTAGAGTCACCATGATACAATCCGAATATCTCACTAAGTATCCTGCAACAGAAGATTTCTCTCATCTCCTGCACTGCCTGTATAAAGATTCTAGTTCTGCGTTGCAAAGCGCTCCTACCGTTTGATTTCATCTGGAGTGCTAACTTCACAGATAGCATCAACGTCTGCCACAGTGAGATCTCCCCAGATACAGACTTTTGCTTTATGCTCACGGGGCTATCGAGGATAAGAGAAGAGACTGTCAGAACAACTAATTATATAGTAGCGTTCTCATCCACATGTTTGTAATATCGGGATCATAGCTAAAAGCAGTAGATGATTATAAACCCACTAATTTCTACAACACAGTTTCAGTTTATTGCTATCCTTATTGTCAAAGACCAGGTGAATTTACCTGAACAAGCTTTTGGGGATCTCTCATTGGAATGTCCATTGCTCTCACAAACTTGAATGTTACTGTGTGACGGTAGTAGTGCGTATAGCTGCGCTGTTGCTACGCAACCTACCACAAAGGTCCATGAATTGGAGTCGCTTTTGGAGCGGATATACTATAGTAGTGACAATCAGTGTTCTTAAAGTGGAAACAACTGAACAATCTAAGCACCCAGGGGTTCCAATTCATGTCAGCTGCTCTCATCCATCTTTTCTCCGACCATATCACATATTTTATCAGGTGTGAAACATAGAACTAGCTAGTTACCAGTGTTTTGACATGGAGAGCCTAAAAGGTATCGGACCAGCACTCTCATTATAGATCCACGGTCACCTCAGGATATTGTTCGTAGAACTTATTTGAGGATTTTGTTAAGTAATTAAGTTGAAATCGTAGCATGTTGCCCTTAACAATCGATTATTTCCTTATGAGTGTAGTAAAACCGGCACCAAACAAGTTTGGTGGGCATCGGATCGAGTCATAGACATATGCGTAGTATACATAAATTTTACTCAGGATTTTCTTTAACGCATGTAACTCTACATTAATTGTGTCAAGGACGAGATATCACGGCGCAGGCGTATGAAACGTGTTGCAGTCTGTTGTAGTAAACGATCTTGAGCAGGCCTAGATTACTTACTCGAAAACAAGTGATAACTGACTGATGTCGTGCATATTTAATACCATTTAACTTAGATGGCTTACCAGACAGTTCAACAAGAGTACTTTCAGATACCACCAATTACTAGGGCATACACTACAGGATGTGTGCTCACGACTCTGGCTGTGGTGAGTGCTCACATGAAGCGAGTTTGTATGAGAAATCACTTCATTCCATTCTCTAATCGTCATCTTCTTCCTGCATTTCAGCAACTCAATTTAGTCACAGTATTCCAGCTTTACTTCAATCCAAGGCTGATTCTTCGTGGTCAGGTATGGAGACTGTTCGCTAGAAATGTATATACTTGTATGAAATCACGCATCCGTTTCCATCAGCCGTGTTTACTATAATTTTCAGGTATGGAGACTGCTCACGAATTTCCTGTTCTTTGGTACGATAGGATTCAGCTTCTTCTTCAACATGGTGTTCACATATAGATACTGTCGGATGCTGGAGGAAGGATCTTTCAGAAATCGTACAGCTGATTTCTTCTGCATGTTTTTGTTTGGCGGCGTACTGATGACTGTATCCTTTCAAATATTCATCTCGATCCCTCCTCCTGCAGTCATTCTATCTAGTTAACCTTAGCGAGAAATGTAGATAGCTGCTCTGTTTGTACATCAAACATTTCTGGGCCACGCCTTCACTATGATGCTCGTATATATATGGAGCAGACGGAACCCATACGTAAGAATGAGCTTCTTCGGACTGATGAACTTTCAGGTCTGTGATTCCCTTTGTCGATTTTTTTCTCTTTTTTTCATAATTTTGTTCATTAACCAGGGGTCACAACTGTTCGGATTCTAGTCGAACTGTGCTTGTAGTGCCATGCTTCACACCTTCACTACACTCAAGGGATGCACCCGCACTTCAGTCCGTCTCAAAGTGCATTTGCTAAGATTTTTTGGTCGACAGATTGAGACCCCTGCATTAGCTAATACTACAACAACTCTTCGTTTCTACAGGCCCCGTACCTGCCATGGGTGCTGCTTGGTTTCTCTGTTATATTTGGCAACGCCATAGTCGTGGATGCGTTAGGTGAGTACACACACTCATTGTCAGCCTTTCCCAGCACTGATTTGTTATAGTTTGAATCTGGTTATTTATCTTATACTGTATGCATAAAAATACTTGCAATCGATTGCAATCAATGTGATTTTTGAGAACCCATTTTTTGCGTTTGTTATATAACGAATTTGTTCTTCCAAAGGTGCGCAGTAGATGCAAGATCGCAATTTTTACTCATTGCATTTATTTCTCGACAGGATTTTTCTCGCCTATTTTCCCCACATTTATTTTCACTTATACAGTATAGTATTGTATGATTACTTGGTTTTACTGTAACTACAGCTCATGTGATTCGGTGATAACTTGATCAGTGTTCCTGCATGTCATCGAACCTGTCATAATATTGTATCTATTCAAGGATGACTAGTCGATAGCTGGTAGAAAATGTTGCACTGTGTCAATTTTTCTGCAGCATGGCAGCGACTTGTGCCTATAGAATGTGTACACTTCATTTACTGCCTATTCATCAATCCTTAGTACAACTGTATGTAACAACTCTGTCTTTCCACCGTATTTCCAGTCTTTCAGCGCTTTCCACTGATGACTTTTATAATGTTTATGGCGCTGCCTCTTAATCTGCTGTCGAGTCATCTGACAGTACGGACTTTGATGATTGAGAGGACGATTCCTGTTGTGTTTCAGGTATCGCTATAGGACACATGTACTATTTCCTGGAGGATGTATTTCCCAATCAGCAGGGTGGTTTCAGGATATTGAAGACTCCTGGCTTTCTGTAAGTGATAGGCAGCCCTCCTCTTCTCATTGGCCAGTAGGAAACTATGACCTACGACCTCATAAAACTATATGAAAATCTCTCTACCGATAGACTGGGAGAACTAAAATTCCTAGAAAAATTCGCGTTCTAAAATCTCAGGACTATCAGTAATTGAACTTGTTCATTTCTCTATAGAAGAGCTTTGTTTGAGCCACACAACATTGAGGAGGCGGCGTACGAGCCCCTTCCTGAAGATAGACCCGGAGGCTATGCTTGGGGTCAGCAGGCTGAACCTGGACAGGCGGACCCGAGGGCCCAATGATCAACGTATCGAGAGTTGCCTCCTCTCTGTATGACTCATTGCGTACACAATTAGTCAATCTTGTTAATAATCCAACTATTGTCTCTCACTTTTCATTTTCATTTTTTTACAACATTATGAAAATAGGTTTTCAGTAAAGTTTTAACAATGAAAAATGAAGATTACATAATATTTACATGACATACTGTCGTTGTGCCGTTAGCCACGCCCATCGTAAGCCACGCCCATCCTAGCGCAGGCAGCACACTATCACCAGCCACTCTGGCAGAGCTTAGTACACGAAACCAAAGTTTCTGGTGTGGAATAGTTTCCCCTGTTTCTCCAATTCCTTCCTCTTTTCCACAAAGTGTTCCGACTGCCACTCGGGGTGAACTGCGAAAGTCATTTTCTGTCGAGGTATCGTGTTATAGAAGAACGTCTCTCCCACTGTGACTCTCGTCTTGTAAGGATTCTCGGCTACCTCTGGCTCTACACACTCCACTGCGTATGGCAGTCTCTCCGTTATTGGCCTGGTGCAAAGCAAGATTCTATGAAATCTCTGAATAACACCAGACCAGGTTGCTGTCTTGATCAACAACTCACTTTAGATTGTAAGGGTCTCCGTGTACTTCCGCCCTCCAGCCATACTTGTCTATCTGCTCTTCATAGCTCGGAGTCGCCAGATCTGTTGGTGTTGGGGTCCTGAGGTTGATAGGTGTGGGGGGTCGCTCTAGGTCAAGGTCGTCTGGCTCCTGCAGCTCTTGCTTCAGTTGGGCCCAGTACGTCTGTGATGGCTCCTTATGGACCTTGGGTGCTGCAATGTAAGCAGATTCTACACTACAGGTGAAAGTAAAAGTGTGAATGTTGAATTGTAAATACGGCACTACTTAGCGCAAACTTGGCTTTATAAAACAGTTGCCTCGTTCCCCATCGTGACTTTAAAGATTTCTTTTTGTAAGGAGGTATGTGCACTAATTCTATGACTGTTTCGCGCCATTCTAATCAAAGCCGTTGTCCAAAAAAGACTTGGAGCCTACTCATTGCAAGCTGCTGGGGCAAGCTGCGCCACTGAGAGGCGTCATTGGGTCATTCCGTTTCCATGTCGCAGCTGTGCTTGCAGAGCTATGTGGAAACCAGGCTTTAGTAGGCAGATAGGTGACATTCTCCTGTCCTAAGACAATTGGCCTTGAGAAGACCCTACGCATGCTAAATAGCCTAGAGACCAAATGGGAGAGAAGACAACTCTTATTTTGGTTCGAAGTTTTGCAATCTTTGAGGATACGGTCATTGGTACTAATTAATGTTACCTGGTTCTTTGCTGCGGGAGGTGAGATTAATTGTGACTGTTGATGTGGTGTTGGACGCTTTAGAGAGTGGTCTGGCAGAGTGTATGGGACGGGCAGCAGCCATCTTCTTTCTCTGTAAGGATGACGCACTCTGGACTCTACTTCTATTGACTATTTGCTCTGCCGGAGTTATCGTCTGCCGGCTTGACTTCCTGCTGCCACTGCCTTCAGCTCTAAAAGTCGGCACAGATAAGAATCAATGCGATGAACCAGGCAGCCATCCTCCCTATGCACTGTGAATCCATACCCTAGCAGAACTTCGCCATTTGATATCTGAGTCCCATCTTGTATCCAATTCACCTCCGGCGCCTGATGGATGGGCGTAGCTGATTTTGAAGTGACTTTGGGATTGGTGTATAGCCTGTGAAGCATAAGAGTACCATTATTTATAGTACATGCGCAGTAGTAGTTGAGTTCTATGCATGGTGGAGGGGTAGAACTGACGTGGGTGAAGCAGCAATGAAGGGTTGAGCAGGGTCAACTAGACCGATGATTGTTGACTGAGGGAGCCAGCCATGGTAGCCTCTGTGAGGTACAGCAGGCGTCGGAATCGCCTCAGTCCGTGCGACAGCTGGTGACGGTCTGTCCAATCTTGCTGCAGATGATGGCCTTGACCCTTTTACTAGCAGGTCTACCTGCTGCATTTGTACATCAAACATCACAGCTTGACAAGGAATTCTGACTGATATTTCCCTTTTCTGATTACGAACGGTGCAAGCAAACCTTTGGAGTGACGGTCCTTGAAATCTTCTGTTTAGCAGAAGACGTCCTTGAAACTGACCTACTTGCACTCTTGACGCGAGTCTTCGGTTGAAATGGGCTGGGAGTGGTGAATATTTTCTCTTGCGCTGCTTCGTTGAGTAGACCACTTTTCCAGAAGTTGAATAGACATTCTTTGTCTGTTGAAAATGCCAATACTTGATGCGGCAATCGTTAGCAGGGAAGGGAACTGGAGGTCGCTTATGGTGCTATGAAACTGGCTTGATGCACAATTTTATGCATAAATGATTATAACGAATGTAGAGAAGTAAATAGATATGGAGTGTCTCATAGTCCACAGATTCGAAGTCACTGTGTGTGTCATTCTGTCTACTTAGTTACTTAGCAACAACAAAATGTAAATTCAACATTTGAATTGGCTGTAAAGCAAACAACTGATCTGATGAGGTACTGTCAATAATTGATGGCAAGAAGCCATGAGCTGAGATGGTAGCAGTACAGCTGGTTCTCACGATACAAGCAGAGATACACGAGTAGAACAGTCAGTCTAGGAGTCACTAGATTCCCTTGAAGACAATGTCCCAATGCAGCGGTAAAATTGGAGAAAGGGAGGATAGGGGAGGGGGTAAGGGAGAAGGGGATGGTCATGGGCAGTGCAAGGGGAGGAGCTGTGCTCCTGAACTCACATCGCAAGTAGGGAATTGAGATGGCAACTTCAAGTGAGAGGGAAGGTGAGTATGAGGGAGAGAGAAAGAGAGAAAGGGGAAGAGGGTTAGGGGGAGACCTGACCTCGGCTAATCAACGCTCATTTGACTCACAAGCGAACTGGAGTTCTCTGCGTCCCAACTCTATGGTTGTGACTGCAGTTATTTAATTGCCTACTACACACAGTTATGGCTGTGCATCAACTTGAGGAAAGGTTAGGTATATGTCCCTTACCATAGCCATGAGTAGCCCTAGGATTCTCGTATATATCCGTCTGAGAAGGGTACCAGCCGTACGTTGACTCCTTGGTCACGTTATTCCTGATCAGAACCATGGTACTGCCGGGACTACACCACCTAACAACGCACATCCAGTAACAGAATTACATGTAGCCTTACTTTGGAAAGCTATCAATCCCAACGTTGGTACGTGCTTACCATGTAAATCTGAGAGAGTAGAATGACTACAGCGTGGCTTATTCCAAGTGTTCAGTTCGTGTGATGACTAAGCTGCTGTGCTGATCGATGTGATATCGGTATACTGCGTCCAATACCGACTCAGTGCACAAGCAGTGCCCTATCTAACTTTGAACGGTTTAACCTGCTTGCTGTTGCTAAGGAAGTTACTACGGACTCAACATTTGCTTTTCGCCTGCACAACTTTGGACTTTAATGATAATGAATGCCTTTGTGTTTGGCTACAGGCCTGCAGTCTCAGAATATAATTGACTCGGCAGCAGGCTGCCTGTTTAGGACCCGTTTCTGCTAACTAAGCACAATAGAGCGATTGAGTTAGATCTTGATAAAGCACAAGCACAAGAAATACATCCTTTCCACATGGGCCGCATTGATTAAGAAGTCAGACTCCTTTCAATAGTTAGTGAGCCCCATGGGAAGGCTGGAGAAAAGTACGCTTACAGACTCAGATTACGTCTCAGCTATAACGGTGTTTACGTCGTTGAACAGGCTGATCAGTTGGTTATATCTCTCAGCCATTGATAAATGACTAGGTACATGATACTGCACCAAATATCACTACATATACATATGCATGTATACCTATATATCACATGCACATACATACTGGTGGTGATAGTTCCTTTACATCCCTACTGTTCACATAGTGCGTACGTCATGTCACCCGTCAGGTATTCAATTTTCAGATCTATTGTTGTGTATGGTGAGGTGAGTCAGCAACCTGGTTACAGAGAGCAGCGAAGTAGTGCCTCACTAGCTCGTGATTTAGTGCTAGAGCTTCTCCTATAGTGAGGTAAGACTTGTACTATGTATGTAGTACAACAGTAAGTACGCTCATGCAGATGGACAGGCGCTGCTCAAGGTGAGGTGGTAACAAACGAACTTTGTATGCGGAGTTGTCTTTTCATGCGTACCGTCACGTCTGCGTTTGCGTCTTCCGTTCAGTCGTTGACGTAGCCTTAGAATGTTATACATGCTGTTATCAATCGTCTGGTTAGCGTACCCACCCGTATGAAACAATCACTGAAAGCCTTGTGTTATCGGTCAAGGTTAAATAAGTTGCATAAAAATACGGATTTCTCATATTCTCACTAATCATCGTCCAAAGCATGGCATCCCACCAGTCTCTTGTGAAGACACTGAATACGTGTCGCTTTTCGGCCCTCTTTAGAGCTACTGCTGATGCAAAGAAACAGAAATGTGTCCTGCCATCTGTGTTAGTACGGTTCTCGTCAAACGCCTCTTCCTCCGCAGGTAAGTAAAAACCATGCAGCAAATTTGGGTTCTCAGAGCTCTCTCTAATTTCCTATCGTGAATGATTTTAAATCATGCAATGGTTTCACACTGGATTTTAGCCGAGAGAAGTAAAGGAATGAAATTTAGACCCCTGTACCTTGATGCACAGGCGACAACACAGTTGGTGAGTTTATTTGATACACGTTTGTAGCTTATATAACTAGCACGCAAGCAGTTTATCTGTACTTACGATTCTTCTCTCGTTTATTAAAAGGATCCAAGAGTTCTGGACTCTATGCTCCCTTACCTGACAGAGAATTTTGGCAATCCCCACTCAAGAACACACTTCTATGGCTGGGAGGCGGAAAATTCTGTGGAGGAGGCAAGAGAGGTAAACTTGACTTAGTTTGTTTCAGTTTATTTGTTGGTGAAACTTTTGATACCAATGGATAAGGAAGCAGGAACATTTTTAAAAAACAGTAAATCTTTAAAATTACTGATATTATTTCATCAATATGAATTAGTGCTGTCGTTAAACTAGCCGAGGCCGCTAGTTGAGTAAAACTTCAGTAAACTCAATAAGATTGATCGCTCAGCTAGTATGTGATCGCTCAGCTAGTGATTCCAATATGCTGCTCTCTGGATTGGTGAGATGCTGATATGCTCTATACTGATTGCCCTAGCATTTCTCGGATGGATCTTTCTGATATTGTTCTCTGTTAATTGCAAGTTCATTGAGTCGGGTCAATAAAAGAACAAGCGATTCATAGAATAGAAAATAATGACTCTAACCACCGCACTTGAAGGCTAACCAGATGTAACATTTAAAATGTTTGACTGGTTTGTTTCCATCTCAAACTCGTAGGCATTGCTGTGTGACAAACCATAGATATATATAGGTATAGGTATAGACCTGCATGAATTGACCAGCAGTGTGTGTAAGGCAGGGATCTATGCTAGATTGGGAGAGACTAGTCTCTGAATCAATAGATTGTTAGTAATCAGCGTGGGTGAGCGTGTTGGAGAAAATGAGCAATGTTTGGTTGCTAAAAGCTCGGCTTTGATTGGCCAATCTGTGCTGGAGTCTAAAAAATGACATCTGATACTGTGGAATGGACTGTCTGCTGCTGTAGTCTCGGCGGAGACACTCGCACTGCTGTAGTCTCGGCGGAGACACTCGCACTGCTGTAGTCTCGGCGGAGACACTC
>ERZ1740065.1903-NODE-1903-length-12787-cov-4.730600_pt1 | contig 12787 bp, 14 predicted proteins | sample MGYA00581738_ERZ1740065 | MGnify/ENA primary metagenome ERZ1740065 (study PRJEB43018, sample SAMN04849749) | marine metagenome | isolation source: floating plastic debris | place: Pacific Ocean | collected 2008-09-01 | study: EMG produced TPA metagenomics... | reverse complement strand
CATACCCAGTTGGCTGTGGCACTGTTGGTTTCACAGTTTTGTCCCTGTACTGAGCCCCTTAGCAATAACCGCCTTTTTCCCTTCAAGTCCATCAGTAAAAACAACTATTAAAATTGTTGGCTGATTGCTTGGCGGTCAATGGAAATAAGGTGTTTTAATTCCCCTTAGGGGGGTCACCGAAAATTGGTACTATACGTAGTCAATAATGATTTCTTGCTATGTGGTTTCTGGGCGCTTTTGACCCTGAAAAATGACTGAGACTTGCTGGAAAATCGATATTTATCTATCAATCTAATTTGAACTATGCAATCCCAAGCTGCCGATCTTTCTCCCACGGATGTCCCCTCTGAGTCCGCGTCTGTGGAAGGGACTAGCGAAAATGTAGAAAACAGTGCCACCGACGCAGCGGCAACCTCCCAAGAAGTGGACGCTGTAATTGCGGAATTAGAAACCTACCGCCAGCGGCTGGTGGACGAAACGATGGATATTGCGCGCAAAATTAAACTGCCCAAGAAGGCGGCTCAGGCGCAGGTGGATAATCATCCGGAAATTGCTAAGGTCGCCCAATTGATTCAGGGGCTGCGCGATCGCCAAGGTGAGTCCCAAAACCATTCCTCAGCCAGTGACGCTGATTAGTGCCCTTCTCCACTCTGTCGGCGGTTTCTAAACTTAAACTAAACTTTTATGTGTAGCCTGGTTAGTCCCTATGCAACTTAGCGATCGCGCCAAAGAGCTTATCCCTAAAGCCCGCATTGTCAGCTTTGCCGGTTGGGAAGAGCGCCTGCCAGCCACTGTAATTGAAGCGTTTCAAGCGGCTGACAACGAGTTTCGCTTTCTCTGTGACGACGCTATTAGAAGCATCGAAGCAGATCTGGAAGAAGGGGGCGCATTAAATGCCCTGGACCCTACAAAGCTTCATCTCTCCCGTCAATTTCGGGACCTGGCTAGCACCATCGTTACCGAGGCGCGAGGGCAGGTATTGATTGACTTTCCCGGTATTACCGGCAGCGGTGGCGACCTGTATCCTAAACATCGGGCAGAGGCGTGCTGGCGAGATTTTTGGCAGTTTTTGCGCTGTGTTAGCTACGGTTTGGCGGGCAATAGCAGTGGCTATTTAAGCCAGGAAGGGTTGGGCTATATGGCGCTGCTTTACGAGGAGCTTCAGGTTCCTTTGCCTGCGATGGTGGTGGGGATTCGGGCGTTGGCGATCGCTAGCTGCACCCACTGTCAGCCCGCCCATGAGAACGATCTTACTGACATCATCAATGAGAATTTTTCGCCACTCATTGCCGCTTTGGAAGCTTTCTAGATAAAAACTAATTGATATTAATCGACTAGTCTCTAATAGTTATTGATTATTCGATCCACGTTTTATTCAATTAGGCAGCCGCCAACTGGCGCTCTAAATCAAATAAGAATCCGTGGATATATTCCTCGGTCCATTCTTCACCGTAAAAACGCTTAAACATACCCCGTGCCGGGTCTTTTTCCGCTCTATATCTTAAGTAGCGTAAATGGGCCGCGTGAATTTCCGAATGCTCAGTCGTTTGCATTTTTTCGGCCGCATCTACAAAGTCTAAATACAGCGCTAAGTAATCTTTAAATGCATCGAAAACATGGGTTTCAACTGCCTCTGTTTCTTTTGGGCGAGTCCATAAAAATGCTGGGGAGAAAAATGCCTTTGCTTCCTCAGGAAAATCGCCACCCCAGGGCAAATTAACCTGATATTTTTTGAACGTTTCCATTACTGGATCGGCATATTTAGCTCGGTAGCTATCGCGATCGCCAAACAAGGGCTGCATATCAATCGCAATCAAATGTCCCCCTGGCAAGGTGACCAAGTCGGCCCCAAAAAAGGGCAAATCATAGTCAAGGCGAGGAAAAATTACAAAGTTCAGCACCTGCACCAGCCCCCCCCCTTGCACATGGGCCGCTCGAATCTGCCGCAGCTTTTTAGAGCAGACAGCGTAGCTGGTGGTAGTAACTGTTTGGGCTCTGGTTTTGCTGCCAACGCTGGCTTCCTTCTGTTCAAACCCCGCCGGAATCGGGTAAGGCTGCAAGTCCAACCGTTCGTTCAAAGTGGCGATCGCATAATCTAAAAACGGTTGATATAAGGTCATGGCGCTAAAAAACTATCCCCGATTCTTCCTAAGTGCCTAACAAGTTAACGTGCAATCCCTATCGATTATCCCCTAATGGCCAGTGGCTGACCGGTAAGAGATGGCGTATGACCGGCGACGACCCACAGTTGTTTCCACCGGTCGCGCATCCTCAAATAAAAATTCATATAGGAAACGCTCCGCCCATTCGTGCCCGAAATAGCTACTAAAAAGTCCATGGGCAGGGTCGCGCTCAGCACTGTACTGATCGTAATCTTTCTGAGCCTGCACAATACGCTGAATATCAGATGGTTCCGTTAGGGGCGTCGCCTCTTCCAGCATTAAAAAATACTTATTAACATAGACCTTAAACGCTTCCATAACTCGCGTAGGAACGATATCGGCCTCCGCTTTGGCAAAAATTAGATACTTTGAAAAATATTGATTTGCATCGTAAAACTTCATTCCTAAATTTTGAGCCAAGTCATCAAAGGACTCGTACATTTTTCGCATCGGCTCAATATATTTAGCCTGATAGTCAGCATCGCGAAATAGGGGCTGAAAATCTATAACAACTACGTTTCTACGTCGATTAAATGACAGAAGGTCAATTCCCAACAGGGGAATGTCATAGTGATGACTGGGATAAATCACACTGTTAAAGACCTGGATCGCAGTGCCGCCGTCAATATAGGTATATCGAAGCTTCCTTAATTGAGAACAGCTATAGCACCAACTTTGGATGGTGGCCGAGTTTTTGCCGCGCTCAGAAACCTGACGTTCTAAATCATCAGGCAACGGCATAGGTTGCAAATCAAACCGCCGATGAATCTCTTCTTCGAGGTGCTTTTGAAAAGGCTTGTACATAAAAAAAAGGTTGCAATATCGCGCCCTTGAAAGGTATTTCAAGTATAGAAAGGCTTCTGGAAGTGCCCTGACTTACGCAAAAACAAAGACACGTTTCGTAATATCAAGAAAGCCCTTGTCACTGTGTTTGAAAGTAACCCTGATCTGCTGGAAGTGACCTGGTGGCTGGCTCTTTAGTTAAGAAAATTCTCAGCTAGTGGCAGGGCAGGTATTAATGATTTCAAGCTTTGCTTTGCGTGGGCGAGGGCTGTTTGTGATGGGCGTGACGAGCGATCGCCTCATCCAAAATGGCATCGTTAATGCAGCGGAACTCGGAGCAGTACGCCATTAGGTTGACGCCCCCCGCCGTTCGCACGTTACTGACCCGCACCCGCACATCGTCGGTCACAAACCAGCAGCGTTCTTGTCCCCGATGATTGTCATAGTCAGTGTCGATGGTGAGCACGTGATCGTCGCTAAAGTTATAGCGGCTAATGACCGGCACCACTTCCACATAGCCGCGATCGCGCAGGAGCCTCCCCCGCTGGGGATTGTCCTCATCGGGCACGTCTACTAGCACCGCCGCATATTTTTCATTAAAGGCTTTGGTGGACAAGTTTCCCTGCCAGCCGAAACTGGCGGCACCCACGGCACGGTCGGGATTGATATGTTGCTGCTCGCAAATGGCAATCACCTCCGGCGCGTCCGCAGCCAATACCTTCACAATCAGATTTGATTCCCCCGACTCGTCATCGCTACAGTCGAAGTGATGCACCTGCCGTTGGGTGTACCAGGTGCCTTCGCTTTTGCGGAAAAATTCCAGCATGGTGGCCGGGTGAATAAGACGGGTGGGGTTCATAACGCTGGGAAGGACGCTGAAAAGCTGTGAAAAATCGTGCCTAATTGCATAGGTCCAGTGGCATATATCCAATTGCCAACCCACTCGCAAACCTAAAGTCAAAAGTTTGCTGTGAACGTTTTTAGCTTAGGACGAGACGCTGCTGACGCCGCAATCATCCCAGCTCTTGTTCATAACCATTAACAATCACCGTTAAGATTTGCCAAGAACTCAGGATTTAATTACGGCTTTTTTACAATCGTGGACTTAAGGTTGATCAAAATTCAATTGTATTGAGTGCAATTCTTGTTTGCGCTGTTTTTCGCGCCATTTTGTTGATGTCAAGGTTTCCGCTGGCGCAGGGATTCGTTGCTATGACCCGTCAATAATATTTATTTTTCCCTTCCTATGACTCCCGCTCTTCCCTCCCAATTGAAAGAGGCGATCGCCCAAGGAAAAACCATACAAGCTGGGTCCAGTAAAACGGCACCGGCAGACTTGCCCTTTTCGGGAGGGCAAGCAGAGCGACTGGACTTATATCAAGTTAATTTGGATGGTGTTGATTTGTCGGGCGCCTATTTAGTGGGGATTTTGCTAACCAACGCCCGTTTAGGAGACGCCAATTTGCAGGGGGCATGGCTTCAGCGTGCGGATTTGCGCGGGGCAGATTTGCGCGGGGCGAGTTTATCGGGAGCGAACTTGACTGGGGCGTCTTTAAATCGTTCGGATATTCGCGGGGCAGATTTGCGAGAGGCGACGCTGGAGGAGACGCAGTTGACGGTGGCGCTGTACAACCAGGACACCCAATGGCCCGAGGGCTTTAACCATCGCCGGTGTGGGGCGATCGGTCCACGGGCGCAACTGGGGGGCGCTTACCTGCATACGGTGAACTGTCGCGGGGCCGACCTGGGCGGGGCGAATTTCCTGGGAGCGTATTTAAGCGGTGCCGATTTCACCGGAGCGAATTTATCCGATGCGGCTTTTAGTAGTGCGGATCTGCGCCGCGCCAGCTTTACGGGGGCTTATTTAGCCAATGCTCGGTTTAACAGTGCCCAACTGGACCAGGTGGATTTTCGCGGGGCCGATTTGACGGGAATACAAATGGAAAATCCCCAAAGTATTACTGGCGCGGATTTTTATCGGGTTCAGGGGCTGCCGGATAATTTACGGGCGGACCTGCTGGGGCGATCGCCCGACGAACTGGACGTCTGGAACGGTTTCACCCGCCGCAGTACCCGCGACAGCTTGAACTCTGGATCCTAGGGGCTGTCATCAACTAATTTTCAAGTAACGTTCAAGCTCGATGGCTGTAAGGAATTCAGTTCCTGGTTTTTTTTAAAGGGCTTGTACTTCCCACTGCGTAAAGCTTCCGGGGGTAAAAGCTCCTGGGGTTTTAACGCTTCTGGGGGTAAATGATGACACCTCCCAACGCCCTAACCGTCATCCCCGTTACTACGGTTCCCGTCGGTCGCCATCACCGCCTCCATGGCTCCGCCCACCACCCGATGGTCATCGTCTTTGCCCAAAAACTGCCGGGCAGCGATCGCCTTCTCCTGTTCGAAGAACCCCAGGGACCGAGCGGTTCGCCAGCGAATTTGCCACCAGTCGTCCGACACAAAGGGCAGCAACAACTCCAGGGCTTGGTCCGAAAACTCCGTTTTGTGGAGCAAGGTCAACGCATCAATGGCCGCTTCGGTGACGCTAACGTTGTCCCCCGCGATCGCCAGCTCACAAACCTCCATAAGCGCCGCCGGCTGACGAAATTCCACAAGGGACTCCAAAAGACTGCGTCGCACCAGCCAATTATCATCCCGCCGAAACGCCGCCACCAAATCGGGAATCACCTCCGCATCGCACCGCCCCAGAGATCCGGCCGCCTCTGCCCGCACGCTGTGATCGCCGTCATCCAGAAGCTTTTTTAAGGTTTTTACGGTGCGATCGCTGGGATATAGCCCCAACCCCATGGCGATAAATGAACGCACCAGAAAATCTCCGTGTCCCATTTGGCTTTCCAACAGCGGCACCGCCACATCCGCCGGATAATCTCGCAACAGCCGCATGGCTTTTACACGCGTCTGAGGCTCCCCGTCCGTCAACGCCTGCTTAATTTCCTCAAGATTCATAGACCGTCCTTTGAGCGATTGCTGACCCCCTTATCATTTCATAACAATCCCCCTTCACCATCCACTGATGGACCACTGACAATTGGTAAAGCACTAAATAATTTTTCTCAAAGGCAATACATCGTTAAAAGTTTCGTAACAATAAAAGAGCCGCCAAAAGCCCACCAGATAAAATGACTCGATACCTATGTGCCCTGTCGTTAACGGCGCGGACGCAATTTTATCGGATCGTCGACGGTAACTATCAGCAGCGGGCAAGAACCAAATAACAAAAATTCTTTACCCATTCACTGCTGCCTTCTAACCCTTAAGTTCACGATTGTTTCGGCGTTGGCAACATCGCCCAAGCCCATGAGCTTGCGACTTAGACCCGTTGAGCTTTCCTCTTTCGCTGTTGATATTGATTTGCGATTCGACCCTTGAACTTTTTTAGGTTGCTGATTTTTGGAGTTTTTAATTCTGAGATCTTGTCTTGAAACTTTCAATGGCGATCGCCCCTGTCAATAGAGACCCCATCCTGTCTTTTTGAAACCAAGCGTAATAACAATGACGCTGCCATTACTCACCTATACCCCGTCTAGTCAAAACCACCGGGTAAAGGGCTTTGAGGTTGCGGGAGATGAAACTGCCGCCACCCCTAACTCAGGAGCAATCCTGGACGAAGGGGATATTAACCTCCTTATTTCCGCCGCTTACCGCCAAATTTTTAACGAACAGCAGTTCCTGGCCCACAATCGCCAGAGAAATTTGGAATCTCAGCTACGGGCCGGTCAAATCTCCGTGCGAGATTTTGTCGAAGGGCTGGCCACTTCCCAGGTTTTTCGAGAACAAAACTACGAGTGCAACAACAATTACCGCTTTGTGCGCTTAGCCGTACAGCGCATCCTTGGGCGTGACGTTTACAGTCAGCGCGAGGAATTAGCCTGGTCCATTGTGTTGGCAACGAAGGGGCTCCAGGGCTTTATTCGCGAGCTGCTTACGAGCGACGAGTACGAAACCAATTTTGGGGATTCGATGGTACCCTTCCAGCGACGGCGGGTGTTGCCCCAGCGCCCCGAGGGAGAACTCCCTAAGGCACGCATGCCCCGCTATGGGGACGATCACCGCCAGCAGCTGGAGACTTTGGGCTACTTCCAGGATCCCGATGCCTTCACCTACCGCTGGAAATGGCAAAAGCCTCCCTATCCTTTGGCGGCTCAGGTGCTGGGCAAAATCATCGTTTTTGGCGTCATCGCCCTGACCCTAGGTTTTTTTATTGCTATTGTGCTTGGCGTCGTTGGGATTATTCAAATTTAGTTTGATTTGATCGAGGGCGTTAATAAAACTTAAGGGATTCTCATCAATTCGCTAACTATGATGGGTGACGAGGATAACTCCTTAAAGCTCGGTTGGTGCGAGCAAGATAGGTTTTTGTATCAAGTTTTTGGCACAGGTTTGACGCAAGCTCTTGTTGGGCGATCGCCACAGCGGACGTGATTAGTGACCCTAGGTTTTTGACAGTTTTGGAGCGTTGTTAAAATTCAAAACGCGTTCTGAGTCTTGCCCTCAAACCTGGGGAAAATCTGTTGAGGATTCCTTAGAAACACAGCCCTGATTCAATGGCACCACCAAGCTGGAATCCTAGCGAAATTTGAAATAGTCTGCCTGGCAAATTATTTCAAGTCGCTTGTAACTCCAAAGCTTCAATGTTCAGAATTTTAGTTAAAGAAAACGCATTTAAGGAGACAGTTCGCATGACTTTTGGTCCTGCATCTCGGCTAGGCGTTGCGCGCTTTGAAGAAACGCCCCCTGTTGAGCTTTTGCCCGGTCGGTCTGAGGAGGAGGTTGATTCCGTTATTGCGGCGGTTTACCGACAGGTATTTGGCAATGCTTATTTGATGGAAAGCGAGCGCCCCTACGCTTCTGAGACTCAGCTCAAGTCTGGAGACATCAGCGTTCGCGAATTTGTACGCCAGGTGGCCAAGTCTGACGCTTACCGGTCTCGCTTTTTCGATACCTGCCCGCGTTACCGCTACACCGAGCTAACAACCAAGCACTTGCTGGGGCGGTCTCCCGACAGCTTTGAGGAGACCAAATATCACAGCGGCATCCTTGACACCGAAGGCTTTGAAGCGGATATCGACGCTTATATTGACAGCGATGAGTACCAGGAAAAGTACGGTGAGATGACCGCACCGTTTTATACCGGTTATAAAACTCAGACCGGTAAGAAGATGGTGGGCTTTACCCGCATGTTCAAAATGCTGCGAGGCGCTTCCAGTAGCGACTACAAGGGCAGCATCATGGGCAAATCTGCTGAGGTGTACAAGTCCTCTATTCAGGGAACGCCCCTGGCAGTGGTTGCTCCCTCTGACGCTACCCCCGGCTGGTCTTTCCAGGATCCTGCAGTATCTGCTCGCTCTCGCCACGGTGCTGGTGCCAGCGAAGAGGGCAAGGTGTTCCGCGTGGAGGTGACCGCATATCGGTCTAAGGCTGTTAATCGCGTGTCCAGGTTCCGTCGCAGTAACCAGGTGTACTTGGTTCCTTTTGATCGTTTGTCTGAGGAGTACAAGCGTATTCACCGCCAAGGTGGTGTAATTGCGAGCATTACTCCGGTTTCCTAGCTTGTATTGGGCGATCGCCCCTCGAGTTCTAAACTATTGTCTTAGCGGTTAATGTCCGAGAAAGACTGTGCCAGAAATCCTGAGACGATCGCTTGATAATTTTTGAAGAACCCGTTTTTGAAGAGCCTGTTTTTTTGACACCCCTTAAAATCATTGCCGTTCCACTTTCCAAAAGTGCTTGAAACAGCAACGCTTTGGCTATTCACGGACGGTGAAACCGTGCCTGGCCAATGAGGGAATGCCATACATTTCAGTCGTTTTTTGATTATTAGGAAAAACGTTAATTTTTCTGTCTAAACCAGTGGGAAAGTGTCTCCTGGTTTCAGATTTTAATTAATCCACCTTTCACTCGGAATATTTTTAATGGTTAGTACATTACCAATTGCAGAGCTGCGCACCGGCGCCACGCCGGACGACATTGGTCAGGTTATTCGCGCCGTTTATCGCCAAGTTCTTGGCAACGCCCACGTGATGGACAGCGAGCGCTTAGTGTCCGCAGAGTCTATGCTGGCAGACGGTAGCATTTCAGTGCGAGACTTCGTTCGTGCCGTTGCTAAATCTGAGCTTTACTACAACCGCTTTTTCAGCTCCACCTCTTCCTATCGGTCCGTTGAGCTGAACTTTAAGCATCTGCTTGGTCGCGCTCCCCTGGACCAGTCAGAGGTGTCCAAGCACGTTCAAACCTATACTAACGAAGGGTTTGATGCGGATATTGACTCATATATTGACAGCGACGAGTACCAAGAGGCATTCGGTGAAAATACCGTTCCCTTCTTCCGAGGTACTTCCAGTCCAGTGGGACAGAAGCAGGTGGGCTACAACCGCATGGCAGCTCTAATTCGCGGTGCGGCGGAAACCAGTTCTGCTGTCAAAGATTCCAACCTTTACTCAGTGGCTAACAACAGCACTAACCAAATTAGTGCCCCCAGTTCTCGCGGTACGGGCACTGCTGATGCTACTGGTAAGCGCTTTAAAATTGTTGTTTCTGGTCAAACTTTCGGCGCTCGCCGCCGCTTGGCCAACACCACCTTCATTGTTGATGGCGACGATATGACTCCCCAAATCAAGCGCATCAACAAGACCAGCGGTCGTATCGTGAGTATCACCGAAATCAACTAACTTTTTAAGCTGCCTGCCAGTGAGCGTTAGAATTTCTATCCTTTTGCTCTGGTGGGCGGTTTTTCTGCCGCCGTTCGACCCTTAGAAAGCAGTTTTGGAAGCATCTTTGAGGCTTCTAGAAAGGTCCCTCATCGATTGGACGGCGCTTGATGGTCCCTTATAAAACGTCTTCAGGAGAAGAATTATGTCCCTATGGGTTGAGTCTGTAGATCCCGTTGAGTTGCGCACCAACTTTACTGAGGATGATTTGCAAAATGTGATTCGCTCGGTTTACCGACAGGTGCTAGGGAATGGGCACTTAATGGAGTCGGATCGCTTGGACAGCGCAGAGTCGCTATTACGCAATGGCGATATTACCGTTCGTCAGTTTGTTAGCGCCGTGGGAAGTTCGGATTTGTACCGTCGCCTGTTTTTTGAGTCGTCGTCCCAGTATCGGTTCATTGAATTGAACATCAAGCATTTTCTAGGGCGTGCACCCCGGGACCAGGCTGAAATTTCAGAGCACGTGGCTATTTACAATGAAGGTGGCTATGACGTTGACATCGCTTCTTACATTGATAGCGACGAGTATATGCTCCACTTTGGGGAAACTACTGTGCCTTACATTCGGACGGCACAAACTCAGGCAGGCTCTAAAAATGTTGACTTTAACCGCGTATTTGCGGTGAGTCGTGGTAACTCTGCCAATGATCCCATTGGTAAGTCCAAGCTGGTGGGCGATTTGGCTTCTAATTTGCCGACAAAGATTAAGACTCCCACTGGCAGCGCTGGCACCTTGGCTAATACGGGCAAGCGTTTCCGCATTCAGGTGTCCAAGGGCGGCGTTACCCCTGTGTCTCGTTTGAGCCGCCGCACCTATGAGGTGAACTATCAGCAGTTGTCCCAGCGGATTCAAAGTTTGCATCGCGCTGGCGCAACGATTGTCAGCATTACCGAAGCTTAGGCTAGGAGGGGGCGGGGTGATGGGTGGCGATCGCCCATTGATCGCGTTGGGTGATTGTTGATGCCCTGTCGTCCCGCCCCTTAATAGAAAAGTTTGGCAAAAAAAAAAGGTTTGACAAAAAAGTTGGGCGAAAACGTTTGACGGCAAGCTGTGCTCCAGGCGAGGTCGGCTTTAGGGCAGAGTTAGGTCAGGCGAGTATTTTGATTCGATAATAATCACGCTGAGGTATAAAACTATGTCTGGAATGTTGGCAACGGGACAAATCGCCACGGGGGACCACAGCAGCCGCACGGTAACCATTTCCGTTTCGGGTTTTTGCAATCAGTCAATTTCCAAAACGGGCAACTATCAAGTGCGCGTTCCTTACGCTCGCATGGCGCAGACAATGCAAAATATTTCTCGGATGGGCGGGAAAATTGAAGGGGTTAATGTTGTTGGCGTCGAGGTTGCTGAGGCTGAAGCTTCTAGTGCTGAGTAGCGCTTGGTAATGGTTGAAGGGGACTACTAACTGGGCTTTGGATGGGAACGACGAATATGGAGATAGATATTCAGGCGTTTGTGGCCCAGTCTATTGGGCGGTGGCGATCGCAGCGAAGCGGCCATAATCTAGCGTTTCAACATTTTGAGGAGGTGCGATCAGTGGTTGATATTGCGCCTCGCTCTGTTGAGGATGCTGACGTAATTGAACTGTGTAAAAGCAATGGCATTGATCCAGAGTTAGCCACCAGCCCCTTTTTTATGGAGTGGGATGCTGAGTCGGACTGGGATGATGAGGAAAAAAATACCGGCAGCTGCCTGCTAGTGCCGGTGCCAGATTTAAATGACAAAGTCCGGGGACAGTTATTGCGATCGCAAGGCTATGCGGAAGTGATGCCAGCGGTGGGAGACTATCGGTTTACGGAAGAGGGGATGTTTGTGTTGGTAACCCCCTACGAACAAGCAGCGGCAGAAGAACGCATCTGGTTCGCCACGAAGAATTTACGGCTGCGGGTGTCGAATATTTTGACCAGTAATGGTGAAGGGGTGCTGACCACGTCCTTTGCCTCGGAAGTGCGATCGCTGGGGACTGTTGCTAATTAAGTATCCCGTTCAATATTCCTCAAGACTGCAGCCTCAAGACTTTTTATGTAAAAGCCCTACATTTTTGATCGCCTGAAGCGTCTAGGGTTGCGTTTATAACACGCTTTAGAGAAGTTGCCTGACCTTACCAAGACCGAGCGAAGCGGAAGAACTCTGGACATCCGTCCACGGTGGAAGGGGATAAAAATATCTTTTCATTAAGATTATGTTCAAATTCTGCTTTGAAGTTAAAGAATCTTAAAGGTGCTGTGTAGATGCAGCTAGGCAAAGATTTTGGACGATTTTGAACTATGGATTTTAAGTTATGAGTGACTCCCCTTCGCCAGTGGCGACGTTGGTTGATCTGGCTCAGCAAATGGCTGGAGACTTTAGTAACCAAAAGCAGTCCTTTGACGATCCCAAAACGTTTGCCCATATTCGTATTTTTTTTCGACCGCTCCCTTTCAATTTTTTCAGTGCCGTTGGATTTTATTCTGAGCAAACCTACGACTACGACCTATGGACGCCCTATCGTCAGGGGGTGCATAAGCTGGTGGCTCGCGATGACAACAGTATTTATATTGAAAATTACGGCTTAAAGGACCCGGTGATGTACGCGGGTGCATCGCGGAACGCCGATATTATGGCGACGATCACCCGAGATTGCTTGGTGCCCCGCTGTGGCTGCGCCATGGTCTTTCGTCGGAAAGGGGACGGCTTTTTTGGGGAAGTGGAACCGGGTCGGCAGTGTTTAATTCCTCGAAACGGGAAAACCACTTATTTGGTGAGTGAAGTGGAGCTGACAGAGGCAACCTGGGTGAGTCGCGATCGCGGTTTTGAGGTGGACACTGACGAGCATATCTGGGGGTCAGCGGCGGGACCGTTAAAGTTTGAAAAAAAGGAAAGTTTCGCCCACGAAATTCCATCCCTTGAGGATCTATTAACCCCCGCTGCGAGGTAGAAATGCTGTGCTGCCTCCCGCTGCCGAAAAAAAGCTACGAACCTGGATCCGTAGTCGCCATTTGATTTGTTCCGGCAACTTTTATTTGTTTCACACGGTGGAAAATTCCGCTGTGGAGCGTTACGTGGTTTGCATTGAATCTCTCGGGGGCACGGTTATTTCCGTTAGCCCCATACGAAAAATCTGGATGGGAACC
>ERZ1740065.1902-NODE-1902-length-12801-cov-13.043386_pt1 | contig 12801 bp, 9 predicted proteins | sample MGYA00581738_ERZ1740065 | MGnify/ENA primary metagenome ERZ1740065 (study PRJEB43018, sample SAMN04849749) | marine metagenome | isolation source: floating plastic debris | place: Pacific Ocean | collected 2008-09-01 | study: EMG produced TPA metagenomics... | reverse complement strand
AGTTGGACCGTATGGGCACCCAATACGCTCTACATAGAGGGTGAACTGGTTCGCTATGAAAATCGACTTTACCGATGCTCTGTAACTTTTACCTCAGCTGCTGACTTCAATATTGGTAACTTCCCTCTAGAGTTCAACGGAGAGAACCTGGCTGACTGGGCCGCAGACACTCGATATGAAGTAGGTCAGCTAGCCAAGCGAAACAGCCTGGTGCTCCAGAGAGCTTTCCAGGTCACTGGAGGCGGAGTTTCAGAATCCACGTTTGATGCCACAGAGGCAGCTCGATGGGTTGTTTTAATTCAGTCTCTCCCAGCTCCAAACTGGGCAGCAAATACTCTCTATGTTGCTGGAGAGCAAACTAACTTTGGCGGCTTGGTTTACTCTCGGAAAACTTCCGGCGAGTCTGGGGCCGCATTTAACTCAGCTGACTGGGATTATGTTTACCCTGCCCTAAGTAGCGGCATCTCAGCTCAACTTGAAAAATGGGATCGATCTACGTCAGGTGAGGGTCATGGGCTCTCAGAGCAGTTCATTGACGGCACCTACTATGCTAGGCTGTCCGGCGACTCGACTACAGACTTTGCATTTTTTGGTACTCAGGTATCTCCAGATGCGGATCGGGTAGTGCGCCTGCGAGTGCGGAAGGATACTGCGGCTACGACCAATGGGGTCCTTAGGCTCGGTGGCTCGACAGGATTCACTGACTTTATCTTCAACCCGGTAAATGGGACTACAGCAATTGACAATAGCTTTATTGGCGCGGATGTTAATCCGGTTGTTCTCCTGAGTTCGACAAACAAGGTTGATAGTTTTGAGTGGGTTGTCAGGTTCCCACAGCCGAACAATGCTGCACTGGATTACTTCTTAATTCTCATCCCGAACCATTCGCCCCTTGCAGCTCCAACGGTTCCAGATGTTTCACTGACAGGAGCAATTGATGTATCCCTACTGGATATCGACTACGACTACACTCCCGATAGCGTTGCCACCGCTACGTTAATCAACTCTTCAGTTTCAGTTGTGACTGAAACTCTTCCCTCAGCCACCGGTAGTGGTGCGGTATTTTTCTATGCTAACGAAGATGTAGCGACTAACCTTGCCAGTCTTGCTGTTCAGTCAGGTGAATCACTAAATGGTTTGACTGACGGATTCTTTCTGTTCAGCAACTACAGCAACAGAACTCAATTTCGAGCAGATGACGTTGGTGTCGGCCAATGGGTCGTTAGTGTAGCTGGCGCGGCATCGACTCAGGAAAGGATGCTTTACTCCTTACGAGGTATTAGTCTCGTTGATATGACAGGCCAGACCTCTGGGGGCATCACCACTATCGACCTAGACAATATGTTGCCGTCAGTATCAACAGACGGAGGAACATTCCCTGTCGTCGAAATTGATGGCATGAATGTAAGATCGGGGGATGTTATTACGATCCCTGCTGGGCATGGAGGTACATACCGCATGGGGTATGTACTTAATCATGACAATACAGACGTTACTGGCACTGGCACTGTTCAAAGCACAACCGACAGCAACAGAGCTGGCATAAGGATTAATGGGACATCAATTCAGTGGCTTTCGCTTGATGATGGGACTGGATTGCCCGACCTATTCGACAGAGGTCCTTACACTCTGATTGACTTTAACGAAGGAGATCAGATTGAAGTAGTTATAAACTCGGACGCCAGTGGTGGTAATGAGGAGTGGATCTTATTTTTCTCTTTAGAAGAAGTAGACTCCTCAGAGATTGTACTTGCTGGAATGGTTCAACCGAAGGCATTGAGTGATATAACAGTCGCTCTGTCTGGGAATGCATCAAGCGTTTCTGACGGGACCTACTTTCGTGTACCGTTCAACGCGGTTAGAGGCAGTAGTGGTAGCTTAGCCCTCAACAACGGAAAGGTACTTTTGTCGGCAGAAAACCGATACGAAATCTCTGCTCTGATTGGTACCTCAGATGGGGCTGAAGTTGCCATCTGGGACTTTACAAACAATGTAGCTCTTTCGGATTCGTATGCAAACAACGATAGCGAGAACGTCCGTGGGTCATTGGGCGCTATCGTTACACCCGGTTCTGACATTGAGGTAGGTGTTGCGACTCGTGTTGCGGAAACTATTAGTGGAGACGCGACTTTTGGCGTTCTTTCTAGTGGCTCAAGTGCGTCCTGGATGATGGTCAAGCAGCGGGCTGTGGCTTCTATTGTTATGCCAGATGCATTGACACCAGAAGATACTAGCCACGGGTTCTTCCGGGTCAGTGGAGCCCAGTCTAGTATTACCTCAGGTGATCGCATTCAGTTCGATGTCGATGAATTAGTAAGCGGAGTAGGGATATCGAACGACGGAACAGGGTTATATACCTTGGCCCAAGGTGGCTTATGGGAGCTTGAGTCTTCAGTCTTAAGATTTACCTTTGGTACTCCGGGTGCTGAAGCGAACTACCGGTGGTACAACGTCACTGATGGAGAATTTATCGGTGGCCAAGGCTCATCAGCAGGTCAAAGCTCATCTGCATCGAACGGCTCTATAACTCGGTCGGGAGCTAAGGCGAAGATCGACACAACAACAGGTAGCAAACAGGTTGAGTTGCGAATGCTCAACACACCTACTGTTGCAACTCAGTTGACTAGCTCATTTGGAAACTGGGCTTCCATCACACAGAAACCCAAGAAAAGTGTTGTTGCCTACTCTCCAGATCAGGTTGAAGCAAGGTCTCTTGATTACGTAAGCATTTACTACACAGAGGCTGGGACAAGTTACGTCGGAAACGTTTCTACTACCTTTGGCTCAGGGTATTCAGTCGTTGATTTGCAAGACTCCCAGCTAGCTATTGGAGGGATGTCTAGTTGGGTTAATGGAAATACAATCATTGTTCCTGAAGATCGCTCGTATAGAGTTAACTTTAGCTATAACGACACGACCTCTCAAAGCAGTTGGGGTTTGTATGTCAATGGTTCCAAAAAGACCGGAACTTATAGCGGGAATGGTACAAGCGGAGTTAGTTACTCTCAACAGCTGATATTGGATCTCAAGAAGGGAGATGCCCTAGAGATTGGGTCTGTGAGCCCAAGCAATGGTTCTAATGACATCGGGTCATTCAGCCTAGTGATCGAGCAGAGGGCAGCAGAAGAGGTTGTAGCCCCTGGTGATGTGCCGGTTGAAGATGTTCGTGTGCCCCTAGGAGCCGCTTCGAATATCTCATCTAATTCAAACGTAACCATCTCACAGGCATGGGGTTCTCTGGCTGCGGAGTATGAACGAGTCGAGTTCGAGTTCATCTCGACGGCGGGGACGCTAGTCATCCGAAATTCGGAAACGATCAGCACGGCAAACTGGGCTGATGGAACCCGTACGGTACTAAACGCCGATGATACTACTATCGTTGTTCGAGACATGGACATAGCGGGCACGACAGGTAACCTGTTTCTGTCTGGCTCGGTCTCACAAGGCACCATCAATGTCTATGGCCTCAAGTCTCAGAAGACTGTCACCAGCATCAAAGCCACCGATGCTGAGTTCTTCCCGCCCACCGATTATACTCCAGTACTTCATGCAACCACAACAAACCCAGCGCTAAACACAAGCACGGTCATCCTTGGCACCTACTCCGGTGTTGTCGGCCCAAACTCCGGAGATAAAGGGATGCTGGAAATCAATATCCAGTATGCCCAAACGGTTGCGGGCACTACTGGCGACGGAACATACTTCTTTGGCCTGCCTGCCGGATTTACGGTCGATCCAGCTTACATCCAGGCTGTTGCCACCGATCCAGAAGACATGCGGGCATGGGGGATATTGACTCATGTCACCGACAACACGAGCGATACTCATCAAAACGGAGAGATTCATCTGATTCAGAATGCCGCAGGTACAGCGTCTGGATTGGCCATGTCTGCCCATGATGACTCGGAAGGTTCACTCAGCCGAGCCTACGTAGACAACACTTTTTACGACGTTGCCGTTGCCGTGATGGAGTACAAACTGTTCGCCAAAGTTCCAGTTGTAAGAGTCTAGGGAGGATCAGGAATGCCATTCACGTATCCCGCCCCAACTGGGGCCACAACTAATAGCGGGACAACAGCCAGAGAGCAGCTGACAAGCGAGACTATCGCTTTTGACAATACCGCTGTTCAGGGACTGAGCCCTCCCGCTGACGCAAATCTTGCTGAGTTCTTTGCCTGGGCACCTATCGTAGCCTCGCTAGACACTGCGGTAGCTCCAGACTTGGCACTTCAGCAAGGGTATTACACCGAAGGAGGTGAGTTAGAGAGTTCAGACGAGATAAGTAATTTCCGTTTTATCGGAACACAAGCAGCATCAGCAAATCTGGTCGTGACCTACTTCAAGGTCGCTACACCCGGAAATATCTAATCAAATCCAGGAGACACAATGGCTAAGTTTTCACCAGTAACGCAATCAAGCACAACGTTCAATTACGAAAAAGTCTTTTTCGTCGCAACCACTGACGATGCGGTCAACAATGAATTTGTTCAAGGGGATGTCATTTGCGGCATCTTACAAACCAACAACGAGACCGGAGCAATCATCGGTTATACAGCTTGGCGAAATGTAAGCCAAGGCGCGGCAATCGCAACCACTGTCCCTGCACCAGGCACCAACGTTCTTCCTGCCACCATCGGTACCAAGATTCCGCTGGCTCAGGAAATTCTGACAGTGGACAACACTGTTGCTGGTGTTGGGTTTGCAGCTAAGCCTGCTGATGCCAACTATGCAACTATTCAGATCGCTAATGCGGATATTCGCATCCGCGTAGACAACACCGCCCCCACTGCGACTGTTGGCTTTGAGCAGCAAGCGGGCAGCACATTCGAGCTGGAATCTGAGCTAGAGCTTACTCAGTTCAAGGCCATCCGTACTGCTGCGGTAGACGCAAGCCTAACGATCCAGTACTACACCGTGATTGACGCATAGGCCCAGCACAGACGCTACAGCAGTTAAGCCCTAGTAACACCAGTACGAAGTAGACAAAAATGGTAAAACTTGCCGATTTAATACGACCAAGCGTTGTTTTGACGCCAAGCCGCCATATCGAACTACCTCGTACTGGTGATGGTTCTAATTCAGTAGCCTCTACGGCAAACACCGATACCGGACTCTACCGACCGGCAGAGTCCGGTGCTAATGCATTTCTTTTCAGTTCCAATTCGGCTGACGAAAACGGGGTTCCCACTGCGGCCACCTGGGGCGTTGTTCAATTCCAGGCGCCACCTAGCGTGCTGGGCAACCTGAACAACCCTAATAACAGCCTCTTGGTCTCAGACCTTGGGGGACTTAGGGTAGACGGGAATGATGCCACCTACTCGCCAACGGCAGGTAGTAACGGGTTGTCCTTCAACCATCAGGCCACATTCACTGGCCCAATTGAGGCAATACTTAAACTAAAAGCACTATCTAATAGCTCCAATGGGTCCGGCTCGGCGGAACAGCCACGGGTGATCGCAACCGCTTCATTCTTCAGTGGCCCAGCTCCACTGGCATCCCTGGATCTAGGGAACAGCAGCTCACTAGAGGCAGGAATCATCCTCACGTCGGGGAATGCGATTATTCCGGATAACGATATTCCTACGGCAGCGGTACAAACAACATTTACCGGCAACGTCACCGCAGGGGCACCGGTCACCTTCACGGTGCGCTACGAAGATGCCACTAATCCAATAGATGTTGGTACCGTCAGTGGTGGGAACCTAACAGTCAAGGATTCTGGCGGCAATGAGATAGCGGTCACCGTGCCCACTCCACCTGGCGCGAACGCATCACCGTTGGACGTTACCTACCAGTTCACGCCTACGAGCAACGACACCTACACGATAGATGTCAACCCATCGGTCAAGGACACATCGGGAAATCCGGTCAACTCGGCCATTGGGGTATCAACCTTTACCGCTGAACCTGACCCCGAGAACCCCACATCATCGGTCCAAACTACATTCACCGGAGATGTACCTACTGGTTCCATAGTCACATTCACGGTGCGCTACGAGGATGTGACTAGCCTGGTCAATTTCACCAGTATTGGGGCTGACAATATTGTCGTTACAGACCCTGGGGGTAACCCGGTTACCGTCACGGTCCCTTCGCCTCCGACCGCTAGCGCTACGCCGTTGGACGTTACCTATCAGTTCACTCCGGCAACTGCTGGAGCTTATACAATCGACCTGGCCAATACGGTCGCTGACACCAGCGGCAATACTCTACCTGCGGCGGCTGGCGTTTCCTCCTTCACAGCAATCCCCGTCTTTGCTTTCACGGTTAGAACAACGGCACCGGGGGAGACATTCTCCCTACCCCTAGGTTCGGGCTCGGGCACATTCAACTTTGATGCTGACTGGGGCGATGGTTCTAGTAATGCAGGAATCATTTCAGATGCAGATCCACTAATCACCCACACCTACGCCACAGCGGGCGATTACCAGGTTCAGATATCTGGTCAAATGACATACTTCCGGTTTGACAATGCCGGAGATAAAGACAAGGTAATCAGTATCGACTCCAACGGCGGAGTTGGCATTAACAACTTCAACATGCGGGGCTGCTCTAACCTCGTATCAATACCGGCTAATCTCTTCGATTCAGACAAGCCGTCAAACCTAAACAGCTGCTTTAGGGATTGTGTTTCGCTTACGGCAATCCCGCTGATTGATACCAGCGCAGTCACCAACATGAATTCGTTCTGTCGGTCATGCACGGCGTTGACATCGGTCGCGGCTATCGACACCAGCAATGTCAACAATTTCACCCTGGCCTGGGTGAGCTGCACCAGCCTGACCAGCTTCCCTGCTATTGACATGTCGTCGGAGAACGCGGCATTCGATGTATGGAATAACTGCTCCGGGTTGACGTCCTTTCCGCTACTCACTGGCACGTCTCAAATTACAGGGATGCAGGGCTGGTGGAAGAACTGTTCTGCGCTGACCTCTTTCCCGCTCATTGACACAAGTTCAGTCACAAACTTCAACGGGACATGGGAAGGTTGCACCTCCCTCCCAAGCTTCCCGCTTATAGACACATCTAGTGCTGCCACATTTGACGCCACCTGGAGAAACTGCACCACTTTAGCCAGCTTTCCGCTGATTAATACGTCGAGCGCAACCAGCCTGAATGCTGCATGGGCAGGATGTTCAAGCTTGGCGAGTTTCCCGCTGATTGTTACTGGAGGTGTTTTGGACTTCAGCGACGGATGGAATGGTTGCGCCGCATTAACAGCCTTCCCACTCATTGACACGTCCAGTGGCACTGTCTTTAATTCAACCTGGAATGGTTGCTCATCGCTGGCAGTCTTCCCACTGATCGACACGTCGAGCGCATTAGACTTGTCCACAGCGTGGAATGGGTGTTCGGGTTTAACTACCTTCCCACTAATCAACACATCGAATGTCACCACCTTTAACACCACATGGGATGCCTGCTCTGGCCTGACGTCATTCCCGTTGATTAACACTTCAGCCGGATTAACCTTCATTCAGTGCTGGGAGAACTGTACCAACCTCCCAACTATTCCAGCGTTAGACCTGGGGGCTGCGACTGATCTCACGGACGCATTCAACAATATGTTTGCGCTGACTAGTCTTGAGGCGACCGGGATGGCTGTCACCATGAGCGTTCAGAATGCAGCACTACCTGGTCCAGCGCTGGACATCATCTATAACAATTTGGCTACGGTGGCAGGTCAGACTATCACGGTCACTGGTACCCCTGGATCGGGAGCAGATACCCCTGCAATTGCTACCGGCAAGGGATGGACCCACGTACCCTAAGTCGTTCGCAACAGTCGTTAGTCGTTTACTCTGCCTGAAATGCCCCAAGGATTCGCGTACAACTCATCCCAGCTGGGAAACTCCAGTCAGGGACCCTCCGAGGGCTCGGACTGGGGGGATAGCTTCCCCACGGATGATCTTTACCCAGGTAAACGGTTTTACCGCACCGACCTAAGAGAGAGCTTTTATCGCGATGAGGCCTTGTCCCTGTGGTTAGCCCCGAAGCCAAGCATCCAGTTGACCGCTGGGAGTGATGACGATCTGCTCCGTAACGGCAATGCCACTTTTACTAATGTCTCTAGGGACGGGATTGTCTGGCCGTATGACGTAATAGTTCTTCGTTTCTTCGGGAATAGTCGTCAAAACCAAACGGAGTCAGGCACTCCAACCCTTTACAAGAATGGAGCTACAGAGACATCTGTCACTATAGCTGGCGTCAATGAATGGTCTTCTGGTGAACTGTCGCTAGCCTATGCGGCGGGGGACCTGCTGTCGGCCAATATCGTTGGTTCGACTACCGGCAACTGGGTCCGGGTAAGTATGCAAATCGAGATAGCGAGGGTTGGGTAATGTCGTCTTACGATCTCCACGGGGCAATCAAAATTATCGATCCAGCCGCTGTCTACACTGCGGTACTGGAACAGGGGCGCTTAGTTATCGGGGAGTGGTCATCAGAGGTCCACCCAGAGAGACCAACAGTCGCGGAATTAGAAGTAGCGACCGTCACCTATGAACAAAAAGAGGAAGAGACAGAAGTCTACGAAGGGCAGGATAGCTCAGCCCTTGCCGAATCAATCGCACAGCTAGCAAGCAGGGTAAACGAAATGACTCAACCCATGGCAAACAGAGGGTGGGTGGAGGCGTTCCCCACAGAAGAATCCACTCGATTTATTGCCAGAGTCAAAGAGGCCAAAGGTACGGGTAGCAATGGGTACGTATTTCCTGGAAATCCCACCACCCTGATCGATGCATACAAGCTAGGTGGACAGGGTATTTGGTCGCTAGGCTACAAACAGAATTTGCTGGTTTATAACCAGAGCTTAGAGCTGGTTAGCTCCATGAACACTTACGCTACCCCCAGGACTGACAACAATCAATTCCGGTGTTGGGATGCCTGTGTAGATGAGGATAAGCGGCTTCTGATTGTGGCCTGCCATGGCTATAACGTAGTCCGGGTCTATGACCTGGACGTGATGTTGGCTGGAAGCTTTGTCAAAGGCAAACCAAAAACAGGGGGGCACCTGTACGACATTGGTACCCCAAACAGACATGCTTGGCAGCGGGCCGATGACTCCAAGAACAACGGTGAGTCTGGCTGTTTTTATAATGCTGTATCCGTCTGTCTGGACCCCATAGGAACGCTATTGGTAGCTTCTCAGCACGGAAGAGCTAGCAAAACTTCGTCCAACGAAGGATTTATCTCTGCCTTTAACCTGACCCGAGAAAAGGCTACGTTCGACAGCATCGTGGTTTCCAGGGTGGGCACATTCAAGGACAAAGACACATTGGTCACCAGCAGCTTTCGCAATCCATATGGAAAAATGCGGATGGTGCATGGGTCAACGAAACTCAGCGTCCCCACCTCATCCACATCTAGCGGTAAATACGGTATCTACGAAATCGATACCGCAGACCCAGATAGCGGTGGACTAACCACCTTGAGAGAGCCTCCAGTAGGTTACCCGCTTGAGAAATGGAGACCCTATGGTCAGGTCCGAACTGCTGGGATGAGTTTATACACCCAGATTACTGGGGATACTATCGGGATTGTCGCAGTAGACCCCAATGGCTTTACCTATTTTCTTGGTGCAGACGCAATGTCTAGTGATGTTTGGCTGGATGAGATCAGGTTTAAGCAACCGATGGACGCCATAGAGATCGAGGTCGAAGGCAGGAAATTTCTCGTCATAGCGGACTACAGTAGCCATAAACTCAGCCTGCTACCAGTTCCAGAGGGTATGGGGTCTGGCAATGAGAACGATGTGGCCCGTAACCAGCCATGGGTGTGGGTGGATTTAACCATGGCTAATGCCGAAGGGCAGCCAGACGAAATACCCAGCGGCTGGAGGGTCAATGGGCTGCATCCTACTGGGGTGCTTGATGCAGGCAACAAACGAATTAAGCTGCCAATCCAAAGGTTGACCAGCCAGCCGTACCTCATCAGTTTGAACAGAATTTAAGGAGTTCCCCATGGCAGAAACCAATCTAGAAACAGTAGTCACAGAGATAGAGTCGATCAAGCTGGCGCTGACCGAGGCACTGGAGAAGGACAACACCGAAATCCTAGAAGCCGTTCGAGAGGTAGCCGTCAAAGACGATGAGGCTATGGCCACCCTGGCCACCCTGGCTGGTGAGCGAGCTGCTGAAATTCTTATGGAGGCACTACCTGAGTTGCTAGAAACAGCAGTTAGTGGAATTCAGACTTCAGCAGATGCCAATGTGATCCGCGAAGCTGTGGGCCAGGGGTTAGCCGATGCCGTGGGTAAAGTAGCAGCGCTAGAGCAGGGCGCGCAAGAGATCTTTGCCGCAGTGGCTCAGGGTGTAGAGAAGATGGGCCAAATGGAAGCAGCGGCGGCTGTCATTATGCAGCAAATGCAGGCTGGAGTTGAACAAATCGTAGCCCTTCAGGCCAAGGCCGACGAATTAACAAGATTACTGTCTCAAGAGTCCGGGGCATCAGAAGAAGGTTAGTATGGACTCATGGAAGAAGAGTCAAACATAGGCCTAGATTGGCTAAGTCCAAGAGAAACAGAGGTTTATGATCTTCTTTCCCAAGATTTATCCCCAGATGAAGTAGCTAAACGGCTGTACATCACCCCAAGCATGGTGAAACAGCACATCTACAATGGGAAACAGAAAACGGGTGCCAGGACAACCATAGGATTAGCCGCTGCTGTAGCGGTCAAAAAGAGTGAACAAAAACGAAGTTGAGAGCTTCATCTACAGCCTAGCCAGAGCAACTGATCTCCCGATGCTGATCACCAGCGCAGATCCTGAGTGCCCTATTATTCTCTACGTCAATCGAGCGTTTGTAGCTGCAACCGGCTTTGGCTCAGAGGTTTATGGACATACACCCAGACTCTTCCAGACAGATGACACCAGCTGCATAGTCAGAAACAGAATAAAGATTGCTATCTCCCAGAAAAAATCAGTCACTGCCGAGCTTGTCAATCAAGACTCTGCCGGTGGCATTCACAAAATTCTGATGCTCATCTTCCCGGTCCTTTGGGCGGGTGAATCGGTCGTATTTGCAAGCGTTCAACGCTCAGAAGATGATGCAGAGCTAAGAGGTACCCTGGTTCGTGCAATCGAAACTCAATCGGTTCGATTCACCACTGAGAAGCTCCATTGGTTCAAAGGAGCCGCGCACAGGTTGATCGGATTTGCAGACGATCATCAGCAGCTTAAATACCATACCTGCATAGCCGATCTCTCCCTTCAGGCCATTGTCTATGGTCTATCTCATGAGGGCCGATGGATTATCCCTGTGGGGTGGCAGTTTTTTAGTGACACAGAGAATCCTGGGGGTCTTCTCAAGTTAAAGAAGATCGTTGAAGCGGGCGGAGCAGACCCTAAGAAGTACATTCTGCTTATCTCTCTCGATAGAAATCTGGATAGACGGCTGAAGGAAACTGTGCGGGTGCTGAAGCATATGGGTTTCTCCATCTGCATTGCAGGGGTAGGGGGACCATCTGCAAGTATTTACGAGGTTGCCACGCTGGAGCCAGATGCGATCATGCTCGATAGCTTAGTAACCGAAGAAATAGAAACAGCCTCAGACGAACGTCGCCTAAGGCTGTTCTGCTCAATGGCAGAGATGTACAAATTCAAGCTCATAGTGTCTGGGGTAACTGATGCTCAGACACTAACCAGACTCAGCACGGCAAACGTATGGGCGGCCCAGGGACCTGCTATTGAGCAGGAGCCCATGGCACCAATCCTTAGTCCAAGTTCCAGTCTATTCCGTCTGGCATCTGAGACCTAGCCTCAGCCAATTGCTCAGCCCAGCTTTCCATCCCAATTTCCAAAGTACTAGCTTCAGATGGATCGACTCCAGAGACTGCCGTGGATACCTTGGAGATATTGCCCATGGCAGCCTTAACAAATCTAGAAGCTCTTGGGAAATTGGATGGTGCGATGTCTACAGCAGTTCTAATTGCAGTACAAGAGGCCGCAATCTTGGAAACACCAGGCGAACCCAATTCAAACCTAAAATCGACAGAGATATTCTCAAGCTCACTCTTACAAATAAGCGCGTCAGATCTCCACATGTCATGCATTTTTCTACAGCCGCTCAAACGCCCTAGAACGGCTGCTAACTTCTGAGTCAGCATAGCCTTACCGCTAAGCTGAACATTCTTCGGAGCAACAATCCAACTCATGCCCCCTCCTCAACCTTTCGTAACTACCCCTATTGTCTCGAAATGTTAAGAGAATATGTTTAGCCAGGTGGCTGACATGTCCATCTACGTCACTTGGCTTAGAGGTTTTAATCGCAAAATGCGATATACTCCGCTACGATTAATTGGTTACAACCAACACCAATGGATATCGCTCTTTTATTTTCGGAGAATTTCCCGGACAAGACTGTTGCTGGCCAGTGCTATGTTCTCCGGCGAGACATCGGAACCTACACGCTAGGGAGAGCTTCCGATGAGTTTACCTATGACATTGATGTGCAGGTTCAGACGTTTAGTCGGTCTCAGGCCACATTAACCTTTAATTACGATGCATTCACCAGATCGTGGATGCTTTCGGACGCAGGGATAGACCAGGCAGGTAAACTTGTCCCTTTCAAAAACGGTTGCCAGGTAAACGGGACCTTTGTGGCCAGGAACGGCAGAGGTATTCCTGACCCCCACCCAATCGATTCAGAATTCAATAAAAGAATCTTGATAGGTGGTGACCCCAACCTAAAGATTCTGGTGCTCCCAGAGTGCGAGGCAACCTTAAATAATGAGGTTGACCCATTTGACGATGGCCTATGGGGCGATGGGTTATGGGAGAAAGTTGAAAAGCCAAAAGAGAC
>ERZ1740065.1901-NODE-1901-length-12802-cov-11.152350_pt1 | contig 12802 bp, 11 predicted proteins | sample MGYA00581738_ERZ1740065 | MGnify/ENA primary metagenome ERZ1740065 (study PRJEB43018, sample SAMN04849749) | marine metagenome | isolation source: floating plastic debris | place: Pacific Ocean | collected 2008-09-01 | study: EMG produced TPA metagenomics... | reverse complement strand
GATATCCTTTGGCAGAATAATCAAGGTCAAGTCAATGCTTGGCAAATACAAAACCGTGAGATGAAGCTTAGATACAATATTTCAAAACCTGTCGGTAATAATTTTGTAGCGTCTACAAATTTACAACAACCAAGACCTGGTGGAGTATTAAAAGCTAGTAAATCTAATCAAAATATAGTTAATGGAAAAGGAAGTGCAAGAGCAACACTTTATTACAATGGTCAATTAGTAGTTGAAGCAGAAGCCCGCAGTACCTCTAACTGGCGTGGAGCATACGGTTCATCTTTAATAATTGGTGTAGACGGTCTTGGAAATGCATTATTTGTTGAAAAGTTAGATACTCCAACAGCTTGTGGTAGATTTGATACCTGCAAAACTACAAGAGGAATAGCAAAAACGTTTAAAATTGATTCTAAAATTGCACCATACGTCAAAAAAATAGACTTGTATGTTACTACACGAAATCGTAGTCAAGATATTTTTGCACGTACTCGCAGAATAATTAAAGAATCAGTTGAAATATATAATACTCTGCCTCCAGAAGTTAAAGCTGCAATAGCTGCTGAAGTTGGTGGTTAAAATATGTAAGGTTATTTGAAATTTATCTAAAAGTTCAAAAAATCTAAAACCATCGCCCCTGCTCAAACCATAAGTGGGGGCTTTGGTATATACAGTCAGTTAAATAACACTTAACCGTCAAATATCGCCACACCACATGATAGTATTTGACGATATTTGGCGGGATTGAGTGATGAATAAGAAGCAAGCAGCAGAATTTCTGGGGGTTAGCGTCCGCGCTTTGGAGCGCTACGTGCAGCAAGGTAAGTTAACTGTCAGGTATGAAAAAGGTAAAACCAGACCTACTGCTAATTTTGACCAAAGGGAATTGGAAGCTTTTAAAGAAGAGTTAAATCAACCCACGATAAAACCCGCCGTAGAATCTCGCCAAATCACGACAGATGTTTATGATGAAACGGATATCACACCTGTAAACGTGGCGGAGTTTGGCGAGTTTACGGTAGTAGATAGGTTAGCGGGTATGGTTGAAATGTTAATTACCCGTGGGGATAAAAAGCCGACTGTACCGATTGAATCTAAGATTTTGCTTACGTTGGATGAAGCGCAAGCGATGAGCGGGCTTTCTAAAAGATATTTACGAGAAGCGATTAATCAAGGGAATTTGAAAGCAAAGCAGATTGGGAAGAGTTGGCGGCTGAAGCGTAGCGATTTGGATGATTTTATTGAAAATTTATTTTGAATTTATAAGCTATTGGAGTTATTTGAAAGATACATTTACACAAATACTTCCCCTCCGCTAGGATTAAACAGCATCGCTCGCAAACGTAGTACGCAAATTAATTACACCCCCGTTGTCATCTGTTGGCTATGGGGTTTTTAATTTCAAATATCCCTACAGCATTTTTACTCATCACCTTTGAAATATCCGACACTCGCCTAAAATAGCTTGTATTATGCTGGTTTAAGTTCTATTCTTACTTTTTCTTGCTTATTCTTACTTTTGTAACACGTTTTAGATTAGCACTGATAAGTTATCACCCATAATTTAAACCCGATATATAAGTTAATAATATCCCCGATACATTGACGTTTAATATCAGGGATACTATCATGGGAATATACCAACAAACCCACATTACTATTATGACTCACACTAAAGCTTATTTATCTCTCGAATTAAATCGCAACCAAGTTTATGAAATTGCTCGCGATATTGCTAAAAGCAAGGGTATCACCGGAATTAGCAAATTTACTAAAGATAAATTAATTGATTTTATTTTGGAACATCAAATCGAGGAAGTTAAAACCGAATCAAGCCAAACCACAGAAACCACTGAATATATCACTTTTAACTCTGTTCCTAGCCCCCAAGAATTTTTTAATCTTGTGACCGGACTTGATGACAAGCTGAAAGTACATCAAGCTTGCAATGCTCTATTAGATATATTCAATGAGAAATACACCGTATCTACCATCTCTAAAAAATTGTCAGCATATAGAAAACCTTTCTATGCTTTTAAACACTCTGACAACTCACTTAATGAGACTGTAGAAACCAAAGAAGGGCTTAAGACACAACACATTGCAGGTATGTTATTAAGTCTGTCTGATGAACAGCGTAAAGATTTAGGTATAGACCGCGAACAACGGGAACAGTCACGCGCTGGATTTACATCTGATGGCGACATCAGAGAAGTAGAAAAGCCCAAGACTGATATCACTGCTGTTATCAAAAAATCTTGTGAGTGCTTGCACAGTACCGACCCTCACACAATAGGCGTGGGAATTGTCAATTTAACCGGGTTAAGAGCTAACGAACAAAATCAGCCTAAACGCAGTTATCCCAAATGGGGAGAAATTATAGAGCGTGAGATGGTAGTGCTAGATGAGTATGTTGTAGGGTTTAAAGGTTTATCTAAAAAGCGAGATTTAGCCGATACAAATAGTTTTTATGCTCGTGTTACTTTAGCACCCGCGCAATTAATTGTTGATGCTCAAAAAAAGTTTTTATCTAGTCCACAAGTAAAAAGTATTCCTGCCGATTATGAAAGCTACCGTAAGGGCTTTATGGATACTTTTAATAATCGCTTCCGTGAGTTGTTTGGTGAAACTTTATCAACTATAGAAGCTTATGACGATGACGGTAATTTAACTAAGGATAACGGTTCATCTCATAGGGGTAGAGCATTTTATTCTTGCGCTCTACGAGCAATTTTAAAAGCTAAGGGATTTAAGGATAGTGCAGCTAATAAGTATATTCAATTATCCCTTGCACATGACAAAGTAGGCATCACTATTAAGTATCTTGGACGCTATGACGAAAGCGATTTTATCAACCCTATTGATATCGATATACCAACTAATATTAAGGAGTTAGGAAAGATGAGTACAGCAGTAATCGAACGCGCTAAAACTACCGATGATGTAACTGTAGAACCTACTAAGGAAACTAAAAAAGTTAGCAAGGATAGTTTTAATATTGATGCTTTTATAGACGGTTTGGACGCGGATTTACAAGTTAAGTTTACTGAGTTGATGAACTCTGAAACTGATTTAACTAGCGCGGTGTTATCGCTGGTTAAGACAGCACAATCAAGCGCTACTCAGAGTACCAAGCGCAATAAGCCTAGTGTGGCTGATGAGGTAAAGCAAATCATAGCCGCAATTATGGACTACAACAGTCAGCAACCAGAAAATAGTAATTGTGTGGTTCCTACTTATACTTTGATTAATAAAATTGCGGTAAAGACTTTAGATAAGGAGGTTGCCAGAAAAACTGTTACTGATGTGTTGGGAGAATTAAATGATGATATTACTACTCGGTTATCCCACAAGGAAATTACTGGTTTAGATATTGGTAAGTGGAATGGTAAACACCACAGAAAGGATATGGACTCTGTAATTGATAAAATTATTGAAGTACTCAACCAACAATAATTTATGAATGGATGCGGTTGCAAAATTTGTAAAGCTGGTTTGGGTGAATTAACCAACGAGTTAATACTTGATGGCGAACAACCTAAATCAGTTTTAAATGAGTTAAAAAAGCAAGGTGTAATTGCTAGCGTAAAACTGTTGAAAAAACATTTAGCTGCTTATGAAATACCTTACCCAGATGAGCAAACAAACGACGATGATATTACTTGTAAACCCGTAACAGTTAATTTAAATAAAATTGACTTTTCTCAATACAATTTTGATGATACAGACCCCGAAGCTTTTATTGCATTCGTACAAAAAATTACGATGCAAGTATTTCTTAATCAATCAAAAATTACATTGCAAAGTCAACAGGATGTAATTGACGGGTTATCACCTGATGTACCTAAAGAAATACTCCAGAATTTATCGTTAGCTTATCAGATGCTTGAAAAAAGTACCGCTATGGGTGTAAGGATTAATCAAAATGTAGCTATTAAAGTTGTTGAATCGATGGGATTAACTATTCAAAACCAAGCGTTTTATTTACCTAACAATGTGGAAAATCAACCCGAATCAGAAACAGATTGATAAATACTTTGGTAGCGATAACTTAAAACCTGTACCCAAAAATTGGGAAAGTTTTGTAAACCTTACCACTATTAGAAGTGGTGGTGAGATGCGAAAATTTGAAGCTTATGATTATCAAAAAATAATTATTGATTTAGCTAAACAATATCCTAATATGGTGATTTTAAAAAGTCGTCAGATGGGGATAACTCAAGCTATTGTAAGTAAATTTTTGCACGATGCTATTCTTAATCCTGCTGCCTCTAGTATTGCTTTTATGCGTAATGGTGAAGATGCCTCGGCAATTTCTCGCCGTACCCGTCAGATGCTTTTAAGCATTCCAGAATACGCGCAAAGTGATAATGATAATGTTCAGTATTTAAAAATAAAAGGTGGAGGTGATATATATTTTAAAAATTCTTCTAGGGAAGGTAGTAGGAGTTTAGATAGTATTACTAATTGCCTATTTGATGAGTCGGCATTCGTTGAAAATATTGCTCAAATTTATGCTGCTAGTAGTCCGTCAAGCGCTTTATCTGGAGACAAAGTTAGTAGATTTATAGTTAGTACCCCTAGCGCTAAATCGGGTTGGTTTTGGGACAAAATAAATCAAGATAACGGTAATGTTGATATTGAACAATTAGCCGTTGATGTTAGTAAAGGTAAGGTTTATAAAGATATTCCCGGTGTTTATTGGTTTATTGATAAAGCTAATTGCTGTAAACTAATTTTGCATTTTTTGGCACATCCTATATACAGCCAATTTGATGATTATTTAGCTTATCGATTAGAGCAAGATGGTACAGATAATGAGACAGTACAGCGCGAATATAATTTACGATTTGTTGATAGTGCTGTAGCTGTTTTTGATAGTGGTTTGATTCGTAAAAATGCAATAGGTATAAATGAATTAGAAATTGATGAAGATGCAGAATATTACGCCGGACTTGATACCGCTACTACAGGTAATGATTACTGTACTTTTCCAATTTTGAAATATAAAAATAATAGATTATCGTTGGTTTATCTTTACCGTAAAAGACATCAAACAAGTGAATATCATCTTTATCAAATTGGTGAATTAATCCGAAAGTTTAAACCTAAAAAAGTAGGGGTAGAAGTTACTGGAGGTACCGGACAAGTTTACCTTGAGAATTTAATCCGTGAATTTAAAGATATTGATATAGAATCTGTTCGCACTACTGGAGACAGCAAACCAGTAATGATAACTAGCATGGTATTAGCATTAGAAAAAGAACAATTAATCTATCCTTACAATTCCCCCCTAGTTGATGAGATGCTTAGTTTTAGGCGTGAAGGGAAGAAATTAGAAGCAGCACCCGGTAAGCATGATGATGTAGTTATGGGGTGCGCTTTTGCTGTTAGTATTAGTCCGATAGTTGTTGAAAAAAGAGGTACTTTTGCAGATGTTAATAAATATTGGTGAAAAAGTTTTTTGCGATATTCAGACGAGCTTATTTACTAATGAAAATGAGTATGGATTAGCTGTATTAGGGCTTGAAAAACTTACAAATAAGTATTGGATTGTGGATATTAAAGAAGATAAAATATCTTATAAATCTATAAATAGTGATTTAATCAAATTTAAAAATGATTATGAAATAAATTCGATTACAACAAATAAAAATAATTCGGTACGAAGAAAATTAAATGATTACTTGCAAGCATTAAGCTTTATAGAATATGAATTTATAGCTGAAGATTCTATAGTAAATTTGAAAGCTTTACTAAATGATGAAAAAATAGAATTTTTTGATGATGTTAAAGATAAATTTGATATTCAATTAAAAGAGTACGATAAAGAAGTAAATCAAAAACCTATTATTAATGCGGTAATGATAGCTATAGATAAATGTAAAGAAAATAATACCAGAATGCTACCAGGCTTTTCTCATGTTGTTTTTTAAAAGAGATTATTATAAATGCCGTTCACAATTAAAGATAAAAACTTTTCTGATATTTGGATAGGATTATTTACTAATGAAAGTAAATATGGATTAGCTGCCATAGCTAAAGAAAAACTACAATTAAAAACACGTATAAAACATACATACTGGATAATAGATATTTTAGAAAATAAATTTTCATATGAATCTATTGCTAAAAATTTAATTGAATGGCAAACCAAATATAATAAACGTATTATTATAAAAAACCAAAATGAACCTGTTAAAAAGTTTTTATATGAAGAATTAAAAGAAAGATACCCGAAAAATAAAATAGTAATTTGTGATTATGAATTTAACCCAAACGATTCAATACAAGCACTAAAAGGTTTACTAAATGATGAGAAAATAAACGTTTTTAAAACTGTTGAACAGTCTTTTTCTAAAGAGCTAAACTTGTATGATGTAGATAAAAATCAAACAGTTATTATTAATGCTGTAATGGTAGCTCTCGATAGGTCGTATGAAAGAGGTGTTAGACGTTCTCCAGCAACTAGTTTTAGCGCATGAATTATGAAAATAGTCAATATAAAAACCACTTGCTACCAGTTGTAGTTTGCGAAATATTTACTATTAATTATTGTATTATAAACACATAATTAAAATAGGAATATCTTATGACACGTACTATCGACCTTGGTGGACAAAGCAAAGTTAAATCACAATTTATTGGTGATAGAAAATTTTCTAATGTCTGGATAGCACTATATGTAAGTCTTAATGATTATGCTTTATGTGCAGTTGCTAGAGAACAAATGGAAAAGGAGAAAGATAGAGACTTTTACGGAAATATAGAAAATCATTATTATTGTGACAGTTTTCTACCACCTAAAGTAAACTGGTTGAATGGTATTTTTTGGGTAACAGATTTATTTAAAAATAAAATATCTTTCAATTCTATATATTCCGATTGTTTAGCATTAAAAGAAAAGTACGGATACGGTAATTTAGAAATACTAACTAATAAACTACAATTTACAAGTCAATTATTAGAACATAAACAGCTAAAGTTTGAGCCTAAAGATTTTTCACCGGAAGAAACACCATTAAGTTTATCCGCTCGATTAAATGATAGAGAAATATTTTTTACAGATGAGATAAAACCTATTTTTAATCGAGAATTTGACCGCGTTGTTAATTCAAAATCCTATATGGACAATCAAAGTACCATCTTAAACGCAATTGCTCTTTGTTTTAACCACCGCTGGGGATACAGAAGTTTTACGGGAAAGTTTGATAAACCGTGGCGTTATTAAATGATTTGGCGGTAAATCTCTAAATTGTACTAATTATATTTATATATAGTCACTGTAACGTTACAGTGACTAGTCAAAGTCCTACTCTACAAAGCTTATAGGATTTAGACTAACCCAATTAAATTTAACCAGACAGTAACTTACAGTTCGTGTAAATTTACCTTAACTATTCCATTTTGGATTTTTACTATAGACAGACTATCGAAGTATGACCCTTGAGACATAAAAGTGTGTCTCTAGTGACACGCCAAAACCTTATGGTGTAAAGATTTGAAATTTTTGGACGGTATTGCAAAATACAAAAGTCTGTGAGTAAATAAAAATACTCTCCCTATGAATTAAGACACAAGGGGAGAGCGACCGCATAAGGTAAATAATAATGGATAATCAGCTAAAAATCCAGATCCAACAATCAATACGCTGTCCGGCGTGCGGTTCAGTCTTTTTAAAAATTATCTGTGGTCAAGACGAACGTACTTCACACTGGGGAAGGCTTGAGTGTGGCGACTGTGGGCGGTGGGTTAAATGGCTACCTAAACCCAAACCACAACCAGATTTAAAGCGCTGTGAGTTTATTGGCGGGTTGTTGCAATCGGGAAAACTTACATCGTGGGAGCGTAGTTTTTTAGGTTCGATTCGAGATAAACCTGGATTAAGTCAAAAGCAACTGCGAGTATTCGAGAGAATTTCTAAAAAAATTACTGGTAGTGTTTACCAAGATACAAGTTAAAACCCCTAACGATTAGTCGTTAGAGGTTAGGTGTGGTCTGTTTAAGAATAGAAATTAAGCGGCAACGGGTTCTAAAACAAACAAATCCGCTGGTGTGCATTCTAGAACCTCACAGAATTTTTCAATTAATTCATGATTGTACTGTTTTTTTCTGCCAGATTCATAATTTTGAATTGTATTAACAGTTAAATCACATAAACGCGCTAAATCGTTCTGTGACAGCTTTCTAGACGCTCTTACCTCTTTTAAATTAAATTTCATCCTAACTGTTCCTCTATAATCCTTACCCATAATGTAACATACCTTTTATTGACCAATGATATGTTTGGGTTATCACAATCAACAAGGGTATAAGTAACTAAAATATAAATTATTGGTCAACATATCGTATACCAACGATTTATGGGTTATAGTAGTCGTAACAGACAAGTAAACAACCGGGACGGCAACGGTAAAAGCAAAAGCCAGCGAGTCTTACCCCACTGACCAAACAAGCAAACATTATCTAATTCAATTTAAAGGATATCAATCATGGCACGTACCAACAACAAAACCGCTAAAACTCAAACAACCAACACAAAAACCAGAAAACCTATGCAACCCGAACAACAGTTTAAACGTAGTTTTGCACCATTAACCAGTAAGAAAGATGGTACCGCACGATTAACTTTTGCAGGGTACACACATTCACTTACCGAAAAAGACGAAAAACCTTACTTGCGAATAGTTTTTTCTGCAATGGATGTTACTCGTAAGAATCCTGCAAACATCGCTATTCTCTCATCTTACAGATACTCCGAAACTAATTTATTAGGTCGATTTTTAAATCAGTTGGGATGGGAAAAACCGGAAGATGTGGAAACCGTTTTAGATGCTGATGATGAATTTGGTTACACAATCGATACAGATTTAACCAGTATCTATGAATTTATGGATTCAATCAAAGGTTTAGTTTTTAAAGGTGAGTTGACCAAGCAAGAAAATAACTTGTATCGCTTAGAAGTTGAAACGTTAGAACCATTAAAAGGTAAGGACGGCAATCAATTAAGCGACTACGACCCCTCCGAAGGATTATCACACGAACAAATTTCTGTAGATATGGATGCTGAGGGTGGCGACAACTAAATTAAATTAAACTGAAATTCTGAGTAAAGAAGAGGTCACACACGAGTGTGACCCAACAAAATAAAAACCTAAATTTAATATATTCGCTTTACTCATGATTTCCCAAATAAACCGCTACAAAATGGGAATGATAATGATTAACACAATTGTAACTGATGTAGTAGAAGACTACAACGAAGATGATGAGTTTGGGGATTGTGCTGTAACCCCACAGATGTTAAGGGAAAAAGCAGGGATTGAAGATTTAGATATAGAAGATGATGAATTTGGGGATTGTGCCGTAACTCCTCAAATGTTGCGTGAAAAAGCAAACGTTGAAAATAACGAAGATGATGAATTTGGGGAATGTGCTGTAACTCCTCAAATGTTACTTGAAAAAATAAATGATAAGCCCACCAAAAAATCTAAAAAGAAAACTAAAAAGAATACTAAAACAACACTTCCCAAACTATTCGCACCCCTACCAGTAAATAACCAATGGTACATTAACAGGGAAGAAATGTTTTCTATTGAAGATGTTGAAAAAGGTGATAATATTCATATTCCCCACGGAGAAGATACCGAATTTTGGACAGATTTTGCGAAAATAAAACAACGTACTAGAGCAATGTTAACTGTTCAAATTAAAGGAATTCATAAAACAACACCCGCAATAATATTTTTAAATGAAAACCTAAAAGGTTTAATAAACTCTCATAGAATTGGTCAAAAAACAAAACCATTTAAAGGAGTTAAGACAGAATTTAGCTTGGTAGATTATTTAATAGAATGTGGTTTAGATTGTTCCATCAAACCTATTAAAAATAAAAAAGAAGCGCTGTATTTACCAAAATGTTTTGTAACTAAAATAGGTTTTTTCTTAACTGCTGAAATCAATCTTACGTCTAGTGGTGGAGTAAAAGAAAATATTAAAAGATTACAGCGAAACGAAAAAGGCGCTCGTATTGAAACAGCAAGACGTATCCGTTGTGTTACTCCCGTTGAAAACCAAGAATTAGATTATGTAGAGTTAGATTACATTATCACTATCAATGGTTTAGATTACGTGTTGTGCTTGCGTTTAATAGATGCAGGTGCTATTCATGGTGTCGCAAGTTATGGGGCATTTTGTAAAGCATCTGGATGGAAATTACAATATAAAGATAATTTCACTAGTGATGAAAAAAGCCGAATGTTTGAGATGTCCTTACGCCGTCCTAAAGACTTTGAAAATTATGCTTTAGGCGATTTAGATATAGTCGATGCTTTATATTCTTTTGCTGAAAAATGGCAAGAAGTATATGAATTATTAGGTTTAGGTGATTATTATCAAGTACCAAAATTAACAATAGGTGGAAGTGTTAAAGACTTATTCTGTGCAGCATTAGCTAAAAAAATTGGTATTAATCCAGATGAAAAATGGTTAAAACAATTCAACGAATTTGCTGATAAATATCTTTACGAACAATCAGCAGGTAGCTTACGCCAGTTTAGCCGACACACACGCGCTTTACTTGCAAAAGTAGAAGGTGGTAGATGTCGAAATAATCGACCTACAGATATTTTTGCAATGCGTAAAGTTAATGGTAAATATGACGCTGTAATTATTTGTGATATCGATATTTCTGGATGTTATGGGGAAGGTCAAAGAAATCAAGATTATTTTATTGGCAATCCAGAAATTTACGATTTTAAAGTTAGTAAGAATAACGAATATTTAACATTAAGACAGTGGTTAGAAGCTTATGATGTTAACGTTAGAAATTTAATTACAGCTTGCGACAACCGAGATTATAACGAATGGAACAATCCTAAAAATTGGGGTGAGTTAGTTAAAGGTGCTTGGTACGGTAGATTTAGCTCTAACGGTCAGTTACAGTACCCACAAGACTTTTTTGCTAGTTGGTTTACTAACAGTGGTAACGGCGCTGATGTGATGGCTAAATTCATTAATAAAATGAAGTGTGACAGCGAACAAAACGTTACTGATTGGGTTGATTTCAATGAGGAGGAAGGAAACCTAAAAATCTTTAATCATGAAATTCACAATGCTGTTGTTACTCAAGACGGACTAGAATGGATTTTTGCAATTGCTAGTAAACGTCAGCGTCAAGAATTTCTAGATAAAACAATCATGTTATCTAGTTCGGTTTATCCCCGTAGTAGACAAATTAAAACCGACCCAAAAACCGCTTTAGAAAAGCTAAATGAGTTACATGATAACTGGAAACTAAAAAATACAAATGAACGTGTTGATAGAGGTGATGGGGTTAAATCGTGGCGATATCATGATAAAGAATGTCATGCATGGTTTAGCGTTAACTTAGGCGATTTATTAATCAACGATTTGTTAATTGAACGTAAAAAAGCACAAAAAACTCATGGTAAAAAATCGCCGTTAGACGTGTTATTTAAGCTTTGTGTCAACACGCTTTACGGTGATATGGTTAGTAAGTATTTCGTAACAGCTAACACTGTTACAGGTAACAATATTACCGGAAGGGCAAGGTTACTTTGTTGGTGTATGGAAAAAGGTTTGCATGGATGGCAATCAATCACTGATGGTTGTGCTTTTGAACCTACGAGTGTTTTATTTCCAAATATAGATGAAATAAACGGAGAAACTGTTAATTTACATCGTGAAGGAAGTAAACTAAAACGGCGTAAGATTAAACGTGATAATCTTACTGGATTAAAAGAAATTAAAGGATTATCTGTAGAATTTGAAACTTGGGACAAAGATAAAAAACAACCTAAGTTAACAAGCTCAGTAGGTTTGGAACTGACACACCAAGATGGTAAACTTGAAAAACTAATTCCAGTTTTAAAGGCTAACAAAGACAATTCAAAATATCAGGATTTAGATTACAATCCCGCATCTAACTGGTTAGATGTTGTAGCTATGAATCATTTATCAGAAGTATTTCCAATGATAAGTGTATTGCATAGTGAAACAACTGCATTAAAAGTTAAGGACGATTTATCAGTTGAAACACCACCACGTAAAGGACAATTTAGTTTTGAAACTAAAGATTTATATATCGAAGGTGGTTTTCATGGAAGTGCTAACTATGTAATGAGAAAACCTCATGAAACAACTTTAAAATGTCGTGGGTACGAAACCAAGAAAAAACACAGAACACTTGAAAGAGATTGGCACGGGATAGAATTAATCGAGACTGATAGATATGGAAATAAAAACAACCCTGCTAAAGATTTATTAGGTCAAATTATTATCAACCCTACAAGTATTAAAAGGCAAAAAACAGGTATTAAACAAGGAATTCTAAAATCTGGAGACTACCGTAATTTAGCTGATAAATACGAAAGTATTGGTTTAGAAACAGGTGATACTATTCTAAAACCTGTGTTAATGAGTGAATTTTCACTTAGTCAATTTACTTTTAAAAATTATGACCAGTATCAATCATGGTTTAAAAAAGTTGACAAGTCAAAAAAGAAAAACAAGCAATCTTTAGAAGCGTTTTTCTTAAACGACGATGAAACTTTAAACTTTGAATTAATGGTGAATACTGTAGATGAAATGATTGATAAAGATGTAACAGACCCCATAAAAGAATTAGATAAACACAGACATCGAAACCGGGATATTAAGTTAGAACACCCAGAATTATACGCCTACAACGAAGTTAGAGACTTATTAAGTGGAATAGAAGATTAACCCCCATCGCCCGCTATCGCCCTCCGGGCGTTCTAACAGTAGTAGCACCCGAATA
>ERZ1740065.1900-NODE-1900-length-12802-cov-12.458382_pt1 | contig 12802 bp, 12 predicted proteins | sample MGYA00581738_ERZ1740065 | MGnify/ENA primary metagenome ERZ1740065 (study PRJEB43018, sample SAMN04849749) | marine metagenome | isolation source: floating plastic debris | place: Pacific Ocean | collected 2008-09-01 | study: EMG produced TPA metagenomics... | reverse complement strand
GGGACAGTGGTAGGAGCAGGAGGGACAGTGGTAGGAGCAGGAGGGACAGTGGTAGCCAACGAGGGAGACCCGAAGACTGCACCTGGCCCGAAAGGGCCATTTAGCTAGATCTTAATCTCTCTTATATTAACTGGTGATGAATTCCATATTTTGTTTGCAGCAGATAATGTGTTAATGTATATATAGTATGTTGATATGTAATGTGTTAATATATATATAGTATGCTAATATAATATGTGTTAATATATATCATATGCTAATATAATATGTCCTAATATAATATATGTTACAGTCCATAATTATTGATTGGTTTATCTAGCGATCGTACAGCTTTATCGTATTTCACACATGTCTGCGTACAAAGTAGTATACAAGTAGAGAGTGTGTTACTCAACAAACTAGAACCCATGGATGACAAAAGCCAACTTAAGAAAGATGCTGCAGGAAATGGAAATGATGCTACGCGAGCTTACGCTTCAGGTAGAAACTTTGCGCCATTGATCCAAAGAACGCCAGTCCAGCGGGCCATTTCCCGAAGCTCATAAACACTTGTACCCGCTTTTTCTTGCTTTTTATTGTGTAAGCTAGCTATAGCTAGCGGTTGTAAGCACAGCAAAAGTCGGAGTACGCTGGAAATGGAGTAACCATCAACGGGAGAATGACAAAAGCCGATTATCCAATCAACATTGGGCAATCAGAGAATGGTAGGTAGTTTCGTTCTGCACCAGAAATCGTACCTTTGTGCTTACAGGTTTCTACCAACCCCATTTTCCTCGTAAGAAGGCAACTACCATCAAGGCAAAGGCAGTCCCATCACTCTGGACCAACTATCCTATAGTAGATACCGAACACTAGCTCATCGTGTCAACTGCAGACGATACTGTTTTAGAGCATTATGCGTTAAGCTGCTTAATGGAATCATTTTTATGATATAGTCAATCCTTTCAATCTGCAGTTTTTTCTTCTTTTTTTCCTTTTTCTTCCAAAGAGCATGAGCGAAACTTCAATTTTATCATGAAAAGTGATACAAATACATACATACATACATAAATACCGTAGAACCAGATTTGATAGCGACAGAAGGTTAGCAGTCGTGTTTATGGGAATTGCATGGGTCGACCAAAGTGTCTTACTGCGGCATGAAGTTTTTACCTCTCAAAGCCAAGAGTTTTGGAGTCATCTCTCTATGCTTTATCCTATGGTTGATATGAAACAAAGAGCCTGGATCATTCATGGCTTAAAACTGGATTAATTTCCACTCCTCACATTATCTGTATCCTTCATTTGACTTGTGTTTCACCGATGACTACTAATGTGCCTCGGTTGACTTTAAAGCTTCTCTTCCTCCCTCTCTCCCTCACTCCCTCACTCCCTCACTCCTTCCTCTGTCTTCCGCTCTCTGGTATCAAGCATCTGCCATCTGCCATCCACCCTCTCTCTCTTGTCCCTCCGTACCTCCGTCCCTCCGTCCCTCCGTCCCTCCGTCCCTCCGTCCCTCCGTCCCTCCGTCCCTCCGTCCCTCCGTCCCTCCGTCAGCCGTTGTTCGTATTATTACGTCACATGCTTTAGCGTGTACGCACGTAAGTTATATAATCGCATTGTCGATGGTTATTACGCGGCTTTATCGACGCGTCAATACTACTAACAGAAGTACGGACATGTACATGCGATGATCGTATTACTCAGTTTTGTTCCGTTAGTTTACTAGCGTCTTGTACTTCTATTACATATTGTAACATATCATACTGATGTGCTACTGCTACTGCTCCTACTACTCATTACTTACCAAGCAACCATAGAGATGGAGGTGAAGGAGCTAAAAACTGAGTGCATGATTTTGTTCTTGTTGTATTCACAGAGCTAGTAGAATCCTTTGGTGGTGAAAACTAACTACCAGTGTCTATTGGAGTATGAAACCTCTCTCTAGCGCTGGCGGGATATCCTTTAGATCACTTCATACCAGTATTATTCGTAGTCAAATGACTAGCTATTCTCATCCTTGCAATGCGATACAACTGTGCAAATATGGTGGTCATGGACTGTTTACTATAACTGTAGAGTATGTTCCAAATGCCTACATCAAGACTGAAGTCTGCTGCCAGCATTATCTTGCTCAGAGTTTGAAGACTGATGGAGAGGGATTCTACCTGATCACAATGTTTAATTTATTCACAGGTGTGTCTACCGTCGCTTCGTTGGCTCACCATGAGCTATGACTGAATCTACATTGACTACCAGTACTAGAATCGTGTCAGTGTAAGATGTTACAGCATTTAGCAGGTCATGCCATCCCCTTTATTTTTGTTTACGCAGGAGAGGAAGTGGAAGGGTATGATAATAAGTCTGCAGGGAGTCTGGCTCTAAGGAACTCGGAGTACATATCAGCGCTTCACGAGAATATCAACCATCCAATGATAAAGAGAGTAGTCCACATCTACAGAGATTACACCTCGATGACGGTGAGTAGTTCTGTGACGGTGAGCAGTTCTGTGACGGTGAGTAGTTCCATACAGTTGGGTCCGAGTTGAGCCATTCAATGAACATTGTCTCCGCTTGAGAATGTTGTTATTTTTTACCCTCCTGTTGATAGGCGCCCTGGTTGTTAAAGCGCCGGTGTTAACTACATACTGAAGCAGGCTTAATGCTGCCAAGATATACTAAGTGAGGTTGAAGGTTAAAGCTGATATAGCACAGGAGGAACACCACCGCTTTCACAACCAACCAATCAGAGAATAAGAAATGCCAAAGTCTCAGGCGACTCATTTCAATGATTCAATGCAAATGCAGTCCGAGACACAGTTTTGACGCTAACTATAAGCAAACACTAGTCTCTTAGCATCTTGTCATGCAATAGACCTCTAGTATTGAAGGTAATCAATGCAGTAACATTATCTAATAGAGCTGATACCAACAATACCATTTGGAGGAAAATTGTAGGCTTGCAAAAATTAGTTGGTCAAAAGTCTCAATTTTTTCTGCCTGGAAGATTTAATGTAAACACAGCTTTGAAAACAGCATCAAGTACACAAAGAGGAAAATCCTGTACCAGAAATGAAAAGCTGCAATTGTGTCTGCATACCCTAAACGTTTTGGTCTTCAGGTGCTGCTGAGACAGAACTGGGAAAACGTAACGAAGATCTATCCTTACAAACAGGATAGACTGATACACATGAGAGATTTCTTCTCTATCGCATCACATGATCTACTCAGAGAGTCTGTGATCTGCGCCAATGGAGACATAGGTGCTGCCGCGACACACTTGTCAAATTTCTATGCCACACATTCCTTTCTACCTTCACCTTCCATTCCAGACCAGACTATGTGACCAGAATACTTCTAGTGTAGCCTAATACTTAATCTACTCGAATCTTATATGACACTTTCACCGATCTGATTATCCGAGACCGAACGGTTAACAGTATCTTAACGAAGATATAATTATTGACTGTGTGAAACCGAATTCATCTGAATCTATGATCAAAACAACATTTAGATCGAGTTTCATTTCAGCCCGATGAGTAATTAGTTGGAGCTTCCAGGGTGCTTTCGGATATTTGATGCGACCCTCGCATCAAGCTCTTGATGCGATCATCAAATGCCACATGTAATATGCGAGAGTTTCCGAACAGATTGCGTGAATGAAAAATCCCATCTATCCCATAATGCGTTTTCTTGGCTGAGATAAATCCCACAATGCATTTTTTCTGAATGCGAGGAGCCGTCGCATCTTTAGCCTTCAGACCACGTAGAAAGCTCAGCATAATTCCCCAATCCACAATTATGTTCAATAGGTGCGACTTTGACACCAAGAAACACGTCAGCAGACCAGAGGTTGTCCACGGCAATGATCCACGACGCAAATTATTTACACGACCGTGCACAACGGAAATGAAAATTCCCTCATGTAAAGATGGGATGGGCAGCTTCATTTATGCGATGATAAACAATCATTTACTCAGCGCAGTCGCGTCAAGTATCCAAAAGCGCCCCATTTTATGACATTTTACAGTTTTTCATAGATGAAACTACAATCCAGATGATTATCGGTAGTTACCTGTTGCCCCGAATACCTGTCAAGTCTCCCGTATCCCCCTTCCCCCCATCTCCCCCTAGAGACTCCCGTATTTTAGGTGCCAGAATTGAGGGTTATTATTATTGGTTTTTTAATGTTCTCCTGTGGCTCACCAGTTAGATCTTGCTGAGCTCAAATATGACCGAATCCTAGCTGTAGAGAGTGGGGGTTTTGAGCTATGGCTTCTCAAAGCTCATAAAACCAGAATCGCAAGTATATTCAGCCCAAAAGGTTGACAGGTATGTAGCCCGTCCATAATTTCCTCAAAAACAATAATTCTTGAAACCTTCTCAAGAATTCTTTAAGAACTTTCACTATCAGGGCAGGAAGTATACAATTACCTCATTACTATTTACTAAAAAATCGTTAAAGCTGCTTGTATAATTTCAGCTGTTGGTGAGAACTTTGAAAAGATAGACCCTGTCAAGCTGAAGGATTTTGGAGTTGTCTTCTCTCTAAGTCAGCACGGCAGTGGTGTTTATGGAAACTGCACAGGCTGACCAAAGTGCCTTACTGCTTATCGAGGTAAAGAAAGGCATCAAATCAGTGACCTATATTCTTCAATGCTCGGTTTATATAAGCCCTGTAACTTCGTTATGAGGTCAGAGGTCAGATCACTCCCTTCATCCACCATTTCTACTTAGTTTCTCCGACAATGTTGCAAGTTGTCACTGCATTCTAAGACAAAGGCTGGTTGATGTTTTCGTTTCACAGAGTAATCGAGAGTTGTCTGCTCTATGTTTCAGGATCCCACGACACTCATATATTCTCACTCAAAGAGCCTCTTTCTGATTGGGTGCTGCAGCTGTTAGACTATCCAATCAACCTTCGCCATTATGAGAATGGTGGGTAGCCTCAGTCCTTCCAAATTTCCCTGTTACAGCACAGGTGCTTGCTTCCTATGTAAGCAGACAGGTGCTTGCTTCCTTTGTAAGCGGACAGGTGCTTGCAGTCACGGTCCATAGACTGTGATCCAGCATTTATACAGCACCATCATTTGCTAAATCATCTAGCAGCTACCATTTCATGTTTTACCTCTATGTAACACATGTAAAGCACTCATCCTTTTGCTCCTCTATTCACTTCTCCTTTTCATTTATTACTAATGTGATTCAAGATATTGAAACGCAAAATATCAGAAACGCCATAAAAACAATTCCAACCTTGATCCAAAACATTCCTCTCTTCCAGCAATGATAGGGATAATGAAGGCACAAGGTTTCAAAGTCTACAATCCCTGCAAGCTACTCACCACGTATCACATCCACTGCAGTAACGTTCGGAAGGCTCTACAGCATTATGAATCCTCAGTCAAGTTTGCACCCTACAATTTGGAACGCTTCATCGGTCTTGCAGCTCCCAGTAATAAACTAACTTACCATTAAACAAACATAAGCATCTCTCTCATTGCTACCCTTATTGCGAGGCATACATATCAGGCGTGGATCTCACTCCAAAGCCAGACAGTATGATTGGTGCTAGTAGTGGAAGTAAAGTTCATAGTTCAAGTCTACAACGTTACTACTTGATGGGTCTTGTTCTAGTACTGTGCAACCAAACAAGGATGGTATCAAGCCTGCAGGATAGCTTGGGGGGAAATGAGAGGGCATAGAGGCTATGTAGGGAAGGGTGGTGAGCAGAGAGATCGTGAGGAGAGAGATCGTGAGGAGTCGGCGGCAGAGACAGAGACAGAGAGAGCACGACCTATAATGAGAGAGAAAGGGAGGGAGAGAGGAGGGAGGAATGGTGAGAGGGGATGAGAGGATGAGAGAGAGGGAGAAATGAATAGAGGGTGAGAGAGAGGGGGAAGGAAAGGATGAATGAAGAAAACCAATGTAGACCGATAAAGAACGATAATTTTCACTTTGTATAGGGTGTTTGTGACAAGGTTCCATTGTCATAAATCCTCAGAAAACCCTTTTTCCCTCCTTCCCTTCCTGAGTTACATCTAGTACCATGGCTCTAGTGAAGTTCTGTTTAAATTCTTCATGCCGTCGCTTCATACCTCTCATCTTCACACTCATTCGTCACCAATGAGCAATCACACAGGATTCTAATAAATGTACCATGTAATGGCGCCTGTCACGCTGTCACTGGCTTGTCTAATTTGTCGCATCCGCTTGACAGAGCATGACCAGTATTGAGCGACAATCTTCCAAGTGCGTCACAATATGAGTAGATAGTCTGCCAAAATATTACAACACAGTCAGCTGCTCTAGGTAAACGACATGATATATGTAATACGTTGGACGTGATTGGCCAGTTACTTAGCCAATCGGAACTTTCAGACTATAGTCAGCTCTAGAGTAGATTAAAATGCCATTATAACTAACGATTGCAGTTCAGTTACAAATGGAGATGACAGGCTTCTCGTGGCAACAAGCCAGGCGTTATCGGTAATCAGACAGGGTATATAAAGGAATACAGACTCTACCTGTCCTAACTACATCAGTCTACTAGAAGAAAGAACTCAGTACACTGTAACTCCGGTGAGTATTATCAGATAGTTCGGAATCTAATAGATATATCACCATCTATTCTTTAGGGTGATTGTAAAAGCATCATTTTCATTTCACAAGAGATTACATGTGACTGACTAACGACACTGGCAGTAGAGGCATAGCTGTCAACCTGTCAGGCTGAGAATACTGGAGATTCCGTGTTGCTGAGCATTGAGAAGCCATAGCTCAAAACCCCTACCCTGTACAGCTACAATTCTGTTATATTTGTGCTCAGCTCAGCCAATTATAACTGGTGAGCCATAGGAGAAGATTAGAAAACCAATAATAGCCATTTCGACTCTAAATTCCTCCATCCAAAATACAGGAGTCTCCCGGGAAATACAGGAGACTTAATGGGTATGAGTATCGGTTTTAATATTCAGTTCGGTCACGAGTCTCTTCATGGTACACGTATTAAGCAAAAAGAATTTGTGAATGTGTCTAAATTATTTAGCTCTAAATTCTAGAAATCTGAAGAAGATGAAGCTGACAGTAACTGCTGCCCTGCTGATCATCGCTGTGATGTCGATGGCGACCCTGATGGCCGAGGCTCAGGAACGACTGAGCTATAAATACGTAATACTAGACTCTATAGATAGAATCTAATCTATTATCCCATCTATTTGTGTGACCCATGCAGTGTGCTTCATTTATATCAGCTCAAAGACTTATTAAAGGCTCCTAAGAACTATTGAAGAGATCTTGAACACTTCTGTGAAATGTTTGAAGAATTCATGAGAATTTCTTTACAGATATTTCACGAGTTCTGCATGAACTTCCAGGACACACTCACATTCACACCCACTAAAATTTGAGTGAACCTGTAGGGAGCAGCTAAATTTGTTTGCAATCCTGACAATTGAACAACTGCTCAAATGACTCCAGCTCTTGATTCCATTCCATTTGCCAGAATTATTTTGTTGCTAAGATACGGGATGCTATCTTGAAGGATCCAGTCAGCGCGCGGAGTTTTTATGCTTCAATCACTAAAATCTAAAATTATTTGCCATCTGTAATTGAGTTACGTCTTCACATTCGATCCACAACCAACTATGGGAGTCAGGCAAACAGATGACGAGTGCTTACAGCATGATTACATCATTTATGCTACTGTCTCAAATATTGTATACATAGAAATTTTAGCATTGTCAAACTACAGCGGCTTTTCGAATTGGCAGTATTTTGAATATTAGCGTCTATGGTTTTTGGCGATTTCTTTCCAGCTTGTATGTAATATAAAGAGCTATTGAAAATATAGCAACAACTTTAATAGCGTTTTTCTAGTCGCTACCATACCTATAGTATTGTGCTATGTACTATGTATGCAGTAATTTAAATACTCCTGGTACGTTTTCTTTCAGCCGTGGTGCAGATGTTGCTCAAGATGTTGGTCAGAGGGACTCCAGTGTCACACGTTCATGAGCACAACTAAAGAATGTACTGCAAGTGATGCCGTTCCTTTGCGCTGCTACGAATGTAGATGCGTTCGACAGTTAGGTTAACCTTGCAGCCTTGGACGTACGATGATCTTGACCTGTTGCCTGAATGAATCCGGCCTGAAATTTATTCTGTGGGAATTGAAATCCATTAAATAAACATCTGATAAATATATAATAATTATAATATATAATATAATATATAATATATAACAGCTCAAAATACAGACTTTAGTTCTTTCTAGATCCTGAAATCACACCAGTGCAAAATGATTTTCATCATCTCACAAGAACTACTCATTGGGTTCATTGCAGAAACTATGGCTATCTCAACTCATTTACAGAATCTTCCACCTTCTACAGAAAACTGGTGTGACATTTGCTTGTTGCACGTTCGTGACTTGCTCGTTGTTAGTGTCTATATCCCAGTTTTCTTCTCTTGCAAGAGACTCTTGCATTTGTCATTATTTCACAAGAATAGAAGTTATTATGATTCAACAGCATATAAATTTTGTTTGGGAGCAAGTCAAGATGGAATGATGATCAAACAGCAAAATGAGTATTGTCTGAGAATAGAGAGGACAACTCCTATAAAGTCTCGTCTATGTTTCACATGGGATGTAATATTTTCATCTTGAACATGAATACATTTAATTCATACTACTGTAAACTCAAATATTTAGCCACCTCACAATAATAGCTATAATAACAACCTCCGACCTTCGACCTCACAATAACAGCTATATTAACAACTCGAGGAAAACACTATTAAAGTTGAATGCTATATTTTTTATAGCTCTTTATGCTATATACAAGCTCAAACAAATATTTGGGTTTACAGTATTCGTGCTACAGAACTGGGAAAGATAGAAGATGTGCAAAAGTACAAGGTAGACTTATTTGACCTTGAAATTAGGTTGAACTGCAACTACTAGGGGCGAATCCAGGAATTCTTTTGACTGAAGCTCAAGTCATCAACTAGTAGCTGTCCGAAGAGCAACTTGCATCTGTTGATCTCATAACCGATTGTTTGGTGATACTGACTGAGGTTTGTGTGGCTGTGTGATGAGTGCAGTCGTGGTTTCCTTATCTATTTACTACTAAAAATAGTTGAGGCACATTTGTTTGACTGACGCTCGAGTGTCAGTCGCGTTAGCCTGAATCCACCCTTGACTAATAAAAAATCTTTGGATAGTCGAGTTTTATTTAAGAAAAATCTCCCAGAAATAATACAATGATCTCCCTGCCATGCTTAGATGCAATAGATAAGAATTTGGGGGAGTGTCAAATGATTTTAGTTTGGCAGGCATCATTTTTTAAATCAACCACTTTGTGTGCGAGGTGGGTCGGGTCGGGTAAAAATTTTAGCGACATAATTAGTGCTGGGAAAGTATTTTTAAACGGTTGTGAATTCAATCGCAAATATCTCAAAAAAGTTCAATGAAGATAGGTGAAACTGACTTATTTCATGGGACAGATATTGAGAAACCATATCCGTGTAAATAGACCCTGTAGGAGGTACAGCTGTTTTAACAGAAATCTAAGGAAGATGAAGCTGACGGTAACCGCTCTCCTGCTGATCATCGCTGTGATGTCAATGGTGACCCTGATGGCTGAGGCTCGTGAAGAACTAATACAAGGAAATGTAACAGTGAACTCTGGGAAACTGTTTTCATACGCTCTACACTATAAAATGATTTAAATGCTTTTCACCTATTTTTTCAGCGATGGTGCTGGTGCTGCTCGAAATGCTGGTCAATGGGTCTCCTCTGTCTCCAATCACTGAGCTAGGCAGAAGTCTGTACCGGCCAGTACGCTCCTCCCTACTGCTGCAGATGTTTCTATGTTCCGCCAGCATGTTAGCCTGACAACTTTGACCTTAAAACGACCTTGAACGTTTTTCTGAATTAATAAATGCTGAATTTGACTCTGCGTGGATCTGCATCTTTGATCAGATAAATATAGCAGTTAGTGAAGAAAATATCCCTAAATTCAGTTAGAGTTTCTATCATCCCATGAGAGACAGAATACATGCAGATCTAGGCTGGCGCATTCTGTATTGGATACACAAGAAATACAGGCTATATAACATCCCTGCTTCACATACCTTCTGCTTCGGAATAGTTTGAACTGATTAGAGCATGTCATGGAAGGGACTAACTAAAGCAAACACAGTTGGAGGACAATTGTACTCTCTTCTCTCCAAATACTGTGAATACACATTCTTGGTCCACCAGATCATAGGTGTTTATGAATACCTACATGTATGCTTTCTGTATTATATGTGTATTCCAATGCATTGATGTATTTGCTATATAGATAGACACTCTCTCTTGACTAACATGAGTTAATTGTCTATTTACCGGCCCTGAAAGTTCTTGAAGAAGTCTTGAAGAATTCCTAAAGAATTCTTAAAAAACTCTCTAAGAATTCTTAAGAAGTCTTGAAGAATTTTTAAGAGTTCTTCAAGAGTTCATGAGACTTCTCAAAATTTCTTCAATACTTCATATTTCGAGCAACTTTAGGGCACGGAAATAGACAACTACCTAAAAATGGAATATAACTTTGGTTGCTGGTATCTGCCCTTTGAATCCTGGTTGGGATTTAGAATGGATCCGATCAAAGACTGTGAAAAACTGTTTTACAACTATTTTTCCCAGGAATATTCTGCAGCAAGACACTAAGGTCATTACTGGAGTTAGTTATCTCCTCCTCTATAAAGGGTTGTGCTACCTTGATATGTCAGGGCTATTGGGGCATGAGCGGTGTGAATCCCGGAACCGATTTATACATGTGTAGTCTAACCTGCACAATACTGCGAACGAGTCCCATCTGCTTTTAAAGCGATTAAATCGTTCCTCTCTGTCTCCATCAAGCGCAAGTTGAGCCAGTGGCTGAATGCTAGACAATGAAGTCCTAAAGCTAACTGAAGAGCAGGAGATAGCTCAGTGGTAGAGCCTGCAATTCGAGACATGCAAGTGTTAAGAGGTTGTGGGTTCGAATCCCACTGAGTCCTCTTGCTGGGCCCTCGTGCCACAGGCGTGCTCCGACCTGTCTAGAAACCGAGAGCAACCTGGCGCCGCATATGGCAGCCTTGGGCAGCCTAGGCTGAACTGGCATTGGTGCTGCTTCGTAATCAGCCAACAAATTATGGGTGCATTTTGATTAGCATTGAATAATGTGTTCTACACATACACACAGGCGATCGCTATTTCCCTTGCTGAAATGCCAAAAGCCCAAATCTGATTTGAGCTTATCCTGGCTTATATTTCCCGTTTCAGTTTTTAAGACCACCACGCTATAATTACAGCTAGTGCTCTTTTGATTCAGCATCTTTGAGGGCGTTTATGTAATAGACGCTCCCTCGAGGCGTTTGCTATGTGAGAGGGCGTTTAATAGGTAAAATACGGTACTGTACAGTGGAATTTGTTTGTGCTGGAAAATATTTGCGATTGGAAAGTTCTTGCGAAATTGCATGACTACGATAACTTCCTACAGCTGGGATTCTGTCATACTTGAGTTCAGCTCAGCAAGCGCTGACTGGTGAGCCACGGGCAAACATTAGAAAGCCAGTAATAGCTACTTTGAACTTAACATCTAAATAGAGTCTCTGGGGAAATGCAGTATACTTGACAGGTATGACTGGGATTGCCTTCATCGATAGAATCTTTATTGATAAATCCGTAGGGCAGACAACTCTTAATATACTAAAGCCCAGACAGGATATGGTAAAATATGGTAGTGCTTTACGCTTCCTTGCAGTGACAGATTCGATAACATCACACAAGTCTCTGCGCCAGGTTGGGCCTCAAAACTTTTCGGAGTCGGAAAGAGTTTTCCTCAGACTGGTAGGTTGATTGAAACTAGCAGCTGTTCATGAGGCTGGCTTGCTCTGACTGTTGACCTTATAGAAAGGTCATGTCTATTGGACATCCATATCGGCGGATAGACACCCAGGATAGTTAGTGCCAGTGGCAGCACCAGGGACATCTAAAGTACATCGTTGCAGAACTCAACATAGTGTGAGGAGCCGTTTGTAAAATAATTCGAGAATTCTCACTTTCATGTGTTCATCATCAGCTATGGCAGCCTCATTCTTAGGACTAGGTGTTCATTATTCACTCGCATACCTTCACTATGAGCTCCCTTACCTTAATTACGAGCTCCAATACTTTCATTACGAGCTCCCTTACCTTCATTACGAGCTCCGATACTTTCATTACGAGCTCCGATACTTTCATTACGAGCTCTCTATGTCTCATTATGTATGATGGAGCTTTCATTTCATTCATCCACAGTCTCATTCTGCACACCTTCATCCTTTGCTGTCTCAACTTCATTTCTCTCTCTCTGTACTTCAAAAACCACTTCCGCTTCTACTCCATAGCTCCGCGTATTTACACTGAATAAATCAATCTAATAGAAGAGAGAGGTCTCTATTTACTTGTAATGGAGTCGCTTGTTTGTGTTACCTTGCAATACCTCTCCCATCACACGAATGGCGACTCCATATTGAATGCAGAGATAAACTTTAACCACTGAATGACATCTGACTTGAAACGCCTTCATCTCCATTGCGCCCATGATGAAGCCAGACTTGAAATGAAGCTTAGATTCCTTTAGCAGCCTTATTTTACAGTGAGGGGAGCTGGAAACTTTACACTGCTGCTGGAGGGAGATTTGACGAAATGCAATAAAATAAAATTTTCCTTTATGCCAACATAAGTTTTAATACTAATTTTAATACTAATTTTAATACTAATTTTAATACTAATTTTAATACTAATTTTAAT
>ERZ1740065.1898-NODE-1898-length-12810-cov-11.544963_pt1 | contig 12810 bp, 19 predicted proteins | sample MGYA00581738_ERZ1740065 | MGnify/ENA primary metagenome ERZ1740065 (study PRJEB43018, sample SAMN04849749) | marine metagenome | isolation source: floating plastic debris | place: Pacific Ocean | collected 2008-09-01 | study: EMG produced TPA metagenomics... | reverse complement strand
CCCCCCCTCCCCCCCCCCCCCCCCCTCCCCCCCCCCCCCTCCCTCTCTCTCTCTCCCTCCCTCCCACTCTCCCCCTCTCCCGCTCACTCTCCCCCTCCCTCTCTCTCTGCCCCCCCCTCTCTCTCCCTTCCTCTCTCCCCCCCCCTCTCTCTCTCCCCCTCCCTACCTCTCTCCCTCTCCCTACCTCTCTCCCTATCGCACTCCCCCCAATCTATGTCTCTCTCCCCCAATCTATGTACCGTTCTACACCACAGATTGACGCTATCGATGGTCAGGGAAGGAGCGCCGCAATCAAGGCCAATGTTACCATCACTGTGGCTAACGTGGAGGAGTCCGAGCTGCGCTTCGATCAGCCCGACGGCTACCAGTTTCAGGTTCAGGAGGATCCAGATGGCATGACACCGAAGACCGGTCAGGTTGTTGATAGAGTAAGTGTGACAGTATTTCCCCTTTGGCATACGTGTACTGTGACATACAGTGTACTTACGTAGGTGTGATTCATGGTTGGTCCAGTCAGTGGATAGGTGGACTTCGTTTTATGGCTCCTCAAGCCAGTTGGCTAGATGTCAAATAGTGTTTTATTATTTTGTAATTATCCACATGCTTGGAAAACCATAGATGCACCTGGTCGGAGGTTTCAGACGTATTCTGAACTGAAAGCTACCGCTTACAACAAGCTGAAACACATTTTGAAACTTATGATTCAGCCGAATGAAATTTTATTTCTGTACCATGACAGGGGAGGCAACTCCTATCCTTTGATGAGCGTTTAGGGACCTCATCTAGGGCCCTATGCGATTGTAACAGGATATATGTTGTGTTTTCATACTGTACAGTTCATTAGACATCATTGAATAGTGTCAATAACGGCTCATTACTCACTTGATCTCTTATTGTTTGCAGTTTTTTCAGTCGGTAGTCGCGTTGAATAGCCAATGTTTTCTCTACCACTGTGAGAGAGCGCTCGGTTAGACCACGTGCTTGCCCCCCCCTCCCATCGCCAGGCTTCAGTTTTCCATTATTCACATTCTAAGACGATTCATTGGAAAGAATCAGGAGTCACGATTTGTAGTAAACACAGCCATTGTGACACTGAGTCTGTGCGCTGCACCGGCAGCTGGCTGAGTGACATGCACTCAGTGTCAGCCAGGGTTGTACCACACACCTCGCTGTCTCTGAATGAAGGGTGTAATTACTCGCGTGTCCCCTAGGCTTTCAATATCTGCACTAAATCGTAAATCACAGGCTTGTCAGAGGCGATTACAGCCCTATGACAGGTTCCTTCATTGGACATGACTGCAATCTCATTATCAATTATCTTTGTATTGCAGATTTTGTCACTGTAAACAAATCATGAAAATAGAAAGGATCAAACTCCGCTCGCTGTCTCTCTAGCTATGACCTTGCTTTCAGGTGTCAGTGGAGGCGAGTACGGTGGTCACTTTCTGGCTGGCAGGCGGTGATGCCGACGGAGCGTTTACCATCCACCAATCATCGGGTGAGATCACGACGACAAAAGCCTTGGACAGGGAGCGTGTCGCGACCTATAACCTGACGGTGGTGGCGAAGGGAATCAGCCGCATCGCCTCCACCACCGTCTCTATCGCTGTACTCGATGTCAATGACAACAAGCCTCAGTTTGACTGGCCGAATGAACGAGTCCTCGTCAACGAAGACGCACCAATCAGATCCGTCGTATTCCTGGCCCAAGTAAGCAGACAGTCAGACATGGCTGACTTCCTCTCCAGCACTGGGGATAGTATAACTGCTGGCTGCACCACTCCCAGTTCCCTACCTACTCATCAGAGTGCATGTTAGAGTCGAAGGAGCGGACGGTATTGATGTGGCGAATTGTGTTTTTATGATAGAGACGGGTGTCAATCGGCCATTGTGTCTGCCTATCTTCATCTATTCACAAGATTAAATCGATTTCTATTCGCTGTCAACATGATAATGTGTACAATGTCACTGCAGGTGTCGGATCAGTTCAGTATCCTTATCCATTTTCCAGGCATTTGATAAAGACGAGGGAGACAACTCCAAGCTAGTGTATGAAATGACATGCGAGTCCCAAGAGAATACATTCACCATAGACGTCGACACTGGAGCCATACAGCTGATGAGAGCCTTGACCATAGGTGACGAGGTCACATGTACTGTTACAGCGACTGACAGCGGGTCATCTCCCTAGTAAGTATGGCTTCCCATTTCCTGCCACTGATTTGAGCACTCGGATTGATAGCTCGCAGCGGGAATTTGTACGTCTGCTACTGAATGGACTCCTATAATATAGTATAATGACAGGACATTAGGAATCTATCTCAATTTTAGCTGAAAGCAGCTGCATTTCTGACTTCTATTTCAGCTCAAGTACTGCCAAGCTACATCTGGTCATCGCAGACGTCAACAACCATGCTCCCGTCTTCCAGCAGACAGAGTACAGCGTATCCGTTAACGAGAACTCACTGGTGAACCATCAGTTCCTACAAGTGACTGCCACTGACGAGGATTCGGGTGAGAGAGAGGGGGCAGGGAAGGGGAGGGGAGAGAGAGAGAGAGAGAGAATAATATGGCGTGAGAGAGAGAGAGAGAGAATTATATGGGGTGTGTGAGACAGGCTGAGATGCCAGTGAAGGCTGTTTACTACTGACTCAGCGTGTGCAGAAGAAAATGATTTATTGATGGCCAGTGTTGGTATTACTTCTGGCGAATGCATGCTGCTACTACAACATGTCTAGCGAAATATGACACTAGATGAAACAATCGGGTTTTGTGACTAGGCCAGAGCGGCTGACGTCCCGGGCAGGGTTTAATTAGTAAACGATGGCTGCTCCACAGTGTGCAGTGTGAGTCTCCAACTCGTATCTAATAGACCTATCAAAATCGAGAGAAAACAAAAACTCATATAAACAATAATGCCTCCAGCCTCAGCTGATCTCTCCAAGACTGTGTCATTTACGCTGACTCACACTAATAAACGTAAACACTTCGGATGTCATTGGCAAAGAGTAACCAGTTATCAGCTCCGTTGGCAGCCGCTCCGCAATCAAGAACAGGATGTGATGCGAGCGAGATGTGATCCAGACTTTACTCTTTCTCTCCTCTTGCCAGGTGATAATGGAGCCGTCACATATGAACTCATAGCCGGTGTCAACAGATCTCGGCCCGAGTTCGGAATGTTTCCGGACGGCTCACTGTATGTCGCTCAAAAACTTGATCGTGAGGTCAAGGACAGGTACGAGCTGATGGTCAAAGCAAAAGACGCGGGATCACCGTTACAAAGAACCGCTACTGCCATGGTACACGTTAGCATTCTTGATGACAACGACAACGCTCCGGAATTCACCTCTACTAAATATGAATTCGAAGTAACTGAAGGCAAAGAGACCGGAACGTTCATCGGTTTGTGTGACTCAGTTTTATCCCTGATTATTGGCGTGTCATCTGTTTGGTTGGCGAATTTTCTGATGTTATCGTAGGCTCCGTCAGCGCGAGAGATGTAGACTCAGGACGGAACTCTGATGTCATGTATTACTTCACCAAAACTCAACATGAGTTTGCCCTTGACCCATTTACTGGTGAAATTAGGTCAAAAGTAATTTTTGACCGAGAAGAGATGGCATCTTACTCCCTCCATGTTGAGGTAGAAATAGACGAACGTCTCCTCCAGATTGAGATTCTTTCATTAAATGTTGTTAGCTGATCATTACTCATAGCAAGTCTACTCAGACACAGCGGCTTGAAATCTTTAACCCTTTAAATCCTTGCTAAATCTGTTATAATCCTGCTCTGAATGTGTGTATTTGTGGTCGCATACTGGAGCCTGATGAGCCAGGCTGAGAAATGTACTAATCGTAGCTCTGGGGGGATTATGGGATACCAGGGTCTAGTCTCTCAAAGGGTTATACCCTAAAGAGATATTGTATAACGTTAATCATGACGAATTCTACTGTTACTATTAGTATAACCGTAGTTGTTATTATTATTATTGTTAGCGCTGAATTTCTTAAAAACAATTACTCTCGATTAATCTTCTGATTGATATTTTTAATCTTGAATTAATCTTATTTTAATCTTGTCACTTCAAACTAGTTCTTGAGCTGTAAAATTCACAACAGTGTCATTGCTACAGCTGCAACAGCTGACGTTGACATCACTGTAACGTCTTTGGTGGGTCATTAGTGGTATTCAGCTGCTCTGGTCGTGAGTTGCTTAGATAAATATACTATCAGACTTGTTCATAGATATATGTAACATATTACTCCTGGTTTACCAGTGAAATGTATCCTCAAACTAGCCACAATATTAATCTTGTGGCATAAAATTGATCTTCTGAGCGATTAATCTTAGTTAATCTTAGAATAACTCCAGTAAAACGCAGCACTAGTTATTATTGTTTCTTTTCCAGGCTGTCGATAATGGAGTCAGTCGGCTGCGGTCTGATGCCACTGTGAGAGTTACTATCGAAGACATCAATGACAACTCTCCTCGCTTCAGCCAGACGGTCTATGAAGTCGTCATATCTGAGGATGATCAGCCAGGCACAATGGTAGTAGCTAAACCTACTGTATTGCCTGAGTTCGATTGCTCACTCACTAACTGATTCTGTCTCCCCGCCCGTAGATATATCCTATCTCAGCTAGTGACCCGGATAAAGACGCTAATGGGATCGTTAGCTACGAGATCATCTCGGGCAACGATCAGACGCCACCCAAGTTCTCCATCGACTCTCTAAGCGGACAGGTTTCGGTAGACTCAGAGCTAAGCAGGGAAGAGAAGGACGAGTACAGGCTGGTTATCAAGGCCAGTGACAACGGGCCCCAACCCAAGAGCTCGATAAGTACCCTGGTCATAAAGCTATCAGACGCCAACAACCAGAGACCTCAGTTCTCTCAACTCACCTACACAGCCAACGTAGATGAGGACACAATCGTCGGGGATTCCATCACCAGTGTCACCGCCTCCGACAGAGATCTGGGTCGCAACGCTATCATCATCTACACGATCACTCAGGGTGAGATATACTGCATGATTCCTCTGTACCCACTTTGCTTCATAAAGAAGGATGACTTCAATATGCATTTATCTTTCCGTTAGGCAATGATGACCAGATGTTCAGCATAGTTCAGGAAACTGGAGAGATCAAGCTGGCCAAGACTTTAGACTACGAAGACACGCAGTCATATATATTGACAGTCAGGGCATCCAACGAACCTCCAATGACCTTGAACTCTGAGACCAGGGTCAACATAAATGTCCTGGATGTCAATGATAACGCTCCTGTGTTCACGCCGAATCAAATTACTCGGCTGGTGCCAGAAAATGAAGCTAATTGGATGGTAAGAACCCAGGCTTGACAGAGCGACATCCTAGGTAGCTGAGTGCTGGTTTATGACAGGGTGTCACTGGCGGTTGCAGGTGGTTAAGTTGGAGGCGGAGGATAGGGACACAGGTGATAATGGTCGCGTGCTATACTCCATTGTCAGTCAGGTACCGGCAGATACGTTCAGAATAGACCAGGACGGAGTTGTCTACACCACGCAGACACTAGACCGAGAGACAATCGATGAATACAAGGTTGTGATTTCAGCTAGAGTTTTTCCTGCCAGGTTAGTGCTATGAAATTTGACAGTGAAAGTGTTTTCTGCTGCAGTTGACGGTACGAGCCACAGACAAAGCTTACCCGGCATCGAAACGTCTGTCGTCTGAAAAGACGATTTCAGTCTACGTGACAGACGCCAACGACAACGAGCCTCAGTTCGTCTCGCCGTCTGCTGGAGTGATTCCAGAGAATTCTAACCAAGGCACAGTAGTCATGACGCTTCTGGCCGTCGATAAAGACAGCAACAACGACAGCACTGTAGGCGCTGAATACAATCAGCCAAAGCCCAATATCATCTCTCAGAACTTACCTGCACCTCTCTCTCTTTAGATTTTCTACTCTATTCTTTCCGACACTGACTACTTCACGGTCGACAGTCAATCAGGAGTTGTCTCTCTTGTGCGTTCAATCTCCACTACGCCTGTGATACATCGACTCCAAGTGAGAGCGTCCGACCAGGGCGGACCGCAGAAAAGTTCACAGCAGTCACTTGACATAATCCTCGCTTCTTCCATCGGCTCTGGACTCACTGTCAGTTGGCCACTCCACTATACTGCTGTGTCCACGTCAATTTTTTACCTGCAGCTCTCATAGTTGGACTATTTCTATTTTGCAGTTCTCCCAATCTAAGTATGAGAGAACCATTCTGGAGAATGAGGCTCCGGGCTCAGATGTCGTGCAGCTGTCTGTCAACGCTCAGAACGTCGAGTACTTTGTGACGAGAGTGACGTCGGCCGGGGTTATGCAGCCAGCCTACTTTTCTGTCTCGGACGACGGTTGGGTGAAGACAGCAATGCCTCTTGATAGAGATCAGAACTTTGTCACCTATGTGGTGGAAGTCTACGCAAGAGATAGATCCTCTGATGCTCCACGAACCACGAGAGCAGAAGTAAATATTGTGTTAATAATTCCCAGTTTCTTTGTTGCTGTTTGTCAAGCTATCATTAGAGTCAATCTTACAACAGGTGGAGATAACCTTACTAGACGTCAATGACAGTCCTCCCAGGTTTGACGAGGCCTTGTATGAGGCTGAAATTGCTGAAAATGCTGATATTGGAACCGTTGTCACAACTCTGACGGCCAGTGATGCAGACGCAGACTCTGTCATCACTTACTCAATCACTGGCACCAACAGCAAATTCTCTATCGACAATTCTGGTAAGATATTCAATAGTTTGATGTATGTCGTCTGCTGCACCTTTTTGACCTATGTGGTTTTGTATCTAGGTCAAGTGACAGTGAGTGCACGGTTGGATCGAGAGGAGACAGATAGATATTCAATCGACATCAGTGCTTACGACGGCACGTACCCATCCTCAACTACGCTAGTCCTCGCTGTCACAGACATCAATGATGAGAAGCCTCGGTTCCTCCGAGATCTCTACTCTCTAACTGTGTCAGAGAGAGCGTTGGTAGGTGACCCTATCGGCGCTGTCACTGCTGTCGATGACGATCTGGGAGACGGAGGTATCGTCCGGTATTCCATACTACCATCTTGGTCTACTGACCTCTTCTCGATCGACCAAGAATCTGGACTGATAAAGTTGAATGGAAAGCTGGACTTTGAATCGGTACCAAACATTTTTTCTGATGTCGTGTGTCACACCTAAACGACGTTGAACTTACATATACATTCTATGTTCCAGGTGCAGTTGTATATACTGACGGTTGAAGCTCGAGACAAGTCTGACTCCTCCCATAGAACCAACGTAACCGTTTACATCAATGTTTGGGACGAGAATGACAATGCCCCATCCTTCCCAGATGATCTGTACACGGTCTCAGTCTCCGAGAATGTGACGGTTGGCATGCCATTTGTCACAATAACCGCTGATGATGTCGATACTGGTATGTATCACTGAAACCAATCCAATAGTCATTACTACCAGTAGTCAGTAGTACTAGTACTAGTACTAGTAGTAATATTACTAGTACCAGTAGTAGTATCAGTATTAGTATCAGTAGTATTACTAGTAGTAGTACTAGTACTAGTTTTAGGAATAATAGAATTACCAGTAGTAGTATTAGTAGCAGTCAGTACTAGCCTGTAATTTACGATGTATGATTTTTGCAGGAGTAAATGGAGAGCTGAGGTACTCGCTGCTGACGGCTGGCGTACCATTCACTGTTGATGAGTTCACCGGTGCTATATCTACCTCTGATATGTTAGACCGAGAGAGCGTACACAGCTACCTTCTGACCATGCAGGCCGCGGACGCCACCAACACCCCTCTGACTAACACCACTCTGGTATGATGTCACTCACACTCAGTCTCCCCTTCGGTCACATCATTGCGAGTTGAAGTTATTCAATCCCGTGTTTGGCAGGTCAACATCACAGTCACTGACAGCAACGATCACAATCCTGTGTTCCTACGTCCGTACACACTCTACATCAATGAGACGGCATCGGTAGGCTCCGACTTGTTGACTCTGAAAGCTGAGGATCTTGATCTAGGAGAAAATTCACTGCTCACATACAGCATACTCTCCAACCAACAGCTATTTTCCGTCGAGTCTCTGACAGGCGCTCTGCAGGTACTTATTGCTGCATGAAAAAGATTTTTAAAAATTCAAACAGATTGATCTATGTCTGACGATGTGTACACAGGTTAAGAAGCCACTAGATCGAGAAAGCAACTCCCAACATGAGTTCACAGCAATGGTGCGAGATGGCGGCACTCCCAGCCTGTCTTCCACAACCCGGTTCACCGTGGTGGTGGAGGACAGTAACGACAATCGACCGCAGTTCCAGTTGGGTCAGGTGACTAGTATTTCTGTTCGAGAGGACCAGGTACCCGGCGAGTCACTACTGGAACTCGTGGCCACAGACGCAGATACAGGTATGGTGAAAAACTGAGCCGCAGTAATACTAGAGTCCATTTCTCTTCTCTCACTGCATCCGGCTACAGTACGATGACTACTCTGTATTTCAGATAATCTGACAGGTATAGGCTCAGTTCTCATATGAAACACCGCGCTAGCATTCACGGCTAGTCATTGGCTCGTGTGTTTTTGCAATATCTGTTGATCACTGGTTGTCTGAGGGGGACAATGTCTGCTAGCCTTCTGCTCTGCGATGTTTGAAGCACTGTTGTGTTCGCATGCTCATCTCATCACATTGTGTGTGTGCGCGTGTGTCGAACACCAAACTCTGTCTTATCATATTGTGTTCAGGGATTCTATGACTGCAATAGACAAGCTCCGCAATGCTAGCAGCTGTACATGTTTGTTTGTTTGTCAGTTATCTGACGAATAGCAGACGGCCTGAGCGTTGAATGTCCTGCTAGTCGATGTCTTCTAGTACTAACCTGCCGTCACTCTCTCTCTCGGTGATTTCTGGATGAGTTTGTATCATGTTTCGTTATTGTGCAGGCCTGGCCTCTGAGATCCGCTACTACATCGTGAATGGAGATCCCAATGAAGACTTTCACCTCGATCAGCTTACTGGTCAACTATCAGTCAGCCGAGGTCTGGATTACGAGAGACAGAGGAGTTATCTTCTCACTGTACAGGTTGGTTCACACTGCCTTGTTACTAGTTATTGGGCCAGTCATATTGGCACTAATGGCGTTGGTCGGAATTTGTAGGCTGAAGACCTTGGTCCAATAGCCCAGTACTCCACGATCGACATCACAGTGAATGTTGAGGACTGGAATGACTGCGCCCCTATCTTCCTCCACGCTCCATACTACGCCTACCTTCAGGAATCCGTCCAATCACCTGTGGATCTCATCACTGTACGTCTGCTGCACTGCCCCACACATATAGATGGGATTTGTCCTCTCCTGATTCGCATACTCTGTCGTTTCTAGGTCAAAGCCTATGATGCTGATTCGACTGCGTACAACCAGTCGACATACCAGCTCATATTCAACATTGAAAGTGATGTTGATATTGCCCGGTCAATATTCACCATAGACAGCGAAACTGGCTTAGTTCGTGCAGTAAAACCTGTTGACAGAGAGAAGCATTCACAGTTTACCTTCAAAGTCCAAGCAGAGAACTATGTTGCAGGTACAATCATTATAGCTTTTATTACTTGAAACCGTTGCCTGCCTAGACCAGAAATCTCTACAGGGCTACTGTTTTATGACTACAGGGGGACCAGCACTAACTGGAGAGGCTACTATCAATGTCCTAGTTACTGACATCAATGACCACGCCCCCACGTTTGATCTGCCAAGGCTGTCGGCGAGTATTGTGGAAGGTCAAGGTGAAGGTTTGAACATCATCCAGGTCACTGCAAGCGACGCTGATTCTGGTCTCAACGCTAAGATACGATACTCGATGTCAAACAACTCAGATGCGAAATCATTCCACATAGATCCCGTGACTGGTTCGTTAACACTATATCATGTCTCAACCAGCTACCATGTCAGTGTACAGATGTCAATGACTCTTATCACTGATTTAGGCTGGATTACCAATGCCATCGCTCTGGATCGAGAGGTCAAGGACAAATATCAGCTAACTGTCTACGCGAGTGACCTTGGCAGCATTTCAAGGACATCCAGCGCCAATGTCCAGGTACTGTATAGTTGATATTCGTTTCAGTTGATTGTTTAGCTGAGTAGTAAATAGTAGCGTCTGCTGCAGGTTTACGTGACGGATATCAACGACAACCCTCCTGCCTTCATGAGCGACTCATACGCAGTCAAGATGAGGGACCCCATCGGCGTGGCTGACTTTATCATTGGCACATCAGCTCTTGACCCCGACAGAGGCATTAACGGCACTGTGCGGTATTCCTTGTCGGGAGCTAATGCTGACAGGCTATCTATCGACGCCTCCACAGGTTTGTGTCTGACACTGCCATGTTAGCCCGCTTCCAGTAGAGTGGCATTTAGAGTACAAATTTGAATGTTTTATTCAGGCGTTATCAAGGCCGCGCAAAGGTTAACTGGTCCTCGTCAGCTTGGCGTAATGGTGATCGCCACCGATGGAGGGAACCGGCAATCTACGGCTGACATCACCATAACAGTATCGTCAATCGCTGCCTCCGCGCTGCCTGTCTTCCAAGTCGCTCCCAGAATCTTGCGACTGAATGAGAGTCAGCCTGTTCAGGCAGAAGTCGCAAGATTCGGTGCCACCAGCAGTTCGGCTCAGTCGACGGTCGTATATTCGATTGCCGGCGGTAATGTCGGCCAGACGTTCGCGATAAGACCAGATGGGGCTCTGATCCTCAACCAAAAGCTCGACTATTCCTTAGCCTCAAATTTTGACCTCTGGATTCAGGCCAAGGACAGCGTCAGCGACTACGTCGCGCACTCCAACATGAGGGTGTCTGTCGCTGACGAGAATGATCACACGCCGATGTTCGACCAAGATCTCTACATCGTGTCTGCTGTGGAGCAGCAGAGCATATTTGGGTCACGTCTGCTGCTCAAGGTCACGGCAAGTGACCCAGATTCTGGCGCATTCGGTCAGGTGACATACTCTCTAGTCTCTGGAAATGTGGACAACCCATTCATCCTGGGTGGCGATGGCTCGTTAAAACTGACCAAACAGCTGGATAGAGAGACCATACCAAGATACGAGCTCACCATCATGGCCACAGACGGAGGAGGGCGTAACGCTACCGCCGTGGTCATAGTAAATGTGGACGATATCAACGACCATTTCCCTCGGTTCGAGTCATCGTACCGATGGACTGTCCCGGAAGATGTAGCTGTTGGCAGCCTCGTTTCCACAGTGAAGGCGACAGATGAAGATGTAGGAGATAACGCCAACATTGTCTATGCATTAGAGACAGCGAGCGCCATGTTTGGCGTGTCGGCTAGCGGAGAGGTCAAGGTGAAATCTTCCCTGGATAGGGAGCAGCAGCCTAGTTACACACTAACTGTCAGCGCCAAGAATGTCGGTGTGGCTAATATCACCTTGTCTGGGACTACGACTGTAACAATAACTGTAAGTCGTGGGTACCTCAGTTGATTTTACCTCTTTCCTAAAGGAGATTTTCTATCATGATTTCTCTTGTAGGTTGAAGACATCAATGACAACGCCCCTGAGTTCATGCCAAATTCATCCTACAGTTTTCTGTTTACTGAGATGCAGTCTGCCGGAGCGTTGGTGGACACTGTAGCGACGACCGATGAGGACTCTCCTGGACCTAACTCCCTGGTTAGTATCCATGCTTTAGTCCAATAATATACACTCGTAGGTAGCTATGTCTCAATGTCTTTTGCCTGCTGCAGGTACGCTACAGACTGGTAAATCCCAGCTCGTTCTTCACGATAAATGCGATCAGCGGAGAAATTAGGTCAAAGGAAGTGCTGCGTTACGATACGACAGGATTGAGTAACACGTACACGCTGTACGTGGAGGCACAAGACAGCGGAGTACCCAGTATGTCGTCTGTAGCAGCAGTAAATATCGAAGTCACTGACGCCAATGATCACGCGCCACAGTTCACTCAAAGCTCTTACTTCTCCGGTAAGTCACATCTATCAACCAGGACATCCAGGTAACTACCTTACACCCATCATGACTTTATATCTTTTTCTGTTTAGCCGTGCCGGAAGACATAGAACTGTGGACGAATATTGTGTATCTCACCGCTGTGGATGAGGAAGACTTTGGAGTGAATGCGGACGTGCTTTACAGTGTCGCTGGGGGCAATGGCAGCTCCCTGTTCGATGTGCAGGCCCAGAATGGCTCCGTGTTTGTGAAGGCGTCATTAACTGGTAAAATTGGTCAGTGGTTGGCAATCACAGTGAGAGCAGAAGACCAAGGCTCACCCAAAAAATCCAGCCAGTCTACCGTCAGCTTCCTTGTTACTTCTCAGAACGCCAACCAGCCAAATGTATGTGACCTATATACTGCTTAGTCAGTGGCTGTATTGTATGCGGTACTTGATTCCCTACATCATATCTATAGTGGGTGGAGCCAGTGTCATTTGTGTATAACGTCTCGGAGTCACTGCCTGCCGGCAGCCTGATTGGCTCTGTATCCGCCACGGACAGAGACAGCGGCATCAACGGAGAGGTCACCTACTTCATCACAAACGGGAATGAGTTGAATATAGTCAACATCAATGGCTCGACTGGTGACATCACTCTGGCTTCAGCTCTTGGTAAGTTCTCCCTCTCTACTCCCTTTCTGCCTCTCCCTGCCTCTCTCTTTCCCTCACAAACACACAAAAAGCCACAAAAACAAACAAACAAAAGCAACCACACAAAAACAAATAAATAACAAATAATAATAAC
>ERZ1740065.1897-NODE-1897-length-12816-cov-11.989421_pt1 | contig 12816 bp, 10 predicted proteins | sample MGYA00581738_ERZ1740065 | MGnify/ENA primary metagenome ERZ1740065 (study PRJEB43018, sample SAMN04849749) | marine metagenome | isolation source: floating plastic debris | place: Pacific Ocean | collected 2008-09-01 | study: EMG produced TPA metagenomics... | reverse complement strand
GGTCCTCTCTTCTGGGTAGTCCTTTCGCTTTGTCAGTTTCTATCATCCCCTCTGTCTCTCCCCCTCGCTCTCCCTTTCCCTTGCATTTCTACCCTTGCTCTCGCTAAACCTCCTCTCTTTCTACCTTCCCTCTACCTCTCTCATCCCTGGCTCTAGCTCTCCATCCCTCACACACTCTCTCTCTCCCCCTCCCTCTACCCTGCCTGCCTCCCTGCCTGTCTCCCTCCCTCTCCATCCTTCCTCTCCACCCTCCCTCTCCACCCTCCCTCTTCCCTTTCTCCCTCCCTCTCTCCCTCTACACCAGCATTGCTGTACGACACATTCATCAGTAACTGCTTACTTAGCAACTAGATCGATGTACAGCATGCTCTCGCTCGATGTACAGCATGCTCTCGCTCGATGTACAGCATGCTCTGATAAGGACTGATTTCTGGCACAGAACCTCAATGGAAATTTTGCAGCAATCCACGCTTGCGTTTGATGGTCGATGTAAATGCAGTACTTTCCTTTAGTGCAAACGAATATCGCTGGGGATCCCGCTAAGAACGCGCCAGTGGTAAACAACAGCTGCTAGTGATGAATAATACAGAGGCAGGCGTGTGGGCTGGTATCAAACTGAAACTCAGGCTGCTGTGAGTTGGTGGGGAAACTCGGATTCAAGGCTGATTCAGGCGCAGAGCTAGGCTTCTTTTCTCGGCAGGTATTGCCGCGAATTTTAGTTTGCAACATTCTCTAGTGACGGATTGACACTGACCTGCTGTGGAATCGGCTTTGCCCTTGCTGGGGTCGTACATTGGCAGTTCTGTAACAAAGATAGCAATGCTATTAGACGTCAATCAACGGCCATTGATAAAACGAGGCTATAAGCCTTCTTGTTGACGAGCCGCCAGTACAGTGGACAGGTGCTGCGATTTGTAGTTCTTGAAAAGGAACCAGAAGTAAGTAGATTCATCGGCTCAGAACAGAATTAATCACGCCATTGTTGATAGATGAACTACGATACTAGGCAAGGCTCATGAATGAAGGGGAGTTTGACACAGCCTAAACACTAATCTATACCTGGTCAGCGATAAACGCTCGCTTCTGGGGTCACAGATAGATAGCGGCAGCCAGCAATGCTGCTCCACGTGTCATATGGACTTCCCAAAGCTCAAGTCAAATAAACTACCTCTAAATAGGTTCTTCTCCCTCTCCTCCTCAGTGCCGCTACCATCATCAGAGACGCTAGCCTTGGCGGCAGTCGTGCTGCCTGACTTGCGGCGATCCTTTGAACACCATTTCCACTCAGGATGTGCCTTGAAATGCGCCTCTTTCACCTTAAAATTTTAAGTCAAGTTGGTAAAACCATGATGAGTCAGGGTTATTTCCGAAAAAGATGGAAAACCACAAAACGAGATGAATTGGATTCAGCCGATAAGCATAGTTCCTGATTTCAGGTACTTACACTAAGCACCTGCTGCGATTGTCAGTAAAAACACAGATTTACACAGACTTACACAGACTTACACTAATGCATACACTTCCATTAATACCCGCCAAAAAAAAACTGAAAACATGCCTGACCTGCGAAGCGAGCTGATGATACAGCTTCTTCTTCTCGGTATCGAGCGCGTACCACCACTCTCCTAGGATCTTGGACACGGTTCGATTGTCTTGGTTCGGGTGCTGCTGGTGGACAAGAGGACGGTGGCGCTTGGAGAAGATCATGAACGCGTTCATCGGTCGCCTGATGTTGCCATTGCCTTTTGTCTGCACCGATAAAAGAGGGAGAGGTCATTGAGGAAGAGCTCATGGGCGGAGAGAGGTTATTGAGGAAGAGGTCATCGAGGAAGAGCTCATGGGGGAGAGAGGTCATTGAGGGAGAGCTCATTGAGGAAGAGCGGGACAGAGATCATCGATGACCTCGGAGCAGGAGCAGTGTGCAGGACGCAGAGCTGCTCTCACATGGTCATCAATTACCACATCTCGTGACAGCGCAGGATAAGCTGATGAAATTAATCCAGGGTACCTGCTCAACCTGTCATCATCACAGGCACCAGGAGATAACAATTAATAGCCAGAGCACCTGATCATCTGTGCCACAGATAGGTACAGGCCTTGCCTGGTTATCCCTAGCTGATAAAACCCACTGAGAAAAACTGAACCCCTTCCTCCTTGGCCAAACTGCCAAACGAATTGATTAAAGAACAGAAGATACATGGCACCAAGTATTATAGGGAACTACATGCCTTCTTAGGGCTCTTTGGTTCATCGCTCTTGTGCTTTGGTAAGGAAGACAAAGGCTTAGACTGAGATTTCTTGATAAGTGGCGGTGGGGTCAGTTCGACGCCCTCAACAAACACATCATCATCGTCAAACTCTAGGGCAGGTTCTGGCACATCCGCTTTCAATCTTTCATCGCCTGCTTGTTCAGACGAAGACAAACATGATCACGTGAAAAGGGACGTTTCAAACTAGACACGAATAGCTGCTGGCGGTCAACAAAAACATAGACTCCGCAAATAGACATACATTTCACACATACGCCTCACGCATATATCAGAATGAATATCAACAAACACAACAACCCATGACCAAGGATAATGTAACCGTAAAATAATTAAGAATACCAAACAGCAGCATCAGAATCTATGTGGACAAGAACGTACCAGGCATGGCCGTGGAGGCAGAAGAGCTGGCTTGCTGCTCCATCGGCTGCCTTTGGTTTGATTCCGCCTTTGCTTGCCTGTGGCTAAGAGTAGTAAATGACGTCGCGCGATGAGGCGCAGTCAGGTGGTTTTTGGTAGACACCGAGGCAGCAGTGTCACGCTGCAGCGCAGCATTGTCATAGTAGGAGCTGGCTACAGACACCGGAGCGACAGCACGGGGTGTGTGAAGAGCAGAGGAGACAGTGCAGACGTCAACTGGCAATGAGAAGGCTGGATATTGCTTGATTGGTCCGTCTGCGCCGCCCAGCGTGGGGGCGCCAAGCATGGGGGTGGTGAGCGCGGGTATTTCACTTGGTTTAGCATTGTGAGTATTGACAGGATACTGGGGGTTGCCGGTCATAGGCTGCTGCAATCGCAAACGATGACTGCTGGACGCTAGATTAGAAGCTCTCGTATGAGAAGGGTCCTGGTGGGAGACTGGTGGTGATGCATAGGCAGACGAGTCAGGATTCACAAACGGAGGGGCGCTGCCCATCGGCCGCCTGAGACAGGGCACCAAAGCGTGCCACTGGTACACTGGCACTCGATCCTCAGGTGCTACAAAATATTGATTGATTTCCAATCGGATGAAAGAATAGAAGATAAAACCAGCAGACAGACGGATGCGTTCCTACTTACAATAAAGCTGGTTCTGCTGGTGCATGAGGGACTGCTGAGCTGCGAGCAGATTATACACCTGCTTCTGCAGCAGGGCATGGTTGGGTGCCATTAGGGCGGCGGGTGGCAGCACCATGGGCAGCGAGGGGAGCATTTCATCTGCATAGCAAGAGGGGTTCCTGCCGGAGAATGCTAGATTGAACGGCGACTGCTCCACAACTGGCGTCTGCTCGGCAGTGCTGCTGCTGGTGCTGTTAACGTTGCGCTTTGCGTGAGTCACTGTGGCAGACGCTGTGCATTCAGCCGGCGGAGCATCTGATGCTGAGAACGTGTGAGTTGTCTTGGAAGGAGTGTCGGTAGCAGTGACGATGGTAGTAGTCGACGAGGCACTGACACAGAGCGGAGACTTCACCACAGAATTGACAGAGGTGAGGCGCGGCGATGGTTGGTCCATCGAAATCGCTCTGTGAGGCGATATTGGTTTGAAATCAATCGGTTTCGGAGTCGTCACCACGTGACTGTGAGTATTGAGGGCACTTGGAATGGCTGGCGCGTGAGATGAGACGGTAGACAAGCTCGTGGAGTTCCTCAACGAGACGAGAAGTGAAGCGGCTTCGTTCTCGTCAATTTCGTTGCTGGCGGCAGCGCCACCGGATACCGAGGTATCGTCTAACGGGCTAGTCTCCAGACTATAGTCTGACTCGGTAGACTTGGTTCGGTTTGACAAGTGTCTGGAGCAGTAGCCCTGCTTCTGAGATTCCTTATTGCAGTTTTGATGTGAGCACAACCGACGCCACTGCTTACCATTGTACTTCTTCCTCACGCCGTTCGACTGGCAGACGACATCACCTTTTTTGTACTTCACTCCGTATGGCGACATACGGGGTGTGGATGCCCGGCCACTCTCTATGCTCTGGGAGCTAAGGCTACGGGAATGATGTCTCTTTTTGGGTGGGCGCCTGATAGCTTCGCTGGGCGTCGTACACCCAGAATTTGGTGAGCAAACCATTTTCCTGAGCTCGTCGTCTATTTCACTGCCAGGAGAGATTGCTGCTGGCTCCGATAGAAACGCTGAGACCTGGAAAACGCCACACGACATAAAAACTATTGAAATAATAACCTGCAAGATGAATAAAAACACGTCTGCGCTAAAACAAGAGCGGAAATTGAGAACTCAAAATACTCCCAACTGACCTCTTGGCCACCAGTGTCCTCAAGGTCGTCATACCAGGGGGGCTGTAGCAATCTCACCAACGCTCTGTTCACCCACACGGTTGTAGGATTCGGCAAGCTAGTCTGAACAAGACATTGCATAGGCGGCCCATGCCGGATTTGACTCACCCTGCCTATAGTGAAATAGGCGTTTTGTTGCACTTTAACACAGACGTGTATGCCTGTTTTGATGAGGATAGCGGGAGCGCTACTATTGCCGAGTATATCATTGGAATCCAGAATATCCTTGTAAAGTTGTGGCGTGGTTGGGTGACGGTCAAATAACACTTCTATCGAAGTAGCGGACGCCACCGAATGGATAGTTCCAGGATAGTAATATGGTCCATCTTTCGCGAGAATTTGGTAGCCAATCCAGTCTTTGAGGTTGACAGTGGAAGACTTGTAGTTCAATGCTGTGGTGTTAGGCTGCTGGCTGACATCTGTATCGAAGTCAGTTACGCCTTTCCGTTTCTTTGGCGGGATAGCTATAGGTGAATCCGTCTTCTTCATGGCTTGGCAAAGGCCACCACAATATTCAAAAGTACTATGAGCACTAGAAAAATAAACAGAATGTAGACAATACACAGCAGTCATAACCAAACGATAACTGTAGCTGGAAACTGGTTTTTAGGACACAACTAAACATGGTACCTGTGCGAGTTTCACGTGGTTTGAAATCAGTGCATTGGTTCAAACTGACATTGAGCTGTGTGCTGAACAATCAATGAGGGCATACCACTTTGTACACTGAGCAAGCTTTTCAACAATTTCACCGAGTAAAAATGCACCTATAGGATGCGTCCGTGCTGACTCAGACTCGTCCGAACCCGGGATGTTGCATCATCTTAGATCAGAAGAACGGAATTTCTCGTTAGACATTAGTCCCATTAAATAGATTACTTTACACAGATTCCATCAATAATATCTAGCGACAAAAGAGGTGCATAATCGACGAGAAAATGGCTACAAAAGAAGTGTTCCCAATTAGTTGCATCACATTATCCATATTAGCCCATATAACTTTGTATATTCGTTTTCAGACGACATGAAGTTTAAGCTACTAGCAATAAGATAAACTAGAATTAATTAGTACCTTGTAACTATTCAGTCGATCATGGATAGTGCTGCTTTCCACCTTTCTCACGTCATGCGTAGGTGCGTTCGCCGAAACTTACTACGACTTTACTAGCAGTGGGTCGAGCGCTACTACTACTACAACGATGATGATTCATGGGTTGACTTGCGAACAAAACAAGGTTGATCAGCGCACAGCTGAATCCGCCAATAGATTCCTACATTACGCAATCCCACCTGCTTCAGTCAACCAATCGATCGTTTAGCTACAAAAATATTTTTTAATGTGTTTTATGATTATTAAGAATAATGAAAATAATTTTAAAACATCTTTTGATCTCTTTCTTGAGTTTTCTATGATGATTTATCATATTCGATGCTAAAAAGAACTTTGTTGCCTTGGAGACTACGGTTTACGGCTATAACGAAAACCGTTATCCTCGTTGAGCAACCACCTGGCTTCTCTAAACTGCTTTGTGATCCCTGTGATAGTTCTACACGAGCATATAAAGCATATTTTCTCAGTGTTCTAGGGGTATTTATCAGATATTGTTACACTCATTGAATCGCTAAGAAGCCATGGCATCTGATTCACCGTTCTGCCAAATGGTCAGAGCTTCTGGGTTAGCTGAACCCTGGACTCACTCGAGTGATGATGTGAAGTTTGATCAGTTTGGTTGGCGATGCACAACAAAGGAAAGTGGGTATGGTATCAGTACGTTGGTTGGTAACTACTCTGAAGAACGATTTGACCTTGAACAGAGACTCAAATCCAAGCCTCTTCCCTCGCAGGTCAGTGATCTTGAACTAAGACTACTCGACAATAACACAAACGCCGGTGCATTATAGATCTGTTCCGATGAAACATTCATATTATATTGTTATTGCCGCATATTTGGAGAAAAATCTGTCCTTTTTTCTATGTCTGATCTATAACACATATACTTCTGTAAGAGAATGCGTTATGTTGGCAGTTCAGATAAAATTTCCATATTCTGGAAACATAATCCTAAACTCCCCCCCCCTGATATCGCCTAAGTGCTGATACCCATAAACACGAAGTCGCAGTAGTCATAGCTATCTTCATGAATGTGAGCATACCATTATCATTACTACGGCATAAGAACCATGTTAGAATTAGAATATGAGAATGAAATACTTCAGTTTGCGGATTCTTCTACATACAATCCAAGGTTTCTGATGTTATCTGATACGTGATTGATCAAAAAAAGTGTTGTAACTATGTAGGGTCTTGTTTTGCTACACAGCGAGAGAATATTAGTCACAACCAGTATGCAAATTTATTTGATGTACGTAGTAGTTGGCAAGCATATGTAGGGAACAAACTGAGATGAACAGATTTTAATAACGCATGGCTTGTCGATAATCGCAAGCACGCGAGTGCCGAGAGAAGTGTTATCTTTCACTTGCTTTTCTTGCTTTTTATTTTTCTCATTATGCTGTTGATAGATATATATTTCTCACTGAAACCTCAATAAATATGATAAACAACATCAAAAATTTATCCAATCCATACCTTTTTTGGCACGGACCAATCACGTATCAGATAACATCGGAAACTTTGGACTGTATATAGAAAAATCTTCAGTTAGCCATTTGCTCAGCTTCATGCATATTCGACTCAATCCTGTCATTCGAAATATGTGTCATAAAATCCATTTGAAAAGTGATCAAGTGTTACGAAATCTATGCAGTGATATAATATATAGAGCACCAGTATTGCTCGCGTGTCCATGGTGACGATAGACTACAGAAACTTGTATTGTATCTCCTGTTTTCATTTCAGTACAACCACTACTTCAAGTCAACTTACGATACAGATTTCAACACCGCAGGAACTTCCGTACCATCCGAGATACACGGGCTCAAACGTAAGTTGGTTCACTGTCTGCTTTGGATGAAGATCTTGTTGTCTTCAGTCTCAGTTATTGTGAAAAACAGTTCACTCACGCTTAAGTCTTAGAAACTGTTTTCTGCAGTCGTCACATCTATATTTAAGTTATCATTTCTTCAGGTCGTCATCCAAGATCGTTTCCAGGTCACCAGCCTGAGTTCGATACGCCAGCAGGTAAAGCTGTTTATAATGACTGGAATACCACGTCAACAGCTTCATACAAGCCGTTTGGTACGCAGTGGCAGCGCGCTATGACTGTAAGCACAATCTCCCTGATTCTCCTATATTCCTGTGTGGTGTGCACGTCCTGACTAGTTACATTCAGGTTCGTATTTCAGAATGAGCCAGCTGATATAACAGCTGCAGTAGTTAATGAAACCGTCATACCAACTACTCCTATAGTCCATCTCGGAGCACGCACTGGACCGCCATCTACAGGTGGATACGTCATTGCAGCGCCACACGCCGCTCCCGGTACAGGAGCAGGTGCACACCAGACCAGTAAACTATTTTAAACAGACATTTGTTCGCTATTTTTGTATCATATAATGACAATCATCTTCTATTCTCAATGTTCTCTCTATCATTTCCGAGTCTCCAATAGGGAGTGGATAACTCCAATGTTGCCCATACCATCAGGGTATGACAACTCCCAAATCTCATGACCAATTCTTATAACTAGTGTCTTCATGAAAACGTTAGTGTGATTTGGTCCAATCTAAAGAAGATTGACATCCGTGCATGGTTTTAGTACATTTTCATTTTGTTTCATATCCGTCTTGCTCAAGCACTCTATTTTTGTAACTTAACTGCATATTTGCTCACCTTGTTCGCTCACTCTGCTTGCTCATGTGCTGTGCCACTTCATTGCTCAACCTACAGTCTGTTGGTGTTTGTAAGTCTTTCGAAACTTGCTGTTACTGTAAATCTGAGTTTGATAGGAAATAAATTCAGGGATTTTCACGAGAGAAAGTTGCTGGAATTTTTTACTAGTTTCCCTGAAACCCCTCAAGCACCTGTTAGCACCTGCTAGCACCACTCACCGTATGTTTACTTGTCTAGAACATGTAATTGATGCTGAATATTGCTGCAATTACGCAATGCTATGGCAGTTAAAAATTGGCTATCCGAAACCATTACTGTGGTTACAAATCAACCTCAATGTTCCATGGCTACTGACTGCTATAAGACCAGCTAATTGGTTAGAAATGTTTTCTCACCTGAAAGAATCTCATGAAACTCACCAATTTCGATGAATCTCCGCCTCCTCTTACGTTAATCCGCTCTAGATCTATGCTCACGATATTCAATGTCTATTTAAGAGACGAAGCATATGTCCTTCGAATATGACTTGTTGCTACACATGACGAATCTCCCGTATTTGCCGGAAGCTTCCAGTAGTTTTTAGCCGTAATTGCTTTTATTGGTTTTCTAGCATTTTCCTGTGACTCATTGTTTAGATCCTGCTGAGCGGAGCTCAAATATGGCGAGATCTTACTGCAGCGGTAGGGGTAGGGGGGGGGTGGGGGTCCTCAGTTATGGCTTCTCAAAGCTCAGAGAAAAACTGAATCTCCAGTATTTCTGATCGTACAACTTGTCATCCACGTTTATGCTTGTGGCTACGAGTAGTGAATTACTTATTTGTATTACTATGCTAATGGGATGGTTTCCAGGACTAGACACTCTGAGGAATTACTGTTCATTTACGCGTCTGACTGTATATTCAGTGCGGAGCGCTGAAAAGTCAGCATGCATCAGCATCAGATCTCAACGATAAAGCGGGAGGTAAATCATTGTATGTCCTCGATTACATCTGTATAGTACAAACAGACACTGAATTTGGCTTTAGTTGTAGTAATGACAGAGAAATGATGGATTCTAATTCATTTCGGTCGATGGAATCTGATATTCTGTCTTCAGTGATGCATAACCAATGAGATGAGATCATCAGGCCCTGTATACTCCTTGGCTAGTTTGATGGGGAAGTTTAGTCCTAACTTTGTGTGTCACTGGTTCAGCACGATCTCTATACAGAGGCCATGAATTCTCTGGCGCCATTAGTATGCGTTATCGATGGAGTCATTCTAAGTTTGCTCCTGATTGCAGCCATTGATCACGTCATTCCTAGTGAGGCATCAACCATATCATGTCAGCCAGACGGCTCTGGCGGTAAGCAGTGCTCTCCATTTGCTGCTTTTCCGCTCTGATTTTATCTCACAGCTTTACTGATGCTCATTGCTGTGTTCCGATGCTCATTTCTGTATGCTGATGCTCGTTGCTGTGTTCCGATGCTCATTTCTGTATGCTGATGCTCGTTGCTGTATGCTGATGCTTGTTGATGTTTGTTGCAGAAGACAGATTTATAGACCTGCTCCTCGACGTGAATCATGGCGAGCTATGTCAGCACAAAATCTCTGGCTCTGATCTCCTCATCCAAGCCGCTGACGACTTTTTGGCACAAATAAACAGCCAGCTGAATATGTCGCTCAGTGAGTTTCTCTCCATGCCATTCTCACATCATCTCTGAGAAACCACCTGCAATCACTGGCTACTGCACTGCTACCGTCAGCAGTGAGCAGTGTGCTATGTAGCAGGAAGAAGTAGATGATTTGTTTTTATGCGTTTTAAAAGTACCACAAATGGCAAGAAATGATAGATCTCATTAATTTACCGGTAAAACTGTAACTTGCTTTTTTGAAACTCACCCTATGACCTTTATTGTAGCAACCAAACCAGATAAAATTCATCCATTCCTATGGGCCTGTTAACAGATATACTGTGGTACATTAGTCACTCAGAAAGTCAGAGAAGGAGCTTTAGTATCAGGTTGGCTAAGCAACACTGAGTTTTGTTGGATGAATTACAGCCTTCCTAATAGGTTATGCCGCGCTTTACTTCCTTCTAGCTATCTATCCACTATTGGCAACTGGATCCTGGCTGTCAACAGAAAATAAATGGGCATTGAAACAAAAACAGATGAGTCATGGTTTCAAAAAGTAGAGGATTTTCTTGTTTTTATACGTCTTAAAAGTACCACAAATGGCACACAGAGCTAAGCTGGTTTCATATTTAGAACATAGAGGGAGCAACGTACGTGTTGTACACTGCTACCCAGCAGAAGCTCTCAACTCGTCTTTCAATGCATGCAACAAGATACGTAAGCAAGGATAGGGTGGGTGGTGAAGAAACTGAAAGGGTGAGGCAGGAGGTAGAAAAGAGAGAATGGAAGTGTAAGAGAGGTATAAATTATAAGGAAAAACAGGTGTATATACAGTTTTGCCAACCTCAAATGGCGCAAAGCATGGATTTCAGTAATCCAAAAGAAATACCACATGGTGGCTTGAAACTGACTCAATGACCTCTAATGTAATACATAACTGCTAAGCATATAGAAATGATTGGTTTATTTGAGCATGTGAGGCGGGGCACTAGAGAGCAATAAAATGACATGTCATCATGGCAAATTGGGAAATAAGGAGCATAGGAAATAGGAAATAAAAACGAGCTTGGATCTACTGCCATTATGCGTAGACTTAGTACCACCAATCATATGCATCGATTGCAAGTCAAGTATCATTTCGAGAAGAATAGTATTTCAACCTATTGAAATTTGCGGCTACAACTGCTATTAATGGTTCCCTGATGTTCCCCCATAGTTTCTCACGTATATCATGCGTAGCTGAGCTCAGACAGGGTAGAATGCTACCTGTAGGCAGTAGGAATGGTAAGTTATGGCTTCTTAACGTTCCAAAGAACTAATTATCCAGCTTTTATCTCCTGGCAAGCTGCCATGTATGAACATATATGAATCAAACAGCTAATGTCTAACCGAAAATGGAGCAGATGGATGACTGAGCAATCAGTGTCATGTCACTCAATCGCTTATTTGCTTGTTTGCTTATTGGTTATTGTTTATTTCAGAACTAAGAGTGTTGGATACATGCAGCAATTCCAAACAGGCAACTCATCTAGTGCTAAACGCAGTTCTACCCGAAGAGAACACAACTCCCAGTGACAACAGCAATGTTTGCTCAACTGTTCAAGATGAAAAGCCGCGTAGCATTGGTGAGATGAGAATAACTAAACCTCAAACCAGCATGTGGCACGCTTAAACTTTAACTCCGCTTGCCATCACCTAGGCTCCACCCACTATCACCTAGACTCTGTCCCTGGCTGCCATCCCTGATACTAGTAGATGATAGCCAAAGTCCCTTTGATAAACACATGCGCATCCCCAAAGGTTATCATGTTTCAAGGATGACCTTGACCTGGTAAATTTAAGACATTTTTTTCAGGTGTGATATCTCAGACATGGCCATCATACGACATCGCCCCGCTGCTATCGGAAACTGCCACACCCTTGATCGTCTTTGCTGAGAGCAGTCTCCCAAGACTGTCATCTGATGCACTGTCATTTTCCACCGGTACCTCTCTCAACGCCTCCATGAAGGTAAGGGCACAATTGAGGGTAAAATCTTAGTGCTGAAGTTAGGCCACAACCTCGCGTATGCCATAGAGATGTCTTGCCACAAGGAAAGCACATCCAAATTTCAACACAGGAGACACAGAAGGAACTGAAGATTTCTCCCCAGACGCTATAGTTGCTTGATTTCTGCAGACGATTATCTAAGATACGATTAATAAGGTTTTTAGGACTGAATGTTTCTCTCCTCGTCTGAGAGACTGAGTCTGAGAGACTGAGTCTGAGAGACTGAGTCTGAGAGACTGAGTCTGAGAGTCAGTTTATACTCACCCATGTTTATGCTCACCCAAACCCCCTGCAGGCCCTTGCATTTTTTTCTACTCTGCAGTACTGATCTTGCCAGATTTATTTCCAGGCAATGGTTGATCTGATGGTGAAAATGAACTGGGATCACGTGACACTATTTTACTCTGACGATGCCTATGGAAAAGAAAGCTTACATATATTGAAAGAGGAGTTGTCCTCTCATTACATTTGTGTTAGAGAAACTCGAGCGGAAAGTGCCAATGATGTCAATATCATACGTACCTCCACTAGTGGCTCGGTCTATGTGGGAACAGCTGGAATCGGTAGGTTAATTACAGATGCGTGTAATATGATGTCTCTCTGACGTACCCTGCTGTTTAGCTCTCTTTCACCATAGTGTGTTCCTCTTCTGATAGAGCCGTTCCTTTTTACCTTAACTCACCTTCCATCTTTACCTCATCGCCTCCTTTCTACTTGCTTCATTTTCTCTCCTTCCCTCACACTAACACCCACAACCAACCACCCACAAACACCCAACCAAAAGAGAGAGAAAACGCCAAAGCACACCAGAGACAGGCGCG
>ERZ1740065.1896-NODE-1896-length-12817-cov-11.555947_pt1 | contig 12817 bp, 12 predicted proteins | sample MGYA00581738_ERZ1740065 | MGnify/ENA primary metagenome ERZ1740065 (study PRJEB43018, sample SAMN04849749) | marine metagenome | isolation source: floating plastic debris | place: Pacific Ocean | collected 2008-09-01 | study: EMG produced TPA metagenomics... | reverse complement strand
AGTTTTTAAAGTGTGTATTTTAATTATTATCATTTTTATTGTTATTTTAATTATTGTTATTTTAATTATTATTGTTTTAATTATTATTGTTTTAATTATTATTGTTTTAATTATTATTGTTTTAATTATTATTATAATAATCAAATATTAGTCTGTTATAATTCCAACTTCATAAAAAAAATTTCCGGGGCAAACAACTCTAAACTACTGATGTGAGTTTTCTCTTCTTTGGCTCTTATATCCATTATTTTATATTCGTTTAATTCGTAATGGTATTAGGTATTGGGTATTGGGTATGAGATATTGGGTATTGGGTATGAGATATTGGGTATTAGGTATTGGGTATTGGGCATTGGGTATGAGATATTGGATATTGGGTATGAGATATTGGGTATTAGGTATTGGGTATTGGGCATTGGGTATGAGATATTGGATATTGGGTATGAGATATTGGGTATTGGGTAATTGAGTATGAGGTGTTGGGTATTAGGGCTGGTCCACACTAGACATAATGGTATTAGGGTGTAAGACAGTCAGAAGTGCAGTGAAGCATCCATCCAAGAGTTGATCGATGTACCAGACAGCAGAGATGGGGGTTGATACAAAGATATTGCGAGAAAGAGTCCACGGCTAAGTGTAAAAACTAGGAGCCATAGTTGTCTCTGAAATCCTGCCATAAAATTTATATACGGTGCAGAGCCACTGATTGAGCTGCAGAGGGAGTCTGCCGTATGCATGACAAGCTTATATGAGTGTTATATATCCTAGGCGCTTATTCACTAACAAATGGCAGGGATAGATCTATTTAACCCTTTGTTCATAGTTCTGGTTTGTGATATTGTACATCCCATCACCAGCCAATTATCATGGCTACCTGTGTTATTCCAGGGTACGTACATCACCAGTAAGAACTATATACTCGCTTGGATTCTCACCAATGGAATATTCCAGCTCTTCATCACTGTTGTCACCATCTATATATGCGGCTACCTGCAGTACTATCGACTCTATGTGAGTTGTCTTCTCATTGAAATTGGCTTGATAAACTGATTCAATGAACGACCGATAGTTCATTGGTATTGTGGTGCGGTGTGGCTGTATAGTGTTGATGTTGTGGTACATTGTGTGTCTGTGTAGCGTTGATGTTGTGGTGCAGTGTGCCTGTGTAGCGTTGATGTTGTGGTATAATGCGTCTGTATAGTGTCGATGTTGTGGTACAGTGTGCCTGTGTAGCTTTGATGTTGTGGTACATTGTGTGTCTGTGTAGCGTTGATGTTGTGGTGCAGTGTGCCTGTGTAGCGTTGATGTTGTTGTATAATGCATCTGTATAATGTTGACGTTGTGGTACAGTGTGGCTGTATAGCTTTGATGTCTAATGGTATGGATTGAATTTTCAGGATCTGTATTTCATGCACAGAGGCATGATAGTTGGGATATGGTGGGGCGGCATTGACACCTTCGTGATGGTATGGATGTTTATACAATATAAACTCCCGCACTGTGACCCTGTTTCTCATTCTCAGGCATTATACCATTAATTTTTAGCTGTGGGCAATAATATGCGTGGTGTCCTTCTACCAGCAACTAGAGCAGCATGAATTTGGCTCAGCCCGCAAGACTAAGAAAGCCCTGTGGAACTTTGATCTGGGGCTGAGCTATCGCTCTGGAAGTATTGCCTCCTACAGCAGACCTCCGTCTACTGCTTACTCGTTTGAGTCTCTCGTCGATCGACAGAGATCGTTCTCCACCAGCTCTTACCGAGGTTACGGCGTGGATTCCAGCGAAGTCTAGGTCTATGATACATTCCAACACTGTAATATATTTTGATTTTCTAGAAATTCTTTCTCTCCGACTGATCATTGCCCGATAAAGCTGTTCATTTTTTACAGTAATTTCTTAGCTTTAAACTTAGTTCTTCCTTTCTGCAATCATTCCATACTTGTGGCACATTCCAGCGTGACGTATTCCAGCGTAAAGTATGGAATAAATGATATACCCTGATAATAAATCATGAACTCTATTTCTTCCACAAACTTTGTCATTGTATGGGTCAAACCTCACAACAACAACCACACTAAAAATATTCCACTACACCACATTTCTCATTTAACTGATTTCTGTGAGCGCTGTTCGTTTAGAAAAGCCTCGATCGTTGAAGTCTCCACAATGCCTTTCGCCGTGGGTCCTCACTGAACTGGTAGCAGGTTCTTGATCCTGTAACAATGAATAATATAACCTTTTGTGAACATATCCTTTTGCCCAATATGGAAAGTCAAACATGTACAATGAACTTACAGGGTAGACTGCTAATCTGCTACCATACATATTCCAGCCTCTCGTCATCTCCCAATGCTGAAATGAGAGCGTGGTGGTATATACACAAGTTCGTACTTTCACCATCAGAATAGAAAACAATAGGCACACTTACCGCACGATTATGGGTGAAGTAATCAGCGATAATAAAAATTCCAGCGAAAAACATTCCAACCTTGGGTCCTAAATACCTCAAACCTCTTGCTTTCTCTAGCCCCTGAAAAAATGATACGGTGATGTATTAGTATTCTCACTGGTACAAGACGTGCATGTAAAGCCGACCAAATTAAACTAGTGCAAACTTACCACGGCTGGTGTAGACACTTTTGTGATAGCATCCCAAGGCGTTCCAAAAAACCTCCTAAAGAAGTTGCGTGGGGTCAGCTCAGGTACATAGCGTGGCTCTCTTGGAGTCAGAGCTTGGTCTCTAAGCCACTGCTGTCGTAGTGCTCGATCTTCAGTGGTCATTTGGAAAGGTAGGCGCTGTCTCTCGTGTGGAAATGGCTCGATGCTCATAGGGGGATACTTGCTTTTCCTGTAATACATCTTTTTGTACACCTCCTGCCGTTCGAGCCATGCTTTTTTTGCTGCATCAATATGAGCAGCAGAGTCAAACTTCTTCACACCGTCAGCCATGATTACGCCGGCTAATTAGGTCACAGAATATTAGCGATTCGGGCTTTTTTCCGCTTCAAATTTACGACCTTCACCTTCTATCTTTCTCTCTTGTTGCTTGAATATAGATAAATTTTTGGCTTGAATGCTGTTTGATCAGAGATGTGTATTGTTCCTCTTCAATATTCACAGTAATAACTGATCGGTGCAGTACAAAAATCCCTGCCTGGTTGATTATTTCTACCCATTGGTTTGAGTAGTGTCACATATGTGGTTTAAAGACGATCCTATCATCCCATGAAATAGATATTTGTATCTTTAAGCATGCCGCCTAATAAGAAACGTAAGGAGGCGCGTGCACAGATACCCTTGCAGTGTGAGTTCAGTCGCTGTGCTGACGTCTGTGATGGGATGGAAAATTTTAGCCGCCACGTTAGCAAACATTGTGAGCTTATGAAGAATCAGCTGGAGTCAATTAGTGAGAACGAGGGTAAGTGCTCTCATTTTGTTCTAGTGCCAGAAGCACTGCATTCTCCATCCTAGTCACCAAGACGATATCACTTCAGTGGTATAATTTTACCCCAGCGTAACAGGATGGGACATATAGCTATCGATGACTGTTGCTGTACTCTAGGCATAATCTGTATTCATTTTGAACTATGAGTCAGGTTATGGGTAGTATGACAAAGTAAGAACATGAGGTAGGCTGCTGTGTACTGCATTGCCTGCGCACTAATTTTCATAGTGATCCATTTGCTGATGTCTGTATTGAATGTGTAATTATTGACCCACAGTATGCTTATTGATATGGGAGTACGGTAAGGGGTGAATTCAAATCTTAGGCTATACCTTTCATTCGTCAAGTTTGCTGGACAGTAAACTACATCCATAGGTTAAATTTATGTTCCTCATACACACCAATATTCCAAGGTTTGAAAATAATTTTGTGCTGTTGATCTACATGTATAGTTTCATTCATTTTTTCTCAATGCTACAAGTATATTGCACTGTATTACAGATCAGGGCGTGGATAGCACTAAATGCGAATGCCCATGGAGAGACTGCAATGCCATTCTGGAAGTCAGTGACTGGACTGTGTGTCTGCGACATGTTCATTATCACGCCTTTCATACCTACATTAAATGTCTCGGAGACGACGAACTCAGCCGACGCGGGGTCGATGTGCTCTGTCAGCTAGATGCCAACAAACGTAACATTATACCAGAGCTGCCTGACCCGTTTGAGTGCCGATGGATAGACTGCGCGGTAAGGCATTAGAGACTTTCACCGCTTTGTCTCGGAAAATTTTATGCGACTTTTCTCTGGTTTATTTCAGTTTGCTAGCCCTGAGGCGTATGGATTCTACAAACACGTTGACTATCATGGCATGAGTCCCTCTGAAGATGGCTCGTGGACTTGTCACTGGAGTGGTGAGTTAATAAAGTAATTGTTGTCTCAAATCTAACTAGCCGGCCAGATATTGATTATTATTATTATTAGATATTGAAGTTTATATCTGCGTATAAAAGAGGAAATTTAAAGTTTAGACACAAGCATGAGGGTTTAGAAATGGTGGAACAAATGTCCTACACCTATATCAAAGACCTTCACCTTCTAAGACAGCATGGCTTTTCGAGCGATATGGTAATTTTCTATTCAACTCAAGTTGTCTTCTTCCCCATCTGGCCCGCCTTGACATGTAACCAGTACGATGACTTTTCTCTTGTGCAGTACATTTTTCCGCGCATGCAGTGACAGAAAAACTGAAGTATAGAGACTGGAAAACTACCGTAGTTCCCCTTATTTGCACCCATAATAATTGATCTTATTTATTTACTCTAATAATGCTTAAAATCGTCTATTAAACAATAACAAGTTGGAGAGATCTCAACCAGGATAAATCCTTACAGCAAGTGTCAGGAGCTCATCAAGGGAATGTTTTCATATCGGGCAGTATTGTGACGTCACAAACAGCTCAGAGTTACCATATTACCACATTTTTCACATTTGCAGCATCAAAAACAGGTTTTCAGTTCATTAGGGCAACCCATTGCTTACTTATGATATCATCTTACCGACGGGAGGTGAGTGATATCATCCAAAATCTGAACTGAAAGGCAAAAATCAGAGTGAACCGATTATGCCACATGAAGTCCATGCTTTCATCCTTACATCATCCTCACACAAGCTGAACATCCGAACAGTAAAGATTAAATCCGAATAGTTGAGATCCCTGAGTTGATATTTCACTCATAAGTTGTTCTAAGAGCTTGCTCAAACTTGTTCAAGCTGGGCAGGTCAGATGGGGAAGAAGACAGCTCCTATATGTAGATCAATTAAACGATCCAGGGTTGCCTTGCCGTCTCAGAAGGTGAAGGTCTTTGCCCACATGATACAGCTCTTGGATGATACACAGTAGTGCTGGTTTGATACACGATACTATCAAATATCAAAGATCAGAAAATAATTTTTGATCAATCCTTGCTAGTTTTGGAAATTGAAGAATCGAAACCAATAAGTATTAACTGGCTATACATGGCTTTTTATCCATATCATTCAGCTATTGTGTAAAGAAATCATCAGAGCGCAGCATATTAATGGTATGTACATGTTTGCAGCCTCAATGAGGCAAAACTATTCTGAAAAGTCATGATAGCCACTCAAAGCCTGTAGCTTTTTTGCGGCTCTACTGTACATTTACCTCGAAAATCGAATTTAAATAATGAATCTTCTGAGGGAAAATAGAATAGCTGATTCTTGGTATCGCACCAGCACCAGTAGCTCTAAATGATCACAGAACCTACTTCTTCAGTTTGTCCAGAAATTCTCTCAGAAATTTCAAGTCTGTCATATTCTCTGGTACCCAGCGGTGTTTAGATAAAACGCCCGGGTAGCTCCAATACTCCTGTATCCCTCCAGTATTTCAATACAAGCAATGAAAGCAATCTTATAACTCAGACACACCCCCATTGGCATTGACACTGACCTGTGTGTACATTTTTACCTAACCATTTTCGTTTGGTAAAAATCATAGGCACACAGGTGTAGTTACGTCCCGAGTGGGTCATGGTATGGTTGTTTGGAGTTTGCTTCCCATGGGTTTTCCCATTGGTTTCACATGTTACATTAAACGTTCAACTAAAGGATATTTGGTTTCATCTACCTGCGTGTATGCGAATAGTCAGTAATTCATACCTGCGTGTATGTGAATAGTCGGTAATTCATACCAAGTGGAAGTGAAGTTTGCTATCACACGCTACCAGGCAGTGCCAACATTCATTTTAAGAGTTGTCTTCACTTTATTTCTGCAGAAAGTCAGGGTGACATTTGCCGGTTTCCTGTTAACAATAGAGTTTTAAATTCATTTTCTTGCTAATGGCCACTGCTTAGCCAACTGGAATGAATTGCTCTCTTAAAATTAATAAACGTAATTTTAATTATTTATATTAGTGATTTTCAATCGTATTATATAGCTCAGTCTTTGGCATTAGATATATTGTTGATGCCTAGCAGAATGCTAGTGATATCAATTTTAATGACAACTACATCTGAAGAAGACATCATTATCCGATATTGCTGAATTCTTGATTTTTCAGCGGCCTCCCTCACTGCGAACAATAACTAACAGTTGGGAGTTGCCTCATCCTGATTATGTTGTATTAAATGAGTTAATCTAAAGTAAGTTTACATGGTTAGTATGTGCTGATTTTATAAGGCTGCAGACAGAAAGAGCTAATGGAGATAGTTACAGTGAGTGACAGACATACAGCCGGAGGAAAATAGTTGAGATTTAGTTTTTCTGAACTTAGCCGCAGCTCACAACCCCCTAAAGCTGAGGGTCTGCCATATTTGAGCTGAGCTCGGCTCGACTACGAAGTCACTGGAGAACATTGGGAAATCAGTAGTTAACAATTTTTACTCTAAATTTTGGCAGCTAAAATACTAAAGGGTGCAGGAATACATGAGACTTGACAAGTCTGAATACGGGAGAGTTGACAGGTCTGACTACAGGAGATTTGACAAGCCTGATGGTAGACAATGACTGGCAATATTCCATCAGCTTTGTATGAGTGTGGAATAGCAATCTTTCTCAGTCTCTTCTGTCTGTACGTAGAGAGAATCACAGAATTGTTTTTCGAAACCAAAATTATTTTACTCTCCGTTACCCCAACTCTCCCTGCCTCTCTTCAACTCCCCTTCCCTTCCCTTCCCTCCTGTTTATCGACGGCTTTTTCTCCCAGTTTTTTCTCTCTGTGATCGAACCCTGAGAGTTGACTACATCATGTCATTCGGTTTATCCCTGAATGCTGGATGTTGTGAAATTTTTATTCCATCAGATTGCGGTTTCAAAGCGCAGAGTACGACTAAGCTCCGAGATCACATTCGCCGTCACACCCAGGAGAAGAAGTATGCCTGCTCCCATTGCGGTACGCTGCTCTCAACGTCCACTAAGCTCGAGGATCACCAACACCGCCAGTCAATCAGCGGTATGCTCCCACGCCTTTCTGAGGTTCTCTGGGTTTTCTTTTTTTGTGTGTATTATATTAGCATTTTGATGGAGTCCAGTGGGTGCGCTCTGCTAGTTAGCTGATTCCCGACATCCTAGTCAACCGTAACCACAACTTGTGTCATCAGTCCCTTTGCTTGCGGGCTATTGGACTCTGTCAGCCAACCATCTCAAACCTGGATTTCTCTCGCAATCTTGAAACCAACTCGTTATAGCCATTCATCAAACCGATGGCCACAGGATGCCATGGGAGATGGAGAGACCATGGCAGGCTCGTATCGCATCACTCATCGATGATACCATCTTGCATAAAAATAGTTGCATTGAATGACTTTGAGAAAACGAATACTGTAATGTGAAGTAACCACAACGCATTTACACCTGTGAGATTTACACGGATGAAAATAGTTCAGGAAAAATGGAGCCAAAAAAGGAGAGTAATTGGTCATATACGGTAGCAATAATTATATCAACAACACGTGTAGCTTGAATACTAGGTATGAGAGGATAGAGAGTGGGAAACGATGTCAACATTCGGAGGTAGTTCAGTCGGCGCGAAGTCTTTGCGGTAAGATTGAAATAAAGTTGAGTAGCGAGCCGCAGACGTACGATCGCAGCGATTGAGGTAAGTATTTACAGAGAATTGGCAGGGCTGCCGAACCGGTGCCAATGCGATAGACCGCTCTCGGACGTTCCTCCGTCAAAGCGTCGAACACGGACTCTACCACTGGGCTGTAGTCTTCACTGACCTTCATTCTTCCAGAGACTTCAATAACAAAAAAGGTACATGATTAATTGTGCCCACGATGTGGCAGGTACCTGCTATGGCTGGCGGTAGTTACCTCTCATCGGCATATTGAAGAAATCCTTGCCGTAGTCACTACGGATCTGTTCGTCTGCCTCGGCCCACCATTTGTTTGCCTGCGCCGTCCTGTCATACATGATGATGCCTACGAAGGTAGATACAAGTAAATACACACTTACCCCATCACTTACTTACATAGTATCGATGAAACACTTATGGAACGCGTTCTCTTATGACAGGGAATTGTGGGAAGTCATTGAATTATACATTGGAGCTATCGATGCGGCAATAGGTTTCATATAAGTAACGATTTCCCAGATCCTTTTATCATGAGACAAAATTCTCAGCCTAAATTTTACATCGTAGTGTCAACCATCTTGCAGACTATATAATGTAAAGATTCACTTCAGCACCAGTTCTGTGACCTTGACCTTTACTCAGTTGCTTTGACTATTCTCAACAGCATCAGTGTAGCCCGTATCACTCAGTAAATTTCGAGATAACATTTCAAATGATTTACATGCGTGTACGTACGTGGCAGCGTGATGGCAGTAAATACCTAAGATAGCGTGCACCCGTACTGAAGCCGGACCTAGATGGTGTGAGTCGCGTGATGAGCAATGGTAGTTTGTACTGCCTCCACACCGATAACCGCGCCCGGTAACTGTATTCGTCATATTTGCACAGCGCCACCTAACTGACATGACCTTTGATTCACACTTGGTTATTGCGTCATTTCTGACCTTCAAATCTATGTCACGTTTTTAGCATACAGTCGAGAACAGTTGCAGGATCTCATGCTTTCATTTCCGGTTTGTGAGCGTCCTGGTGTGAAGCGTGATTGGGTGATATTTTATGGCTGTTTGCTATGGGTACGAACTGGTGAATCACCATGCATACCTGTCAGGTGGCTGACAGCTACTGTTGAGTTTAGGGATTTTGAGTTGTTTTTGAGAGATATTTATGCCGGCGATACAGGAATACGCTAGCCAGCATGGCTGCGAGATCGGATTGCGACATGGGTTTGTTTTGGTCACCTGTTTTGAAGCCAGCCGGTGCGATGAGGCTGACCTTGACTCCCCAGTTTTTCACTTCGTACGCCAGCGACTCCGTGAACATCTTCACTGCCGCCTTGGTCGAATTGTAAATAGAGAAGAATGGCATCGGTACATCGCCTAGAGGAAGCGGAGAAAAACATGGCATTTAAACGTCAGTGAAATTGATGTGCGGCTACGAGATATGATGACAGATCTATGTCGTGGAGATGGTTTGCTCACCGTTTACTGATCCTATGTTGACCACTCGGCCCTGGGACTGCCTGATTAATGGCAGAAACTTTCGTGTAACGTTCACCGTGCCGATGAAGTTGACATTGATGACCTTGCTGATGTCATTTGCTGCCATTATCTCCGGAGTACCAACGAAGCACACACCGGCATTGTTGACCACACCTCTCAGTTCTGGGTAAACAAGTCCACTGCCTGTTATCACCGGACAAACATTTCGATTGAAGCCAAGCGTGTGTGCGTCGCAATGGCGTTACCTCCTTTCATGTTGCTCGCCATCCAGTTGTATACGTTGTCCAAGTCAGCCCGGTCAGTCACGTCGAGTTTGACGGCGTGCATTCTGTCAGAGCTGCCCTTGGTCAGTGCGCTGATGCTGTCGTTGAACAGGCAGCCAGCTATCACATGGTACCCCTCTTGGTCCAGTCTCTTGGCTATCGCATGGCCAAAACCTCTGTCACAACCTGTTGGAAATTAGAATGGAGCTTCTAATACTTCAGTTCTTGTTTTTTCATACGTCATGTTTTTGGAGCTGTCAAGTGGGCTGTCTGTGGTCATTATGTAGGCACAATGAAGTCGTGTGGGTGACACACGCGCGCTGAGTGTGCGCGTACTCTATCTAGGCCGGAATGCGCGAGAGCGCCGCCAGGCAAATCGGGCACCGACCTTGTGCAAGGACTGTGGTGAGGCAACCACAAAAGATTTGTTTTCCCTCCCCAATCATTTGGCCTTCATAGCTCCTAGGTTGTATAGAAACCCTTACCTGTCACCAGTACGAACTGCTTGCGTCTGTCTTTCGAATCTTGTCTTTCATTCAAAGTTTTTGCTGGTGATGGGAAGATGAGGTTCATGTCGAAGGATGTGAGCAACTTGTTGAGAGTGGTGAGAAAGCCGCTAGCCATACAGATCAATGGCAGTAGAATGGTTGGCAATATCGCCATGTACGGATATTTGTACACGCTGTCCTGCTAAGACATGACATTTACTTCAGTCGTCTTACACCACGGGGCCAAATGTCGGTAGATACCGCGATACAGAATAACACTGACAAACAATAGTTCGCAGCGAGCTAGATGTTACACAAGTATGGTACTCACCTCTGGTAGCATTGTGACTGGTCGGTTGTGTGCTGAGACGGTGTAAGAGGAGCAGCGGCTGGTGTCAGTGTAGGTGCAGTCTCTAGCCCCGAATGATCCACTACACGGCCACTTGCTCCTTTTATTCTGTGATGGCGATACCGGTTACTTAATTGTTTATTATGGCTTTCAAACACCGACCTTCCTCAATGTCACAGTGCTGAGAGCTATTGTAATCCATCTAACCAATAGCCTATGAAATCCGTCCATAGGATTACCGCTGCGCCTGATTGGCCGATAGGTGCAAAGCATATGGTACCATGCCTACACTCGACCTTGTTTTAATATTGCTATCTCCGTGTACGAGCGATGTGGTGAGTCATGTATTTAATAAACCGATGATAAGCGCTATCCATTTTTATGCTGTTTTTTTGTTTTTGTAGATCAAAGTTATCAGTGTTCACACTGTTCAAAACAGTTTGCGAGTGAACGTCTGCTGAGGAATCACTTACGAAAGCATGGTCAGTGACGCCTGTCCTTTCCATCCTGCAGAAATCAATCAACCCCTCGCCAGCCCTACGGGTTGAGAAATGTCGTGTCAAAGTAAATTCCTGAACGGCTTTTTGTGTCCGAATGATATTAATAAGTATAAACCACGCGATGAGTCGAGTGTGTATGTCCGCGACACAGTGTAAATGACCTAGATATGTCATGTTTACAACTGCCTGTGGACGTATGAATGTGTCAGCTGCCGCTTGTCTTATATTACACTCGTATTTATAGAATTTCCCTCACGCCCACCTCCTCGAATCTCACCTCTTGACTATTTTTACCCGTCGAAAATCAATCAATTTCCGACCGAAATCCCTATCGGAACCCTTTTCTATGATGAAAGTTTTTAGGCAGCGGGTGACCAGGTCAGTCTCGAGATTCCAGGTCAGCGTCGAGATTCCTTCTGGAAGAGGATGACTTGCTGTTTTTAATCAATGCCCCTCTATATCACGCGGCGTGTCCGACGCCTGTTATGAAGTCACACAGTGGTACGACGAAGAGCGCTATCTCTCTCTCCCTCTCTCTCTCCGTCCATCTGACCGCAATATTATCTGGTTGCTTCCCATCTCTATATCAAATTGTTGACCTTGCTGTCAGGGCCGTAGTCGTTATCCTTTGACCACGCTATCCTTTACCAAGGCTGTGTGTAATCACCGTGTACGTCGGCCGAAAATACAGCTGTCACCATTATTTTAGAAGCCCATCGCTATATCGCCTTGTTTTCGCGGCTGCAAACAGGTTTTTGTTCTAATTGATGGCTGCTTCACGACTGGGAATCAGATGATGGTAATCGTCCGCATAGTTTTCCATGTGGGACATATGCGACTCGATTCTTAGAAAACCCCATCAGCTCAACAAATAGCTGGTCACTATTTGGGATTTCCCGCATAATCTTTCATGGAAAGCGCTGCTCAGTTTTGAGGGACGCCGTATCCCACCGCTCCCCTCCCTCGCTTCGCCAAAGCTAACAGTACATGGAAGTAACGTGTAAATACGAATTCCATCGGTATCCACTCAACATCTCTGACGCATGACGGTCAGACTGGCATTGAATGCAATACCGAATGCCGACTATCTTATCTATGCTCCACCACCATCAGTCGCTCAAAAAGCAATGCCACTCCACCGTGAGTGTTGTTTGACACGTTTACACATTTTCCCAGATAGAGTTGCGCCAAATTCGAGCACTTGTAACTCTCCATCACCGCGTCGAGATCGCCGGCTACTCCCAACTTTATTGCGCATTTTTTGTCAATTACGAATTGTGACACCGGTCCGTGTCGTTGTAACATTTATATCAGATGTGAGACATGATGAGCTAAATTTATCATCGTCATGTGTCGCAGCGCTTCACATGGTGACATTTAATATTTTGTAGTTAATTTGTACGGGTGTATGTTCTGCGACATGACCTGTCCTTCACCTTCAGCTCTGAGAATTCACATCCTGTATCGACACTCAACGGAACGGCCCTACGAATGTAGTTACTGCGAACAGAGGTATTAATTTCTAGTTTCTCTTCTTATTCTATAGCGCGTGCTCTCTAGTATGGGAGGGCGCTCTCTAGTATGGGAGGGCGCTCTCTAGTATGGGAGGGCGCTCTCTAGTATTGGAGGGCGCTCTCTAGTATGGGAGGGCGCTCTCTAGTATGGGAAAGCGGGAAGAG
>ERZ1740065.1895-NODE-1895-length-12819-cov-6.137574_pt1 | contig 12819 bp, 9 predicted proteins | sample MGYA00581738_ERZ1740065 | MGnify/ENA primary metagenome ERZ1740065 (study PRJEB43018, sample SAMN04849749) | marine metagenome | isolation source: floating plastic debris | place: Pacific Ocean | collected 2008-09-01 | study: EMG produced TPA metagenomics... | reverse complement strand
GCGACCACCACCGGGTTGGAGCCCCAGAGGCCCAGCGGTTCGGCCGTGGCGAAGGTCATCAGCCCCACACCCAGACCGGCACCGAACATCATGGAAAACCAGCTGAAATTGGTGAATTCGGGCTTTTGCCCCGGTGTCCCCAGAACCCGTGAACCGGTGGCGGGGATCAGCGCGATGATGATCAGGAAGAAGGCAAAGGCACCCACAGACAGGATGTAGAACGTGTTGAACGACAGCAGAAGCGTGCTGTTGATCGAGGAGAGCATCGCCCCTGCGCCGGCAGGAAAGACGAGGGCCCAGAGGACCAGAAGCACCATTCCCGTTTTGGAGATCAGCGCGATGGGAAGGCTATAGCCTTCGTAAAAGCCGGAGTCCTGAGTATTGATCTCAAGGTCCGTAAACGGCGGTTTGACAGACATAATGTGTTTCTCTCTGTTGCGATCCGACCGTCTCGGCGGGTCGGTATCGGTGTCGGACCGGGAACTTTCGAGACAGCGCCGAAGGATCGCCCTGCGCGGTTGCCGGTCACCTGGTACGCGTGCGCATGGTACGCGTTTGGCGACTGTGGCAAAGGAATACCGTCATGGTTGTCATCAATGCGACATTTCTTGCGCATAAGCGACGCCTGCCAGGGCAGGGTGACGTGGGGTCGGGGCGAGATGGGTTCTTGACCTGCCTCCGTCGTCGGGAGACGGTGCGCCCATGACACTTGATACCGACTATGTCCGCCGCCAGTTTCCCGCCTTTGCGGTGCCCGCCCTTCAGGGGCAGGCCTTTTTCGAAAACGCCGGCGGGTCCTACACCTGTGCGCCGGTGATCGACCGGCTGACCCGGTTTTACACCGAGCGCAAGGTCCAGCCCTATGCGCCCTATCCCGCAAGCCGCCTTGCGGGCGCAGAGATGGACGAGGCGCGGCTCCGGCTCGCAGCACTTCTGGGGGTGGAGACCGACGAGCTCAGCTTTGGGCCATCGACGACACAGAACACCTATGTGCTGGCGCAGGCCTTTTCCGAGATGATGCAGCCGGGCGAGGCCATCGTGGTGACCAACCAGGACCACGAGGCCAATTCCGGGCCGTGGCGGCGGCTGGCGGCGCGGGGCATCGAACTGCGCGAGTGGCATCTGAACCCCGACACCGGTCATCTCGATCCGCAGGATCTGGAAAACCTGCTGGACGACAATGTCCGGCTGGTGTGTTTTCCGCATTGCTCCAACGTCGTGGGTGAGATCAACCCGGTGACCGAGATCACCGCACTTGCCCATGCGGCAGGGGCCTTTACCTGTGTGGACGGGGTCTCCTACGCGCCGCACGGGTTGCCGGATGTGGGCGATTTGGGCCCCGATATCTATCTCTTCTCCGCCTACAAGACCTATGGGCCGCATCAGGGGATCATGGTGATCCGCCGGACGCTGGGCCAGCTGCTGCCGAACCAGGGGCATCATTTTAACGGGGAGACGCTCTACAAACGGTTCACGCCGGCGGGTCCGGATCATGCTCAGGTGGCGGCCTGTGCCGGGATGGCGGATTACATCGATGCGCTTTACGCCCATCACGTCGAGGCGGATGCGACGCCGGTGGCGCGGGGCCGCGCGGTGCATGACCTGATGCGGGCCCAGGAGCAGAGCCTGCTGGCGCCGCTCTTGCAGGCGGTCTCCGCGCGCAATTCGGTGCGGTTGATCGGGCCCTCTGATGCCGCACTGCGTGCGCCGACCGTGGCGCTGGCGCTGACCCGCCCCGGTGAGGAAGTGGCCGCCGAACTGGCCGCCCATGGGATCATGGCCGGTGGCGGCGATTTCTATGCCGGGCGGGCGCTCGACGCGATGGGGGTGGATGCGGAAAAAGGCGTTCTGCGCCTGAGCTTTACCCATTATACAACCGCAGGTGAGGTCGATCAGCTGTTAAATGCGCTTGATGACGTGTTGTGACCGGTTGCGGTGATCCAAAGCCCGCTCCCTTGCGTAGCTTTTGAAATGAATTGCAAAGGCCCTGCTCTGTGAGCTCTTCCCCTGTTCTTGTCTGGTTTCGCCGGGATCTGCGGCTGAGCGATCACCCCGCCCTGCATGCGGCCTGCGCCACGGGGCGGCCGGTGATCCCGGTCTTTATCCACGACGATCCCGTCGCCGGGCTGGGGGCTGCGCCGAAATGGCGGCGGGGCCTGGGGCTGGAGGCCTTTGCGCAAGCGCTTGAGGCCGCCGGCAGCCGGCTCATCCTGCGCCGGGGTTCCGCGCGCGACACCCTGCAGGCCTTGATCCGGGAGACCGGGGCAGGGGCCGTCTACTGGTCGCGGCTTTATGACCCGGATGCGGTGGCGCGGGACACGGCGGTGAAGTCCGGCCTGAAAGAGCAGGGGATCGAGGCGCGCTCCTTTGGCGGGCATCTGATGTTCGAACCCTGGACGGTGGAGACCAAGACCGGTGGGTTTTACAAGGTCTACACCCCGTTCTGGAACATGGTGAAGGGCCGGGATGTCGAAGCGCCGCGCGCGGAACCCGGCGAGATACGCAGCCCGGAGAGCTGGCCGGAGAGCGACGTGCTGGAGGACTGGCAGATGGGGGCCGCGATGAACCGCGGTGCCGATATCGTGCGCCCACATGTGCGGCTGGGCGCTGCCGCGGCGCAAAGCCGTCTGGCGCAGTTCATCGACGAGATCGTGGCCGATTATGACACCACCCGCAACCTGCCGGCGGTGGACGGCACATCGGGCCTGTCGGAAAACCTGAGCCTTGGCGAGATCAGCCCGCACCAGTGCTGGCACGCCGGGCTGCGGGCGCGCGAAGAGGGCAAGGCGGGGGCCGAGACCTTCCTGAAGGAGCTGGTCTGGCGCGAGTTTGCCTATCACCTGATGCACCATACCCCGCGCCTTTTGACCGGGAACTGGAAAGAGGACTGGGACGCCTTTCCCTGGAACGACAATCCCGATCGCGAGGCGGTGCAGCGCTGGAAACAGGGCCGCACCGGGCTACGTTTCGTGGATGCGGCGATGCGGGAAATGTATGTGACGGGCCGCATGCACAACCGGGGGCGCATGATTGTCGCAAGCTATCTGACCAAACACCTGCTGACCCATTGGCGGATTGGCATGGCGTGGTTCGAGGACTGCCTGATCGACTGGGATCCGGCCAGCAATGCAATGGGGTGGCAATGGTCGGCAGGCTCCGGCCCCGATGCCACACCGTATTTTCGCGTGTTCAACCCGGTGACCCAACTCGACAAGTTCGATCCGGACCAGGCCTATGTGCGCCGCTGGATTGCGGAAGGCATGGCCAAGCCCGCCAAGGACGCGCTGGCCTATTTCGATGCGGTGCCGCGCAGCTGGTCCCTGTCGCCGGAAGCGGCATATCCCGCCCCGGTTGTAGCCGCGGACGAGGGCCGGAAAATAGCGCTGAATGCATATGAAAACAAAGGCTTCTGAAACTCTTGATCACGCTTTGGCGTCTGTCTTAACATCGGGCACTTGCCCGACGGGTAACGCAAACGGAATGACTATGATCCACACCACGACCGACGGCCAGAAAGATCTGCCGCGCTATTTCACGCATGTATTCGCCATGGCACAGCAGATGAACAACGGGCGGGCGGATTTCGTGCTGCCGGACGGGCGCGTCTTTCGCGCCGAGGGCAAAAACCCCGGGCCGATTGCCGAGTTGCACATCCACAACACCGATCTTTTCGCCCGGCTGATCCGCGAAGGCGATCTGGGCTTTTGCGACGCCTATCTGGATGCCTGGTGGTCGACGCCGGATCTGCAGGCCTTCATGGACCTGGTGCATATGGACAACGAGGACATCTACGACGGCTTTCCCGGTATTGCCCTTCTGCGCAACTTCGAAAAGCTTCGGTACTGGTTGCAGCGCAATCACAAGGCGCAGGCACGGCGCAACATCAGCCACCACTATGATTTGGGCAATGAATTCTACGGGCTCTGGCTCGACGATACGATGACCTATTCCTCTGCACTTTTCGAAACCGGGCAGGAGAACACCGAGAAGGCGCAGATCGCCAAATATAAGTCCATGGTCGATGAGATGGGCGCGCAGCCGGGCGATCACATCCTGGAGATCGGATGCGGCTGGGGCGGTTTCGCGGAATATGCCGCGCGGGAGCGTGGTTTGAAGGTCACCGGGCTGACCATCTCTGAAGAGCAGTTTAAGTATGCCAGTGAACGTATTGAAAAAGCTGGACTTTCCGATCAGGTGAATTTCAAGCTGCAGGACTACCGCGACGAAACCGGCACCTATGACGGGATCGCCAGCATCGAGATGTTCGAAGCGGTGGGCGAAAAATACTGGCCGACTTATTTCAAGGTCGTACGCGAGCGGCTGAAGCCCGGCCGCAGCGCCACCTTGCAGATCATCACCGTCGCTGACCGGCGCTGGACGGTCTACAAGCGCGGCGTCGACTTCATCCAGAAGTACATCTTTCCCGGCGGCATGCTGCCCAGCCCCACGGTCCTGCGCGAGCAGGTGACCCGGGCGGGGCTCGCGGTCGAACGCTCTGTCGAATTCGGCGAAAGCTATTCGATCACCCTGCGCCGCTGGCACGAAACCTTCAACGAGAAGTGGGATCAGGTCAGCAAATTGGGCTTTGACGACCGGTTCCGCAGATTATGGAATTTTTACCTCACCTCTTGTGCTGCGACCTTTGAAAGTGCCAACTGTGATGTAACACAGATTACGATAAAGCGGCCGGGATAGAGCCGCAGGACGAACGAGGACCGACCAAATGCCTGACGCAGCCCGCCTAGTTGCAGCCATCTGCATCAGTATTGTCGCCCTTGTCGTGTCGTTCCAGATCATCCCGCTGATGCCTGAAAGCACCGATTTCGGCTGGTTTCTCTACGTGAACCCGATCATCGGGGTGTTCGTCGGCTGGACGGTGATGGGCAAGCGTGCCGGGCGCGGTGTCGCCTCGGCGATCAACAACGGCCTTGGCGGGGTGCTCGTGCTGGTGCTCTGGGGGCTGTTCGTGCATTCGTCGGTGCAGATGTTCGACCGGGCCATGGCCAATTGGTACAACAATGCCTTTCAGGCGCTCTTGGCGATCGTGAAATTCATGGCGGAATACGGGCTGGTGATGATCAACCCGCTGGTGATCTTCTCCCTGATCGCCGGGGGCGTGCTGTCCGGGCTGGCGACGGAATACGCCTGGCGGACGTGGCGCTGAGCGGGACCCCGACTGCATGACACCCCTGTTCTTTTTCGGCACGCTGCGCCACCCTGCGCTTATCGCGGCGGTCATCGGCGAGACGGATCACATCACCCTGAGCGAGGCCGTCCTGCCGGACCATGCTACCCTGTCGGTCGCCGAAGGTCCGTTCCCCATGATTGTACCTGAGGCGGGTGCGGGTGCCGAAGGGGTGCTGGCCGAGGGGATGACGGCGGCGGATCTTGCCCGGCTCGATTACTATGAGAAGGCATTCGACTACACGCTGACCGAGGTCACGCTGGCCGATGGGCGGACCGCGCGAGCCTATATGCCGCCGCCGGGGCGCTGGACGACGCAAGGGCCATGGTCCCTGCAGGCATGGGCCCGCGACTGGGGCGAGCTGAGCGTGACGGCAGCGCGGGAAGTCATGAGCTACAGGGGTCAGAAACCGCCCGAGGAGATTGCCGGGATGTTCCCGATGATCCGGGCGCGGGCATGGTCGCGGCTGAACGCGGTGGCGAGCCGCCACGGGGACGGCACCCTGAAGGGCCGGATCGACATTGCGGCGCAGCGGCGGGCTTATGCCAATTACTTCGCCCTCGACGAATACGATCTGCAGCACGAGCGCTTCGACGGGCAGATGACGCGCCCGGCCACGCGGGCGGTGTTTCTGGCAGCGGATGCGGCGCTGGTCCTGCCCTATGATCCGGTCCGCGACCGGGTGATGGTGGTCGAGCAGATGCGGGTCGGGCCGATGGCGCGGGGCGACGGGGCCTGCTGGCAATACGAACCCATCGCCGGGCGCCTCGATCCCGGAGAAGCTGCGGAAGAGGCGGTTCGCCGCGAGGCGCAGGAGGAAGCGGGGCTTGTACTGGGCGCGCTCTACCCGGTGGCGGAGAGCTATGCCTCTCCCGGGAATTCATCGGAATTCTACTACAGTTTTCTCGGCCTCGCGGATCTGCCTGACGAAAGTGCTGGCACCGGTGGGCTGGAGGCGGAAAACGAGGATATACGGTCGCGGCTGATGTCCTTTGACGCGCTCATGACGCTCTGCGACGATCAGCAGATTGCCAATACCCCACTGGTGATGATCGCCTATTGGCTGGCCCGCCACCGCGACCGATTGCGCAGTGCCTCTTGAGGTCGGACCGGCGCGCCGCTAGGTGTGACATACGCAATTCGAAGGAACCGACCCGATGCATGTTGCAAGCGATCTGGCTGCGGCCATTGGAAACACCCCGCTCATCCGCCTGAAACAGGCCAGCGAGGCCACCGGCTGCGAGATCCTCGGCAAGGCGGAGTTCATGAACCCCGGCCAGTCGGTCAAGGATCGGGCAGCGCTCTTCATCATCAAGGATGCGGTGGAAAAGGGGCTGTTGCGCCCCGGAGGCACCATCGTTGAGGGCACCGCTGGCAATACCGGCATCGGGCTGGCGCTGGTCGGCGCCTCGATGGGCTTCAAGACGGTGATCGTGATCCCCGAGACGCAGAGTCAGGAGAAAAAGGACATGCTGCGGCTGGCGGGGGCTGAGCTGGTGCAGGTGCCCGCCGCCCCCTACCGCAACCCCAACAACTTCGTGCGCTATTCCGAGCGGCTGGCCGCCGAGATGGCGCGCACCACCAATGAAGGCGTGATCTGGGCCAACCAGTTCGACAATGTGGCCAACCGTCAGGCCCACATCGAAACGACGGGCCCTGAGATCTGGGAACAGACGGGCGGCAAGGTCGATGGCTTCATCTGCGCCGTGGGCTCGGGCGGCACGCTGGCGGGCGTGTCCGAAGCGCTCAAGCCCAAGGGGGTCAAGATCGGCCTTGCCGACCCTGATGGGGCATCGCTTTACAATTATTACACCAAGGGGGAGCTGGTGATGTCCGAGGGCTCCTCGATCAACGAGGGGATCGGACAGATCCGCATCACCAAGAACCTCGAAGGGTTCACCCCGGATTTCAGCTATAACATCCACGATTCCGAAGCCTTGCCGGTCGTTTTCGATCTGCTGCAACATGAGGGTCTGTGTCTTGGCGGGTCCTCCGGTGTGAACATTGCCGGTGCGATGCGCATGGCGCGCGATATGGGGCCGGGACATACGATCGTGACCATTCTCTGCGACTACGGCACGCGCTATCAGTCGAAGCTCTTCAACCCCGACTTTTTGCGCGAAAAAGACCTGCCGGTGCCTGGATGGCTGGATCAGGCCCCCGCGAGCATCCCGGGCGTTTTCGAAGACGTATGAGGCAACTGGTCCACAGCCTGTGCGTTCTGGCGCTGGCGGTGGTGTGCCTCTGGTGCCTGCCTGCCACTGCGCAGGAGCCGGGCACGCGGATCGACTTCCGGGCCTGGAACGAGGTTGCGGGCCTTGCCGAAACCGCGATTGAACGCGATCAGGCCAGCAACGAGCGCTTTGAGCGGTTGCGGGCCGAAATTGCCGAGTACCGGGCGGATTTCACGGCCGGAACCAAAGTCAACGCCGAGCGGATCGCAACCCTGCGCACCCAGATTGACGCTCTGGGGCCGGTGCCGGAAAGCGGTGAGGAACCTGCCGATATCTCGGCGCGGCGCGCTCAGCTGGAAGAGCAGCTTGAAACGCTGGTGGCACCCGTGCGGGTGGCGGAAGAGGCGTTCCGCCGGGCCGATGGGCTGATCCGGGAAATTGACGCGATCATTCGGGAACGGCAAGCGGAGCGTCTCCTGGCGCTGGGACCCTCGCCGCTGAACCCGGTGCATTGGGCCACAGCCTTCGAAGATCTGGCCGGGATTCTGTCGGCGGTTGCGGAGGAAACCGAAACGCTGAGCGATCCCGAACGGCGCCAGAAGCTGGCTGGCAACCTGCCGCTTGTGCTGTTTCTGACAGCCATTGCGCTGGCGCTGATCATCCGGGGGCGCGCGTGGGCGGGTATGGGGCTGACCTATCTGCGCCGGTGGGGCGGGCGTGGCTCCGGCGTCTGGCGGTTTCTGGTCTCTCTGCTGCGCATCTTCCTGCCGCTGACGGGGCTGCTGATCCTGACCCATGCCGTGCGGCTGACCGGGCTGGCGGGCGCCCGCACCGACCAGATTCTCGAAGCGCTGCCCGCCTTTGGTTTTGTCCTGTTGGGCTTCCGCTGGCTGGCGGAACGGCTCTTTGCCCGGATCGCGGAGGATGCGCTGATCCCGCTGCCCGACAGCAAGAGGGCGGCGGCACGGTTCTACATGCTGGTGTTGTCGGTGCTGTTCGTCTCGCGCGGCGCGGTGGAGCTGTTTTTGGGGTTCGACCCGGTGAACAAGGCCACGGACGCCGTGCTGGCCTTCCCGATTGTGGTGCTGATTGCCCTGGTGATGGCCCCGATCGGGATCATCCTGCGCAGTTTTTACGTGGAGAGCGACCCCGACGCAGAGGAGACGCCGCGCGGGCTTGGCCTGGCACGGGTGGTGCGCACCGCCGGTACCGCCCTTGTCGTGGTGTCCGTGGTCTCTCCGATCATGGCGGCGGTCGGCTATGCCGAGGCAGGTAACGCGCTGCTCTATCCGACGCTGGTGAGCCTGCTCATCCTCGGTTTCGTGCTGACGCTGCAGCGCTTCTCGGTCGATCTTTACGGGCTGATCACCGGCGAAGAGGAAAAGGCGCGGGATGCCCTCGTTCCGGTCCTGGTGGGCTTTGTCCTCGTGCTTTGCGCAATCCCGCTTCTGGCGCTGGCCTGGGGCGCGCGGGTGGCGGATCTGACGGAGGTCTGGGCCATCTTCAGCCGTGGATTTGCCATCGGCGACACCCGTATCTCGCCCGGAGATTTTCTGACCTTCGCGGTGATTTTCATCGTTGGCTATTCGGTCACGCGGCTGGTGCAGAGCACGCTGCGGGTCAACGTTCTGCCCAAGACGCGGATGGACATCGGCGGGCAGAACGCCATTGTGTCGGGCCTGGGATACATCGGTATCTTTCTCGCAGCCGTCCTGGCCATCACCGGTGCCGGCATAGATCTCAGTTCGCTCGCCATCGTCGCCGGTGCCCTGTCGGTTGGCATCGGCTTTGGCCTGCAGACCATCGTGTCGAACTTCGTCTCCGGGATCATCCTGCTGATCGAACGACCGATTTCCGAAGGCGACTGGATCGAGGTTGGCGGCCAGATGGGCTATGTGCGCGACATTTCCGTCCGGTCGACCCGCATAGAAACCTTCGACCGCACCGATGTGATCGTGCCGAATGCCGATCTGGTGTCGGGCACCGTCACCAATTTCACCCGCGGCAACAAGGTGGGCCGCCTGATCGTGCACATCGGCGTGGCCTATGGCACCGATACGCGGCGGGTCGAGGCGATCCTGAAGGAGATTGCGGGGGATCAGCCGATGGTGCTGCAGAACCCGCCGCCGATGATTGTGTTCAACAACTTCGGAGCCGACGCCCTGGAGTTCGAGATGCGCATGATCCTGCGGGATGTGAACTGGATTCTGAATGTCAAGAATGATGTGAACCACGCCATTGCGGAACGGTTTGCCAAGGAAGGGATCGAGGTTCCCTTTGCGCAGCGCGATCTGTGGCTGCGCAATCCCGAGGTGCTGAAGGAGCCCTCCGAATGACCGACATGCTGTTTCGCGACGATCCTTACCTGCAGGAGGCGCCGGCCACCGTTGTCGGGCAGACGGAGGAGGGCGGTATTGTACTGGACCGTACGGTGTTCTACCCCACCGGCGGCGGCCAGCCGGGCGATAGCGGTTCCGTCACCTGGCCCGACGGCGTGCTGGAGATCGCAACGACCGTCAAGGGCGCGGAGGGGGCCATTGTGTTGGTGCCCGCGCAGGCGCAGCCCTTGCCGAAGGTGGGGCAGGCGGTGCAGCAAAGCCTGGATTGGGAGCGGCGTCACCGGCTGATGCGGGTGCATACCGCGCTGCATCTGCTCTCGGTCGCGGTGCCCTACGGCGTGACCGGCGGGTCGATCAGCGCGCACCACGGGCGGCTTGATTTCGACATGCCGGACGCGCTGGCCGACAAGGCGGCGGTCGAAGAGCATCTGACCCGCATGATCGCCACGGATGCCGTGGTCCAGGAAAGCTGGATCACAGATGCAGAGCTGGACGCGCAGCCCGAGCTGGTCAAGACCATGTCCGTCCAGCCGCCGCGCGGGGCCGGGCGCATTCGCCTGATCCGGATTGGCGATGCCGATGCACCGCTTGATCTGCAGCCCTGTGGCGGCACCCATGTGGCCCGACTGGGTGAGATCGGCGCCGTGCGGCTGGGCAAGGTGGAGAAAAAAGGCCGCATGAACCGGCGCATTTACCTGCATCTCGACAGTTAGGTCGCGGGCGGGCTGAAAGGCATTTTGGCTCTTGCAAAGCGCGGGCCTGCCGCGTTACACCGCCCGGACGGAGCGGTGGCCGAGTGGTCGAAGGCGCACGCCTGGAAAGTGTGTAGGCGGGAGACCGTCTCCAGGGTTCGAATCCCTGTCGCTCCGCCACCATACCTTTCTGATCGCTCTCGTCTGATCCAGACTGATGCGTTGAGCGCCTAAAAATAAAGGCCTCATGCTCTAATGCCTTGTATCTCACTTTTCTTCGACTACCTCTAGTTTAGCCTATTGCGTGGTACGAATAGAGGTATTGACTGATGGCATACATTTCCGGGAAGCTGACAAAAGCGCTGGTGAAGACGCTGCCGCCGGGGCGGCACTCGGACGGGGGCGGGCTGCATCTGGTGGTCGATCCTTCCGGTGCGCGGCGCTGGATCGTGCGTACGACCGTGAAGGGACAGAAGAATCGCGCTGGGAAGCCGCTACGCACCGACTTCGGGTTGGGCGGCGCGGATCTTGTGACGCTGAACGAGGCGCGGGCGCGGGCGCTGGAGTATCGCAGGCTGGCGCGTGCGGGGCTGCATCCGAAGTACCATGGCGTGAAGGATATCCCCTCCTTCGAGGAGATTGCGCGACAGGTGCACGTCGAGCGACTGCCGACATGGAAGAACGCCAAGCACGCGGCGCAATTTATCTCGACGCTGGAAACTTATGCTTTCCCGAAGATCGGGCGGCTGCCAGTGGATGCCATTGGGCAACCGGAAGTGCTGGCGGTGCTCTCGCCGATCTGGACGGAAAAGCACGAGACCGCGCGGCGGGTGATGCAGCGGCTGCGGACGGTGCTGGATGTGGCGCGCTCGAAAGGCTTTCGAGAGGGTGAGAACCCGGGCACGGCGATCCGTGATGGCGGCGTACTACCGAAGGTGCGCTCGAAGCCAAAGCACCACAAGGCGATGCCTTGGCGCGACGTGCCCGCCTTCTATGCCGATCTGCGCGGGCGGAACGCGATGGCCGCCAAGGCGCTGATGTTCACCTGCCTCACGGGGTCGCGCACCGGCGAGGTGCTGGGAATGCGCTGGGCGGAGATTGACTTTGAGGCTCGCCTCTGGACCTGCCCGGCGGCGCGGATGAAGACCGGCGAGGACCACATCGTTCCGCTCACCGACGAGATGCTGGCGATCATCGAGCCGTTGCGTGCGATGCAATCGGAGTATGTCTTCGAGGGCCAGAAGCGGCACTGGCCGCTGTCGAACATGGCGATGCTGATGCTCTTGCGGCGCATGAACGTCGAGGGCGTGACCGTGCACGGCTTCCGCTCCACCTTCCGCGACTGGGTGTCGGAAGTGACGAATTCGCCGCGCGAGGTGGCTGAGATGTCCCTCTCGCACCGAGTCGGCTCGAAGGTCGAACGGGCGTACGCGCGGTCCGATCTGCTCGATAAGCGCAGGAAGCTGATGGAGCGCTGGTCGCAACATGTACGCGGTGGACGCGGAGAGGTCATAAATCTGGTGGTCTGAGCAGGAAATGAAATGCCATAAGGGTTGGCAGAAAAGACCTTTAGGCCGAAATGTCGCATCGGAACAAAACCAAAACAATTGATTGCAACGTCTAAAGGCACTGAGCTACAGTACCTTATGGCTCGGCAAACCGTGATAGATGCGCTCAATGAACTGGACCGCTCGCTGTTCGGGGATCGCATGCGCAACATCCTAGACGAAGCAGGTCCCCCGTTCGACATCTCCCGACCTAACATTCACGAGAGCAAATCAGAGTTCCTCCACGAGTTAGATACCGTTCAGGCAGCTTTTGACCACTGCACTGGTTTGATCAGTTCTTTGTTTCCCAAAGACAAAAATGATGACCCGGCACAACGCAGAATGCGCAACAGATTGGCGAAGGCGATAGATTCGCATGCCGAAGAGGAAGGGTTAGGCGAGCTAGCGAGCGCGATGGATTTGTCGCTTCGAAACGTGGTGCAAACCGGTTTTTTCTTCACTTCTGCGCTGATCGTCCTCGATATGCAGAAAGCCTATCGAAAGCGCCTTAAGGAATTGAAAGATCAAGAAAAAGAGTTCTGGAACGTCAGCCACCGTCCGCCAAACTACTATGCGCGAACAATTGCTCTGAGGTTTGCGCGCCATTACGCGCGGCAAAAACACCAGCGACCGACTTTTGGCACTTCGAGAGATGGGCCGCATGCTTCGACGGAGTTTGGGCGCGCATTGGAGCAGGTGTTCGGGATTCTGGGAATCAAGGCGAAAGTGCGTAAACCGGCAGAATGGGCCTTGGCGCAACTCACGGAAGATGACTGGGCCCCGCCACAAAACGCTCTGATGGGCGGGCTGCTTGGTCTTGACTTCGGTGGGCGTGGTGCTTCGCCCGAGAGAAGGGGCAGCGGCATGCATCCCGATCGCCTC
>ERZ1740065.1894-NODE-1894-length-12819-cov-12.427609_pt1 | contig 12819 bp, 13 predicted proteins | sample MGYA00581738_ERZ1740065 | MGnify/ENA primary metagenome ERZ1740065 (study PRJEB43018, sample SAMN04849749) | marine metagenome | isolation source: floating plastic debris | place: Pacific Ocean | collected 2008-09-01 | study: EMG produced TPA metagenomics... | reverse complement strand
TTGAAAATATAAGTTTGATTGTAATCCATACCCTGTGTTCCAATCACTTTAAGAATGGTTCATACTTCTCTTCGATCAAGAAATGAGGGTTTCCACTTTGCTTAGAGAGTCATGAGAGGATATTAATAAGTAAGCATGTTCCTTGCAAACCCTAGCTGTGATATGGAGCAGGTTTGCAGATAGACAGGACGATCATGATGAATTTCTATGCAGTAGAGCTCACTACTTTCGTTTTATAATGCTATGGCCACTAGGTGCACTGTTTTTTCTAGGTATTGGGCAGGTTTTAGCTCATAAATTGGAGTAAATCTACCACCAGAGCATTGTATTAAACAGGAATGCAATATTGGGTCGCAAAAACGGTTTCAGTAATACCGTATACATGGAAATTTTAGTGTTCTAAAACTATAGCGTTTTTTCCAAAATAGCATTATTTTGAATAATAGGGTTTAGAATTTTTAGCGATTTGTATTTGATGAAAACTAAAAATGGCTCATTGAGTATGTAAAATCCTCACTGTGACCAGGTCTCGAACCCGGGCGTCTGGTGTTCATCACAGACATGATAACCACTACACCACGTCAGCTTTCACTACACAGCAGAGTATATATGAGTAAAAATTGCGACATTGAATATATAGCGTTCAACATTAATAGCGTCTTCAGCTCAGTTGCTATTATAGCTATTATTGTGAGGTCACTAAAATTTCTATGTATACATATATGCATGAAAATTGCTCTGAGAATGAGTCAACTATTTCACTAATTCCGTTGTGTTTACTAAAGGGCGAGCGTAGGAGTTTATGTATTTATGAGGCACACAGGCTTCCCCTAGCCAGAGTACCGGCAGTATCCCCATGGCCCAGCTCTCAGCGTGGAGAGAGGGCGTGGATTGCACCCGGTACTGTGGCAGCCAACTAGCTCAGCGTTCTGGTTCACAACAGTAAACTGACCAAAGAAATGAAAAGCTCTTGTGCAGTCGGAGACCCGAGCAATATCGAAGCCTTTCATAGCCTCTTGAATCATTACTGTCTTAAGGTGACCCACGTTAGGCCGTGCACAATGTTGTGCAGAACACTACTAGCTGTGATGGACTTCGATGAGAACGCTGCTCGACCTCAGGCCATTGGTCTTGACGGTAAGGCACTTCACGCGAAGGTGGCGCGTAAGTACTGTCCCAGAGAAGCCTCCGAGAGACTGCTGAAGGCAAAATCTTCAGGTTTGTTGACGATCTCAAGGAGGTGCTCTTTGGCATGTCACATTGTGACATTGTCTTGGAGCCCGAGTTGGTACCTCTGACGTCGCTGGCTGCCAACGAATTGGCTTCACCCTGAGACCAGTCGGACCAGTCAGTAAAGTTGTTGCACTGATTCATGGAGCTTGATTACTGCTAGTAAGTATAACATACAATGCACAATGTGGAATATAATATAAATGTTTCACTCATAGATGTCTAACATGTTTGTTGTAGGGGACCGATGCTACATGCCTTCACGCAGCGGTCTCTGTGAATAGTCATTATCTGGCTTGCCAGTTTTGACAAAACTGAACTACAGCTTCTCTATGTACCTCCCTATGCTGCAGATCCTACCGATTCCTGCCTGCCCGCCTGCCTGCTTCCAGGTCTGAAGTCTGATATCTTTCAATCATTTTCACTCTCCTCTCCTTCCTCATCACACCATTACTCATCACACTGTTGTAGCCGATCGATCGATTGGTCAGGTTGTCATTGGAACAACTGCATCTGCCAGCAGTGAGTGGAGTTACAGACATCTACTCTCTCCCACTCCCCCCTCTCCAGCATCTGGTGAGTTGAGACGCTGACAGCAGGCTCTGATGCTGTGTTTTTGTGGCCAGTGAGGATTTTCGCTGGTCCGTTCAGTTTTCCTCCAGCCTGCAATTTTTGGCTGATGTCAGTTTTTCTCTTCTTTGAGTGTAATCTCACACCAGCTCATCTGCTCGTCCAACTCTATTTTCTCCTGGTACAAGCATTTTATTTGGTCTCCACAGACACCATTCACTATTTTTCTACGCTACTAAATATTACTAGAAGCAGGCTGATATTAGGCGCGTTTATGCACCGCGAAGCATTAGAGCGCGGTCCTTCCGAAATTAGCAGGAATGCAACAAGCACGAATGCTAGCGTGCCGTACGCTGTGAATAGAGTCGCGGTTATCATTCCCGAGTGCGTTTATAATTCGGTGATGGAGTTTCTTCTCTTCAATAAACCGTTCTAGTGACTACGTTTCGTTCGTTTCTTTAATTTCCGGTTTATGTAGGACTGTGAGTTGTTTGCATTAGTGATCGCAGACGAACACACAAACGAAAGATAACAGACAACTCAGCAATTCTCACTATTTTGAAAGAAGCAACTGATAATTTGTAAGTTTTATAGAATTATTCACAAAGTTAGATGCCACGTGTGATGCTGCATGGATGCTTTTCCTTCTAGGTTAACTACATCAGCTCTTATATCAGTAAATAGCAACAATGCGATATTATTGGAAAGGAGAAATGCGGAGAAGAAGACCATGATTTATTTTCTAGTTTGGATATGATGGAGGATGAGGAATTTCGGGAACATTTTAGGATGTCAAAAGGTCTGTTTCAATTGCAACTATTTATTCTCTGATTCACTCTTCTACGATGGCAAGGGAATCATTTCCAATTCATATAGATACCTTGCAAGTGGCAGAGATTGAAGTTCCTTGATGTAAATAGTGTTGATAGAGCAAAGCCAATTATAGAAACTTATGTTCTCTTGCACAACTTTATTTCTCATGATTAGCATCGCATTAGTGGTCACTTTACTTACTCATGAAATAACATGTTAGTTTTTCAAAAGCCTCAGTTTTCCTATCATCATTTTCAACCAATCTTTCTAATAAAGTATTCTGCCGGTCGATTGCTTGCTTCAGTTCATCAAATCTACTGGTACTTCTTCTGGGAACACGCCTTCCAGATGCACATGGAGGAATTTCGCTATAAATTCAACACACGTATATCATTTTATCTGAAACGAAGTGAACAGAGTGAACAAAGTTTCTACGGTATCTTCCCAAAGCTACCAAACCTCATTTTTCTGTGCAGAAAACTTTGTCAGCTAAAGGGTTTTCTTCTCAGGGCATTAACAGCAACAAAACCTAAGCCACCTTCACTTTCAGCTATGTGAGGGTGTTTTCTCGCGGGTTTTAGAGCTCCTAACTAAAGTGCAAGGCAAATGCGAGCAGATTAACATTTTGGGACCATTATCGGTCAAATACAGTCGAGAGACATTTTAGCCGTACGTGTCATCCGGTAGATTTAATATATCTCGCTAAACCCGCCGGCTAAGTGGTCATCGGCCCTGCCTGCGCAGGTTCGAGTCACAGTCATGGCAAAATTTTTTCCACTGGGATTTAGTGCCAACTATCCTGACTGAATATAGCAATTCAGTGCTATCAGTGCTATCAATGATCCTCCCTGAAAATATTACTACTGTACTCTTCACCATCAAGTAAGCTACAACTTCTTTGGACAACTGTTCAACATTTCATTGCCACTGTGTTTTTTCACAGAAGGTATTTATAGCTTTCCTACAACCTTCTTTCTATTTGTGACCATATACTTCAACTTTTGGAATATGCTAGGAGCATAGCAGTTAGTTTTCATCCTTTCCACTCCGCACATTGTATTACACCAGTAACATATTTTTCTCCTATCTCATTACTTCTCCGCTCCCTGCCCGTTGGTTGTGACCGTATAGTGTCGCAGCAGTGCCATAGTTTTTGCTTCCCTTCATTAATTTTCTTTCCGCCTGCCCACTCATTCATACTGTTGGGATACTATTACCCCAATTCTGCATACATTTGTTTCCATCGCGTTGTCTTCTCTCGCCCATTCATTCATACTGTTCGTACAGCCTTCCACGAATCATGTAACAGAACTTGAATTTTTAATAGCATTATTGCATTCATTGCACTCATCTCCTTGCCTTTCCAGTAATGCTGTTTCAGCTCCATCAAGCACGCCAACAGTCTGAATTAGTCGATGGCAGCCTAGGTGCTTTCATAGCAGTTGTCTACCTCTCTACCGCTGGGCCCCCAGCTCTCCCAGACTTTGTGACAACTATATTTGACAGCTATATTGACCCCCCATTCATCCCTGGCATACCAAATTCCGTCCCAATTGTTCCAGTGACCCAAATATGGAATCAGGATGGACAGGTCCTCTCCAGAACCCAACTTCCTCTAAGCCTCGCTATGGGATTGACTATTCACAATTTTTAAGGCCCTACCTTGGAAAAATAGACGTTGAAATTGAGAGATCCGCTAAGACGGCATTTGTGGCCTTGTACCGCACCTGCTACCTTGCAGGGATCATGATTCTGCCACCCTTGAGTGGGAAAGATTTACAAATATTGCCAAATCTTCTAATTTTTGCTTGCACAAATCTGAAGAACAAAGACACCGAGACATGTTTGGAGCTCCTGCTAATGTTTGTACATAGTTATTGTCCACACTCTAGTTCCTTGAGTCTTCAAGCTCACTATTATCAATAAACCATAAATAATTTCAGCCCATGACTTCAGCACATCACGAATTCCAAAAATACCATGTAGTGAGCAGGGAAATAACAGCGATCAATCACCGTATTTAGGCTCTCTGTGACTGTTGAAACTTCGTTTCTGAACCTTACAATCACCTTGTGGTCTCTGCGTTGCGCTCAGTTATGGAAGTCCAGCATACATTGCTGGTATATAATATTTTACAGAGTGATGACACCTGCCTGAATTTGATCATTGTTACCTCGACTCTGCTCCATCAATAGCAGAAGCTTGCGTCTTTGCATCTATGAGGAAGCTTTCCATCAACTCAAACCATTTAAACTTCATGCTGTCTCTACCTGGAAAGATGACACTAAAACTGATAGTATAATGATACGATAGTATGATAGTGTGGTCATTAATACCTGTTTTTCCTTTGTTTTCCTTAACTCTGGTGTAGTTACTTCTCATCTTTCTGAACTTAGACTGCACCTTGTCTCTGTCTATTTTCATTCCAGCTTCATTTAGCTTCTGCATGATGGTATTCCAGTGCTAAAAATTGATAACACAAACACCGATGCAAATACTACTTAGCCTTCTGAGAAGAACAAGGTTGTGTGACCGTGTGATTGTCGTACTTGCTCTTTTTTGCTTTTGACCAGCTGTCATAGAGGTGCAACAGAGGAGTGTGTTGCCTGAACAACAACGTCAACATCTGTTCATTCCAAACCCCATCACTTTGCTCATCTGCCCCCTGGTCCTCTCTCACAATCACCATCTACAAGAGGGTTTGCTTTAAGCATAGTTGAATTTTTATGAAAGATAATAAATTTTTGGAATGCAAATCACTGTCTGAATCTACTGGCTCCTAGGGTACTTCTGTAATGGTCCTCGGCTTCTTGAATGGTGCATTTTCTACAAGCATCAGTCATACAGGAATTGTAATACAATTCCTATATGTAGAGGGGGTTTAGAGCCAAAAGGTGACAGCTCATACATTACTCATTGTTCAGGAAACAGCCGAACACTAGTTTTTTCAAAATTTGAATCCTTTTTTAAGTTACAAGTTCTTACACTTATCCTTCATCCCTGTTGTACCCCTGTTTGCCACAGCCGTCTAAACTTCTTGCTCATCACCCGTCATTTTTGTCTGGATTTGTAACCTTCTTACCTTAATTATTTTTAATGCCAAAAAGTGACATATCGTGACTTGTCACCTTTTGGGTCCAACAGTTTGCATCACTCTCTGTTATGTTTGGCTTAACTTCCTGGTTTATTGGAGACGTAGTTTTTATCTTACAAGGTACTTCAACTCAATTATTCTTGCCCCTGTTTAGCAGCATTCATTCAACTTTTAGCGCCTTTATCAGTCTCTATCAGCTCCCATAGTATAGTCGAGCTATGCCTAGGTTCACCATGCGTGGAATTAGACTGATCAAATCTTGTTTCTTTGAACTGGTTACGCCTGGTTGCTTGCTGTATGCTCTGCTAACTGCAGTCAAGGTTTTCCTCCCTCCTCTCTTCCGATAAGACATCTGAGTATTTCACAAATAACAATTTATCACTAATATTCGATCCTGATTTCACTTTTATTAGTATAATTACCGCTTACCTTGCGAGCTTGACCGTGGATCTCATCGCTTATGCTAACTTCTGGGTCATCAGCCCCTCTTGCATCAAATCTCAGGTAGTGGCTCTTCATCATGTCATTAAATGCTGAGGCTGACATGGCAGCACTGTTGAGCGCCGCAAAATCAAAGATATCTTCATGCGTGATCTCGGTGACCTCATACAGCTGAATTTTTTGCACCAGTTTCAGGAGTATCAAAATATCAGCAGGCAGATTAACCTCTTTCTTAGCGTAGGTGGACTCTGTCGCACTATGCATGGTGTCACATTCTGTATGACTATGTCCGCTTTCGAAGAACTTCTGCTCTATGAATTTGATTGAGTTCGCCTGGGACAAAAATGATACCATTGCCGTGATGATGATCTTATTCCTGTTTTGTCCTCCACACGTTACTCTCCAAGTTTGCAAATCAACCATTTGGGCACAGAGCAAAACTTTGAAATATACAGCCAAAGATTCTTTCTCGCGTTATGTCTCAACAATCTATCATAATCAGCTCAACATACACATACGCATAACTTATATAATCCTCCCCCCTCCTTTGACAGAAATCTTGTCCCTGTTGTATTACCAGATCTCTGGGAATCTTCTGTTTCAGTTTCCAGATAGGCGATCCTCCCATTAATTATACTCTGAAATGCAGCTGCAGAATCACCCATATGGCTATCCAAACAATTAATGACTACAGAGCTCGCCCTGAAATTTGTTTATTGAAAGTTACGGCAAGGAATGTTTGAAATAATGATGCAAGGAGCCAAACTCAGGTATAATAAACTGAAACTTAGCGAAGCGCAGTCCTACATGCTCAGGTGGGAGTCTACTAGCCGTTTCATGTATAGTTTGTCATCTCCTGTCATGTAGATGAGCAGGGATCTCAAATCTTTCACTTTAGCCTCCGCCAATTTGGTTCCAGTTCTTGGCTGCTGCTTTGGTGTCCCAAGTGGCTTTACTCCTCCCCTCCACGGGTGCACTGACTTGATAACTCCCGCATAGTCCTCGGCCTGCTGTCCACTAGATGACATCCTTCCTATGTTGTGAATGTCTGCTGAGTTGTAGTTCAGCTGTCTTACAGATGCATAACCGACGCATCTGTATGACCCAAATGCTGACATCGCCCCGTAGTCGTTGAAAATCTGTTCCGTCATCAGCTTGACTGCCACGCTCACCCCATTTGGCTTGACTTGCTTGAGATGGCGTATAAGTGCGACAGGTGACCATATCTCCAGCTCTTTCTGTGTGCTCCGCTCAATGTGGGCGTGCTCTTGTATGAAGTACTGGAGGCAGTAAGACATCATCTGGTTTCAGTTCTGTGGAACACAGGAATCACTCCAAGGTACTAACTTTGTAGCGGAGGGATGATCAATTACTATGAGCTTGAGAATTGTGTTGAGAGCACTGGCTATATCACTTCCCCCATGTGAGCTGATTGCCTCTGCCCAGACCGCGCAGTATGCCTTAGTGGTCCTCATGAACCTCGCTGTCAGGTTAAAAACGTTCAATTTCCTCTTGTAAAACGCGGAGGAGACACTAGTACGGGGTAGAGCAAAGACATTCTCAAGGTCGAATGATATGACCAGCGTGTTTTCATCTGTAATGCCCATGTCTTTATGGCGCTCATTCCCAACCTGCTCTCTTGAAGAATTATGGGCCTTTCTCATGGACTGTCCTGCGTCACTCAGAGGTTGTGCTGATGTGAGGGCTGCAAATTCTCTGCATTTGTCGCATACATCCTTTCTGGGTGTCTGAAAGCTGAGATTGAGCTTTGTCGTAAATACCTGCTCATACTTCCAAAACTTAACCGGTGGGGTACCATACTGTACTGCCCATTCCTTATGCTCAGCGTCGGCTCGAGATATTGCTGATGTGTAGCTGCTCTGCAGTAATGAGACTCATCACGAGGGAAAGAATTAATGTGCGCAACAACCGATTTGATTTTGTCCTTGGGAGTTGTCGTTGCTAGCTGGTGAGTCGGCTTAGGATTTGGTGTCCCTGTAGAGTCCGAATGTTTGAGACAAGTCTTAATTTGCGAATTGCAAATTCCAAGAGCACCTACGAAGAATTCCTTGCACATCCTAATTCGAGTCTCAGAGTCGATTATGAGATAGAGCTCAAGGCTCAAGGCTTGTGGTCCTTGTAAGCAATATGTTGCCGTTTATTTACAGTGCTGTCAGCAATGCACCTTGAGAGGAAGTGTGCTTTCTCAATTGCCTGCAGCCTCCAGTACGCTTCGAACATGGATTGTTGATGTTGTAGGCTGACATGCCGGCAGCATCATAACTTGCATCCACAATCACTATGCTTCAGTTGTCTGGCTGGCCGCTGCGTTCCATCTCTTGAGGTGTATTGCAGACCCTTGGAGCGATTAGCTTGGCTCACATTGACCTTCCACCCTTTAGGATTAAGCTTCCGCTTTCGAGTAACCTTCGGAATTTGGCAGGGCGTTGAGGTGTCTAACGGAGCTGTCTTAATGGCTGACGTTGTTGACTCCTGAAGATTGATACGTGGTTCAATGTCAACAGGAGATGGTGGACTGATGTTCATGTTGATATCAGGTTGGATTTCACCGCTACTAAAAATAAGGAAATGGAATACAACAATGAATAATTACAAGTATGCCTGCGGAATTTCAGGTATTTTGTTGTACATAAATGAAATCTCGCCTGTCATCTTTGATAGCGGTAACAACATCAGATGCATCGGAGAGTAGACTTCTGCGAGAACTAAGAGCCATGGTTGTGGGGGTGTCACATTGATCCTTCGAGAGAACATAGAAGCTGAGGTTGAATTCCTCAGAGAACACTTTCCGGTATATGCTCTCTGATGCAGGTGCACGAAGCAATGAATGGCTGTCGTTCAAATAGAGCTGGTCTAGCTTTTTCACAGAAAGAGATGATTCTAGATGCTCACGCTTAGTAGATACTCTGCAAAAACGGGATTCTACTCTCAGAAATGACTGGACGTGATCAATCACGGACTTGTAGATACTGCCAGGGGTCTTGTTGTGGGCACGCTGCCTGGGTTTTTCTCTCATCACACCGTTGACAGTCTTATTCAGAGTGTTGTACACCACCTTTTTGCTGATTCTGAGTGTGAACAGGAAGAACTGTTGACATACATCCAACTTTCGATTCTGAACCGTTAGGAAATAGCGGATGCTATCCCCACATTTGTATGAAGTATGACATGCTTGCTGCCTTTTTGAAACCTGCTCGTATGTGACTGGATAAAACTATGTCAGGTTGTAAGGTGCTATCTGCCGGTGTCTGACCCCCAAAATTGCCCGAAGATATTTCCGCGGGTGTCCTCAAGAGTTGAAGAACATTGTCTACGCTTGCGGCCGCACCAAGACCCAACAGTCTGCTTAATTACTCAATTGCCACACCACTGTACTGTTTTCCTTTGCTGACCTTTCCTTTGCTAGTTCAGCACTTTCATTACTGAGTTTAGTCATCACTGCATCGGCAATTATGTCTGCCTCATCTCTAATGAACTTCGCAAACACATGAAACTTTGGGTCACTGCCTGCTAGCTTCCTGAATGTCACAACCTTCCTTTTCCATTCGGTGGCCAGCTGTTCTGGCAGTTTATTCATCACGACAGGGCTGTCTGTGAGCTCATTGGGGATGTTTTTGAAGTCCTCTATTTGCTCCATTGCTGTTTTGCACTGACTGATGAAATCAGCAAATTTCACAATCATTTTGGCATCATCATGTCTCATTTTTGGCCAGCTGTCAAGTTTTTCCTTGAGTGCTTTCATTACGGCAAAGTCAGAGCCAAACCATTCTTTCAGCCTAGCTATAATTGCTCTCCTATATGCATTACTGCTGTCTAACAGAAAATAGATGTCGATGCATTCACGTGCTGGTCTGGCTACATAGTCTTTCACATAGTCTAGTTTGTCAGACTCATCGATAGCTGCCTGAACCCCTAGTCTCCTAAAAGACTTTTCCCAGATTATGAATTCAAGTGCATTGCCTGTGAAGATCTTAAGCTGGGAGCACACCTACCCGATTATGGCGCCATTTGACCACAAAGCGGTAGAAGCGATGGGTTTATGGACCGTTCACTTGAGTTTAGACATGTTTAATATTTTCAGTTGCACCACTTGGTCCCTAATCGCTGATTGGTCAGCTTGCGCATGGTTTACACATGACCAGCAATGTGATTGGTTGTTCCAATAGCACCGCGCATGGTGGTATGACCAGGTGTCCTTACGTTGGCTTAAAACTACACAGCTGCTTCCGCACAGCTTGCCCTACGCTTAGGTGTGCTTTAGGCGGAGGTAGCTTGCTCGGCTTAAAAGTTTTGGCAATAGTTTTGGCCATGTTTTCAACGCCTGACTGCTTCAATCTTAGTGAGCTAGCATGAGACTGCGCAGGAGGCTTACTTGTCGTGATAACTTTGAATGGAACTCTATTCATGCTCCCAGCATCAAGCACAATTGCTATGTCATCTCTCTTGTCTACATCATGCTCTTCCAGCTCCTGCTTCCTTGTTTGGAGCCGCTGCTTTCAAGTCACCAGTTTTGACAGCTAGATTTCATGCTGGAGTTTTTTAATTGGGCATGGAGAGTGCTCATTTCATTCATCTTTTGTTGCTACTCTCTCAGTGCCTTTAATACTAACTCAAGCTCCAAGCTTTCAATTTCGTCAGCAATCGTACTAACATATTTGCTGCTAGCCTCACTGGCGGGAGGCTGACTATCATCATTTTTTTGATCATGGGGGTACAGCAATTCGGAGCAAGTTCTCATTTCATTTACCTGCTGCCTTGCCTATAAATCAGCCTGGGAGCTATCCATTAGCAACAGCATTTCTAGTTCAACTTCTACCACTTCTACCACGATCTCGGGTCTGGTACCCATTGGAACCACAGGTAACATTTTACGGAGGCGCCACATAGGACAGCTGCCTTGGTTTCAAATGGTCTGTCACATCCAGTGATATCTTGAAAGGTACGATCCACTGCTTCAAAAGCGCACTTGTGTGTCATCCCACACGATGAGCTGACATTCCGCTAGTAAAGTGGCTGTGGATGACCTCTTTGGTACTGTACATGTTGGTGAATCCTTGAATGCCACATCCAAGGGGATCTCGAATGCTGCATGCACAGTACGGCCTCCTTTAAGAAGCATTGCTGCTATGCCAGATGAGGCGCAAGCAAGTGCAAATGACACTGTCAACTTCACTTTTGCCAGGATTAGGTTCAAGAGATATTCTGCCTGTTCCTCCCGGTGCACCCACAAAGAGTACACACCCAGTGTTGCCATGTTTGCATCGCAAGACTATTTCATAGACCCGGAGCTGGTCGGTTGTGAGCATTGGCTCCCATTTTGCCACATGGTCCTCTAACTGAGCGATGTTGTAGCTCCTTCCTCTATGCATTTCATGCGCAATGGCACAGCTCACCGGATGCTGTGGAACGGGTAAATTGAGGTATGTGAGCAATGAGCCACTCACGCGAAGGACAGCTTTTTCACGGTTAATTAGTGCTTCATTCAGGATACTATCATTGTTGGGAAGATTGGCATCACCGAGCTGGGCGTGAGCGCAGTGGAGGTAATCCTCTGACAGGTTTTCCTTGAACTTGTCCCACAGGTTGCGCTGGTTGGTGACTTTGCAACATGTCTGTCAGCATTATAGCAAACAACTCTCTGAGCTTTTTGCTGGATGCGAAGTTGACAGCCTCAGCCAAGCACGAATGCCATAATTTGTCATCCTCAAGCAGTCCCCTCTTAAGACATGCTTCCTTAAACGTGGCACATATGATTCCTTCTGTAATCTTTGAAGGACGGTGGGCCACGCACAGCATGCAGGAGCACGTGGAGGTAAAACTGCTCTCCAGCAGATGGACTGATGGTATACACCCGGCCCAGGGTTTCTGATGAACAAGCATTAGGTTTCCCATCGACAGGTCTTCCATGTTGCGTCCCTGCCACTTTTTCATCTGGAATATGTAACACTGCGGTACATCTGCATAAAGCAGGCTTCTTGCGAACACGTGCACTCTGCATAGGTCGAAGAAAGCTGTTAGAGTTGTTCGTGAAGGAGTGCTAGCCTGCGCAGGAGAGGTGGGTGGCAATCTGAATTACTGACTGGGTTCTTGCTTCAAGTTCTGATGCAAAAACATCAACATGTTGACGTTGTCAGGGTGCAATCTGTTTCGCTTTGCTGAAATCAGATCGCCTGCAGCACTGAATACACACTCTGATGGAACAGAGCTGGCAGGTATTACCAGGCACCACCTAGCTGGCATGCCTACCATTGGCACATTTTGACACTGCTCCTTCCACCATGTGAGTGGGCTCTGCGACATTAGCCTGCTCTTGAATCTTAAACATGAAACGTAAGATGTCATATAGAATTTTCATTTTCTAGCCAGTTTATGGACCATACACTACTTACGTGATCAGAGCCAATCTCATTAACAACTGCCTGCACTGCAGTATGCTGCTCCAAAAACCAATCAACCACGTCTAGTGAGGAGTTCCATCTTGTTGGCACATCATGAATGATTTTGTGAGCCGGAAGCTTTAAGTCAACCTGTTTGTTTTGGAGCGGAGCTGTGAATGCAAAATCGGCAATTGTCAGGCAAGAGCGAGTAAAATTTGTCTGAGTAGTGGAGTAGGCGGACAGTCTGTCTGAGTAGTGGAGTAGGCGGACAGT